>Ga0115011_10000936_pt1 | contig 21765 bp, 3 predicted proteins | sample TroAtlMetagenome_2_FD_88705 | JGI IMG/M metagenome (GOLD analysis project Ga0115011, IMG submission 88705) | Marine eukaryotic phytoplankton communities from Atlantic Ocean - Tropical Atlantic ANT8 Metagenome | ecosystem: Environmental > Aquatic > Marine > Oceanic | place: Tropical Atlantic...
AAGCTGCAAAGGTTCGCTAGGATCATGCTCAAGAAACCCAAAAACATTAAGAAGGTTTTTATTATTGAATGTAGTACCGGCATAATTATTAAGTATGACAGTAGCGTTAGATAGTATTTCTCTAGGGTCTGTAACCTGAACGGAGTAAAGTGGGTCTCCGCCCTGTGGACTTCTATTTTGTGTGTAGCTCTGTAGGACACCTCCAAAGGCAAGGTGGTCTTTTCCTCTCCATTTTGTGTTGTATTTATACAGTAGGCTTTTGTCAACCCAAGTATTTTCTTGATTTGCAGTATTTTTATTTTCTATTTTTCTCAAATAGTGATATGAGGCAGGTATTTTTTCTATCTGCCCGTTTGTCTGAACTTCGGGAAAAGGGATTGGAGGGACATTGAGGGTATCACCATACTCTGGATATGTTTCGTCAAATGTTTTTCTATACGCTTGCTCTATGGTCGCCGGATTAGTCCCAAACTTAAAATATACGGGAGTTCCTACAGCCGGAGGTCTAAACTCATCCTCTTGGCCATTATGGTATGGGTCGTCGCCGCTGCCAAGCTGAGTTAAATCAGAAAGATTAAACTCGTCGTTGACTAATTCGACAGATAGTGTAGAAACGGTATCGCCAAAACCTGCATTTAAATTAAAACTCCTGATTGACGCACCTAAGAAGGTCTGTTGTGGTATACCTTCATTGCCCTCGGTCCATCCTGCGTCAGACAGAGATCCATGCAGACCCTGAGACAAGACTGGATTAGCAGGCCAATCATTGCCGTAAGTTCCGCTAGGGGAAAAAATTCCAAGGGGTTCTGACATTATATTTCCTTAATATTAACCTTATCTATAATTACTGAAATTTCCGTATGGATATGGAAAGCGGGGTAATGAGATAGTATAGTCCGATATAAAAGGGACTTCCGTGCGTTCCTCTTTATTTCCGTCGTGTCCATGATGTATAAATGGTGAAAATAAATTAAAGTCTATTTTTGGAGCTTTAATGCCTGTTAACGAGAATAATCCGCTCTGACCATTAAAATGGAAAATGCCTGAATCGTCTTCATTGGGTTGTATTAGTAGATCAGAGTCAGGTGGGTAGGTCTTAAAGACTCCAGATACACCCCACCATTCATCGCTAAATGGGCTTCCTGCTACTTGACTGATTGAGCTTGGAAACGGAAAAAAATAGTTAATTCCGCTCGGCCCTTTTGCTACATGCTGTATGTGTGCGTGAGATTGTGAAAAATCAAAAAAAGCCGCCTCCGAGGAAGGCATGACCGGAGTAAGCGTTCCGCTAATTCCTACTCCGTGAACGTCTCCATTCCAAGGATTTGCTTTTAAAAAAGCTTCATCTAAAGGTAGTTCTGGATTGTCGTATTCAGCCTTCCCCTCGACAACCTTTACTGGTTTTTCATGGTCCTCGTGCGGCATTACTTATCCAACTCATATGTGAATGAAACATTAAAACTATATGTGCCAGCTTTTGGGTTCCAGCTTTCAGAAGGTGGCGAGATAAAACACTTCCTCACTCCGGGTTCCTGCTTAGGGCTGACTTCGCTTAGTAAGTTGGCTATTTGGGTGGCGGTAGGCTCTACGACGCTAGGCTTCTTTAGTATAATTGGATTTCTACCAGAACCGTAGGGCAGCTTCGTGTAATCCATGACAAGGCTAAGGGAAACGTCTCTCCTGTGTTCTGTTCTACCCCCAAGATACTGCAATACTGGTCCTGTCTTCCTACCTATTACAGGTATGACAGCAAACACGTCTCCGGGGTAAGTATCACTAATCTCTAGGTTTTCTGAAACTGCTCCTGATATTATATTAGTCGGCCTATTGTCAAATGACAACTGATAACTTAAGGTTCCTGCAAATTTATTGGTACCAATATTTACAGAGTTGGGCTGAGTATTTAATCCAACAGCAACTAAGTTGTTAGCTCTTTTATATACTTGGGAGCCTATACCAAAAAAGCCTGAATTAGCTATTTCGTTATATTTATTTAATGCGTTGGCATATGCGGATGTTCCAGACGCCTGTGGGTCTTTAATAGAGGTGTGGTCTTCGCCTCCGTAGATTAATCCGCTAGGGCTAAATGAAGACAGTCCAGTTATATTTCCGTCTATAGAAACTGTTACAAACGGACTGCTAGTGCTACTGCTTATATTTGCTGTATAATTTTCATAAGCTACGCCGCTAGATAAAAGCCAGTTTTCTGTGACTGAGTATGAACCGGCAGCCTCGTCTACATTCTCTGTCCTAACTAAATTGTAGCCACCGTGTTGATTGACAAGATCTAGAGTTCCCCTTCCTATTAACTCAATACCGTTAGCCACCGGAAATTTATTCGGATAGCCATTAACAGCATCTCTATTTAGGCGGTTAGTTACAAACTTCCTTGCGGACTCCCAAGCGGGTATCTTTACGGGGATGTTAGAATCTTGATGCATGTAGTGGGTTTTACCTACAGCATTAATACTGTGAGATATTCTATAGGATCTTGGTCCAACAACCTCTAGTTCCGGGTCGTAGACCTCTCCTCGGCTGTCATCAATCTCTATCGCCCAGTTTTCACTATAGTTTTGAATGAAGGCTCCGCTAAGTGCTACAACTAGGTCATTCTCAGTGAAACCTTTTCTTGTTGTTCTTGGGTATTCTTTATGGAGGGAGTTCTCACCGTTTAGCCCACCACTACCAACTGGAATAAGCGTTCCATCTAGGTCAGGTCTAATCCCGTCTTGCTCGGGGTGTAGTAAGATGTCGGCCTCTAAGGTAATTGTAAAGTCAGATCTTAAAACATAAGATCCTTCTGGGAAGCTAACGCTAGTTACTCTGGGGTAACAAATTACTGCTGGCAAGTCTTCCCTGATGTCTGTTATCTCTAACCTTTGACCATCTTGAGCAAACAGTGCTTTCAACGCTCGTTGTTTAGCGAGAAGTACTGTTGCGGAGTCTTCTATTGGTACTTTTTGTTGGGGAGGTCTGTTAGCGAATCCGGTGTGAGATCTATTGCTATCAAATGCCCCATAAGGGCCGACATGTGTTGGCTCGGGATTTCCAACCCCAAAGTTCTCGGGGTGATGAAACGGATAAGGGGCGTCAAAAGCTCCACCCTGTGTGGAGGTGCTGTCTAGTGCATAAGGAGATCCCTCATCCGGAAGCAACGTTCCGTTTAGAGAAATTGTGTAGGTGACACCAAAAGCCTCCCCTGCACCGTCCTTCAGCACGTTGCTATTTATGCTTATCAACGGTGTTGGCCTGATAGTACACTCTTGCAATGGATCGTTTTGGTATCTAACTCTAATTGGCATTATTTACCCCTAAGTCTTAAATTCAAGTTTTCCGTAGTTTTGGTGCTGGATACGTTGAGGTTTAGAGTTCCACTTGCTTTACCACTCGGGGCACTTATAAACATTGGGAAGTCTCCACTCTCTACTCCAAGGACGCCAAAAGTCCTTAAATGCATATTATTATACACATATGCGGAAGGAGCGCCAGATAACATAAGATTCATAGCACCGCTTATATCGACAGGTTTACCCGAAGCTATAAGGTTTAATGAGCCGTTTGAAGACTCTCCGCCTAAAAGGTCTCCTATTACAGATTCAACAAATGGTCTGTGCGCCACAAAGCCTTTCTCTGATGGATCAAATCCAGAAGCTTCGATGTATAAATCTCCATAAGGATTAGAGTATACAATTCCTGATACGTAGTAGGTTTCTGGATCACCCTCTGTATTTTGATACACCCTAGTAAATAACATGTTTTGCCCATCTTCTGTTCTTGCTCCAAATATCTTTACATCAATCCAGCTTTCAGCATTTGGTATTGTTGGTAATTGTTCTCGTAACATGGCGTCATAAGTAAATGCAGCTCCAGCATCACGCAAACCGCTAGAGAAATGGTTTCCGCTAATTGGATGATCGTGGAATGGAGCGCCAACAGCCAAGGTGTAATCACTGTCACCCCTTTCTGATCTAAATAAGCTAACAGAAGTTCCAAACCTATCGTTGTCATTTCCGCTGGCTGTCAGCACACTTCCGGCAAACTTACTTCCGGAATTACTGTGATGACCATGCGCTACAAGCTTTTCTCCATAAATCCAAGTTTTTTCCCTAGTTGACCAATCGACCAAGCTGTGTCTGTAGTTAAACACCGCACCTCTATTTAGGACCATAGAACCGCTATTCGGGAATCTGGTTCTATTGCCAGAGTCACCCAAGTCGTAATATTTGTGCTGTGGAATATCAAATTCTGGGTTAAAGCTCTTCCTTTGGAAAGCAGTGTTGAAGTCGTTAACAACAACAGCACCGCTATAGATGTGATCGTGTAGTGTTTCAAAATCGTGACCCGGAGCACCAATAGCCACCATGTCGGCGTCGAGCGCAACTGAGTAGCCAAACTTGTCTCCCCTACCAGCATGTCTCAAAACAAAGTCGCTACTAAGATTGTGGTTGCCGTAAGCGTTTTGAAGATGAGATACTGTGCAGTTGTCAATTCCAACATTTATACTGCTTGGTTTAATTTTCTGCTTGAACTCCCAAGGTAATTTTTCACTAACAACGTTTTTGCCGCTACCGGTTCTTTCAAAGTAGAAAGCAGCTCCAGCACCACCATTCTGACTTACCGAAACGCCAGATCTAAATGGATCATTCTTTATCTCGTGCCACTGAACTATACCGCTTATTCCACTAGCCACGTTTTCTGTGATAAATCCATTAAATGGCGTACCTACAACCAGCTTGTCATTTGTAATGTCGAGTGAGTATCCAAACAGATCTCCGGGACATCCTGAAGTAAAGAACTCAAAGTCTAGGTAGTCTTTTCCGGAGTCCACCTTCATTAGTTCGTTAATTCCGCCTTCTCTACCAGCATCTAACAGGAAGTCTTTTTCCGTCTCATCCACCACGTAGAGGCCTTGATTCAAGAAGTCGCCACTGAACCTTGGGAACATAGCGTACTCTGTGATAACCTCTTTGCAGAAATGCTCAATTTCATCCTTTAATTTTTGAGGTGTATCCGGCTCTTTAGGTCTGAAGACATCGTTAGCTGGATGGAAAGTATCTTCATTATCTATATATTCATTAACATCAGTTGTACCACCTCCTCCATATAGTGGAGGAATCGTATTGTTCACGCCTTTTGCTGCGTAGTATTTACCAGCGCTACCCCTCTCTGGAGCGCGTAGTTTCTGTGCAAATTGGAATTGTCTCTGAGTAGAACCCTCGACAAAGTTAAATCCTAGCTGATCTCTGCCTCTTCTGTCTGGGCTTACAGGGTACAAGCTTCTAATAAATGCCTGATTTTCTCCAACTGAATCATTTCTATATTGTGGGCATTGTCCCTGAATCATCGTTGAGTCGGAAAGAACAACAATTTTTGACCTTCTATATCCATTGGTGCCATTCGTGAAGTGCTCAAATTCTTCTGCCGCCAAGATTGGCCCATCTTGTATTTCATTTTCATCTCTTGGTGGGCAGCAGTTTTTGTCTGGGCAAGGTGGAGCATCTGGATTGCAATACTCTTCACTTGGGTGCATAATCGGCCTAAACTCTCCGGGTATGGTACCGCTTGCGGCTGGGATAGTAGTACATTTTTCCCAGCACTCCTCTCCAATTTGTCTACGTTTTCTAATTGGGTTATTAGTAATCTTACTTTCGATAGGCAGTTGGAATCCGGAAACTCCAATAACCCTAACTGTTTTTGGTACACCATACTTTTCTGGATCGTGTTTTGGATCTGTAATTCCACCAGCATTTAAACTAATTCTATCTGTGTGGAAATTAACATACATTTTGCCGGTCTTATTTGCTCTTACGTCTAAGTGTGTACTCCTTGGGACTCCGAGTTCTGTTGCGATCAAACCTCCATTGTCCTGTAGGTCTCCTTCAGGTCTATTGAAGTATCTACTCCAGCCATCTGTGAGGTCTTCTACTTTAGTGCAGTCAGCATCATAAACTTCAGAAACATATGCATCTATAGTATAGATTTCATTCTTAGTTTCTGACACCCAGTCTACAAACAATCTATAACCAGAACCAGCTTCTACATTAAATTCTACAGAAGCGTTTCCATCTATAAACCATGTGTTATCCTTGGTAACAACTGGACACTTGTCTGTAATTTTAGCGTCATACCAACAAAGCTTTTTAAAGTCTCCTCCGCCAGAAATGGGTATGAAGTCCCATTGGGTTTGACCACCTAGTCCATCAAAATTGCTTGGTGCATCCCACCTTAACGAAATCTTGTCAACCGACGTTCGATCCTGTTGGTTGTAGTTTCTTTGCCACAAGTATCCATTTTCACATCCGGAGAAAATGTCTGAAGATTTATTAACATTCTGAATTACTTCTTCCATCGGTCCATAAGGACAGCACTCTTGTTCATTAGAAGCCTTAACAGTTGTGAAACCGTCTTGAGCAAAGTAATCTCCGAGGCAAGGTCTTGAAAATGGTCTGCTCTTCAAGCCTAATTTTTCGCAAAGTATAGAAACGTTCTCAGCATACTGCTGTCTCTTCTTGGTGTCATAAGCAGAGTAAGTAATTATTATATTTTTACTTCCGCCCTTAAGCCATCTTTTTAGAACGTCAATGTCGGAATCCGCCGGTACGCCATCTGGGTTGGCTATCCAAACGGTGTCTGTAAGCTTAACGCCATCTATATCAACTCCGGGTCCGTACGTTGCGTTTTCAGTAACTTCAAAACCAAATGTAGATAGTTTCTCTGCTATCACAGATTTTTCATAAGCGTCTGTGAATGACGACCTATTAGTCCACCCGCCAAGTTGTGCTATGTGTCCGGGTTCTGAGCAGTCTCTCTTAGCCATATTTACATAGAATACTAAGTTTTGGTCGCTATTACCTCCGGGGTTGGCTGGGTCACCACCCCCATCTGTAAAGCTTCTATTGTTTTCCCCGTTGGTGGACGCAAGTATAAATACTCTATTCTCGTCGTCTACATCTTTACCGTCCACATCTTGGTAGATGTATGGCTCTTCAACCATAAGAATAGATTCTTCGGTAAGTACTGGATATTTGTAAGTAAGTTTTATATCCTCTCGTACATCACCAACGCCTTGTATTATAGTATCTCTACCATTTATAACTTCTGGATCTACGAATCCACCTTTATTATTTGTAAGCGTGAAATCGTGGAATGTTCCAGCAAATGCAGTATTATTGCCATCGCCAGATATAGACATATAAAATGGCTCAAGGTGTGTCTTTGCGAAATCACAACTTTCTGTGAACCGGTCAACCCAGTAGTATTCCCAAATAGGATCACAACCCCTATCGCAATGTGTCTCTTCCGGCCTGAACCAGTATTGGTCTGGTAAAAACTCAGCCGCCGTCAAGATAGGCACTATGTCTTCATATGGCCTTCTAATGCGTGGGTTTGGACTTTCTGGATAATCTCTACAAAAAGTAGCTGGGTTTGGATTAGAGAAGTGGAAAGGCCAGTTATACTTGTATTTAATTGAGCCATTTACGGTCGGGCACTCCGCATTCCATTGCGCCCTTATGTCCCCAAGGTGTCTTATTGGTAAATTGCAAACGTCTGCATTAGATTTATCACACGGGGCTAACTGCAAGAGTTCTTCTAGCTCTAGATCTGACAAGTCAATAACGATTTTACCAACACCCTTTGCAAACATATTAGGTGCTACGATAGGTGAGTCAAAAGTTTCTGTGTGCGCGTAAGTAGGAACAAAAGACTTAGTAACATTCCAGCGGTCATTAACAACCTCGTCAGGAGTCTTGCAGTTTTGCAGGGATTCATATTCTGTATCAGCAGGCTTAATTCTCATTCGCGAGCCAAGCTTTTCTAATAGATTATTTAGAATCTCATTAGATTCTCTATACAGGCCGTTTTCTTCCCAAAGTGGATCGTTACCAACTAGAACGAGAGTTCTGTCACCCAAAGCTAACCAGTTCTTAATGTTGTCAACAATCTCATCGCTAGCAGCGTCGAGTTCTGGAGTAATGATGAATGCTAGTCCAGCGTCTCTAGGTATTTCAATCTCTGAGAAACCAAGCCTGTCAACGTATGAAACTCCCGGAACCTGATTGTTTAGACCCATCCTAAAGTAATTAGGCATTCTGTCATAGTAACCTTGTTCTCTCAGTTCTCCATGTACCGACCTGTCTAAGTTGCCAAATCTTGTAAATTCTACTACGCCGCTGTGTGGAACATATTGCTTTGACTCGAATATTCTAACGGCACCGGCGTTTGTGTAAGAGGCAAATGTTTCACTTGTTCCCTTTGTATACCAAACGTTTGTATCCTCAAAGAGGTTGGCTGAGTCTGTAGGTGCTCCAAATGCTACTATGCCTCCATCATCATTTACGGCAGTACTGTAGCCCAATCTGGAGGAAGACATAAACCCATTAGCAATAAAGCCCCAAGTTCCCGTGCTTGGTATGTCACTATATTTGTATTTAAATACTGGTTTGTAAAGTTCTATTCTACCCTTACTGCCTTCTACGGAATCTGAACTCCAGAAATTATCGTCTGTTCTTAACCAAAACTTATTAGTAGGCGAAAGCTCGTGGTATGTCTCTCTTTGTGCTGCGTCCCTACCAGACTCCCTTTCAAGCTCTACATATTTCTCTAATGGGATATTTAACTTTCTATAGGTAAGCCAGCCGCTAACATTGTTATACATTCTAGCGTTTTCGGAGTCTTCCCTTTCAAATATCTCGCAAGGAACATATGTAAATGGCGAGCCTATGGATATAACTGATGTGTCTTTACTAATACCTACCGAATGTCCAAATCTATCGTTATACTCTTTTCCGCCCAAGTAGTCTTCATAGTCTCCGAGGTTGTCGTCCTGACTGGCTTGGTCTGTATCTCTTTCGCTGAACGGAATTATTTCTTGAACACAGTTGAATATACCGCTTTCTTTTTCAAAAACAAAAACCCTACCTCCTGAAGACGGTGGTATTTGGAACTCATCAGCGTTTGACTTTGCCCACTTCTGACCGACGCCGCTAGTAATTACACTTAATACTGGATACTCAGTATCATGGATATTTGTTTCTATTAGGTATCCAGAATCAAGAGTATTGTTGATGAGACTGATACTGGTTGTAGCCCAGTCTTCTGATTTGTCTGCAACAACCCTAGTATGTCCAGATATTGCGGTGGGTACTTCTGGATTCACCGTTCCGCTTGCGTAGCTATACTCTTTATAGAAATCTAAGAAGTCGTCTATAACATCTTCGTTAGTTTGCTCTATCTGATAAGACCCGCCAAAGAACGTGCTGTGACTTTCTTCTTTGAACACCCCTAAGATTGGAGGTATGCCGCTGTGAGGCTCAAAATCAGCCCAAGAGGTTTTTGCTGGGAACATATCTTTGAAGCCGTCTAAAATTCCACTGTACATAGAATTGTAGACATTTCTCTCTCCAAAGTTATCAACTAATTCCTTGTCATCCATTCTTGGAATATAGTGGTGTCTGAAGAAATGTTTATACTTCTCTGGCTGTTTGCGCTGTTCTTGATCATGGAAAGCTAATTCAAAAACCAAGACTTTGACATCTAAACTTGCTTGGAATTCATTTGCAGTCCCTGCGTTCCAAGGTGCGGAGAAATACTTATATAGATGCTCCCATCTCTTACCGGCATTTCCTATATTCTTTATCTTGCCATCGTTGTAGGAGAATTTATCTACAAATACCATCATGCAAGCTGGGACGCCTGAAGATTTTATGCTCGGGAACTCTCTTGTCCAAGCGGCAAAAGGTGCTCCGGCTACGATTGTCTCTCTGTCTCCAGAAACGCCTACATCTAAGGAGCTACCTAGTTTTCTTCCTTCTTGGCCAATATTCCATTTTTGTCCAGAGATTGTAAACTGGTCAAACTTGAGAAGATTCTCCACAACCTTGCTGACATAATCTCTTCGGAAACCGGAAGGGAGCATCAGTTTATCTTCCATAGACCAAGCCGCTTTTTCGCCAGCCAAGTCTGTAGCCCTTCTGTAAACAAACAGCGATCCAGCACCAGAGATAGGTACGTCTTCTGGGTCTGGAACTTGTATAGCCGGTGAAGAAACTACCATCAAATCGTCAGTAACAGCGACTCTCTTGCCGTAGTTATCAAGCTCGTTTCTGCCTGAAGGAGGTGTAGCCGAAAGGTCGCCACCAATATATGGATAGTCGCCTACCAGTTTTGCTCCTGAGTAGACAATGTCAGTATCGCAGTCGCCGTCGCCCTGCTCGGGGTCTCTCCAGTTTGGACCACAAATTCCGTATTCCCATTCCTCAAAGTCTCTTGGGACTTTAATTGGATATGTGAAGCCGGTTGTTATCTTTAAAGTTGACTGATAGGGTGCATTTGGTACAAGTCCTGTATATTTTCTAAACCCGTAGTAATTTCCACTGTAGCCATATTCCCCATGTACATTACCAAAGTTTATAGCGCCAGAGTTAGTATATGTATCTACCGCTCTGAATATTCCACCATCATAACATATCTCTGGTCTCCAGATGGTCTCGTCTGTGATCAAAGGCTTGTCTATTGCTTTTCTTGGGCTATCGCTATCACACGCTCCGTAACCAATGAGGTCTACGCCTCTGATTTCATTTGATATGTCGAGGGCTGAGAATGCATTGTCTCTTTGATCTATTCCTACTCCGTAATTATGGTTAAACCATCTTAAGTATGTAGATCCAGTACCTCCGTAGTTTGGTACGTATAGGTTAACACCTAGGCTAGAGCCTCCTACTCCAGCACCAGCACTACCACCGGAAGAAGAGTCGGCGGTACTTGTTACACCGTCGTCGCCGTATAGTGTTAGGTTCAGAGAGCCAATTAAGGAGAATTCATTATTTACAATTACAAGCGGGACTCTTGCTTCAGGAGAGAAATCTATTAATGGTGACGAACCCAGTATGTAAAGCGGGAATGTTCCGGAATCTGCAAGGGCGCCGCCTTTGAGGTTGTTCTCAAGGTGTAGGTTTAACTTGGTGAATATTCCTCCGTCGCTTAGTGATGGATCGTGAGGGAATATGTTAAGGGGTAGCATCTGCCCACTAGGTGTATCAATTAGGCCGTCATTAGCAACAGACATAGGGAATAACTGAACTGTGGAAATACCTTTACCCTTAGTTACTAAGCTAAATCTTCCAGAGTCCTCTACAGATACGTTGCTACGCCCAATTGTATTTAACGCCATTCCCGGAGGATTCCAAGAACTGTCAACAACACCAACGGCTATTGTGTGTAGATTGAAGTTGTGTGGCAGGGTGTCTTCCCTAAATGCACCACTAACATTCAGTGGGAATCCAAGCTCCTCCATTAGCACAGGGCCAAGCGTGTGCAGATTAAAGTGATTTGGCTCCGTGTTGAGTACGGTTCCTACACCCGAAGTAAAGAGGTTTACAGATGCATTTAAAACGTCTGTACAGCCACTTGTCCATAGGTTCATGCTTCCAGAACCCTTGGTACAATTAACGAAAGCATCATCCATTCTTACGTGAGCGCTGTGAACTTCCAAATCAGACTCAAACTCTCCACCTGAAGGATAGATGAGATCGTATTGTAAGAACATGTCATCAACATCTTGAGAGTAGTACTTTTCAGTAAACTCAGACAGTCTTGGCTCTTGCGGGAATAAAGCCCAAGTTTCAGAATCATCTATGTAGTTCTGGTAATCAAACTTGCTGCTTAGCATTGTCATGCAGCTAGACGGTTTTATGTAGTGAACTGCTCTATTTATGAGACCCCAGTTCGGCTCGTTGGGAACCCAATAAGGATCTTTACGTTTTGTATAGAGGCTTACGACCAGCCTTGGTCCTGCATAGTGATCTTTATGGGAATGTTTGTGTTGCGAGCAGATGTGGAATGTCGTAGGTACGCATTCTGGCCATTCAATATTTCCGCTAGACCTATGATTGATAACAGTGTCAACGACTAAGGCCTCATCAGCAAAAACATAGCCGTGTGGGAGGTCTTTCGTTATTCTTTTTGCTACAGAATAGAAATTATCGCTGGTGTCGCTTAGGTGGAATCTTAGGAAATCATTTTCAATTTGAGTATGATAGGAAACGCCACTACTTATGTTTGCAGGCCAAGACGTTAAAGATATACCTTCCTGATTTTCATAAGGTATGCCGCTACTTCTCAGTCGGAAGCTGATTAAATCTTTTCCAGCTCTCTTTGTCCAGTTACTAAATGCTAAGCTAAACTGACAACTTTTAAATGCGCCTAGATTCCAGTCGGCATAAGTATCTTCGTTGACGTAATCCCAAAGTTTGTAGCTATCGTTAGTAGACGACTCTCCGGGTTCAAAAAACTTAACTCTGTGATTCTCAAGAAACTTCTGAGCTGTAACTTGTTTGTAAGTTGCATCTGCATTGGTCTCAACAATATTTGTTTCGGGCTGGGATGATGCACTGTAAACACCGCTTGTCCAAGTAGATATTCCAAACTCAGATAGTAGCATGTTCATCCCTACGCCAGATCCTGAGCAGTGACCAACTATAAGGTCAGCGTCGTTAGCGTGTTTTGTAAATACGGAAGAAGATGCTCTAAGGGTTGTCCAGTCACCGGCGTTTAATTCATTATCAGTATATAGTTTTAGTTTACTACTTGTCTGATCGTTGTATGTAAGGATTACAGAGAGAGGGAATTGGTATGTGTCGTACTTTGCGGTATCTTTAACCTTTATGACATTACCATTAATGTCCATCGCATATCCACAAAGATATCCATCATCGTACCCTAATGCAAAGTCCATGTCAGATGGTGTAGACCATTTGGATAACAGGACTCCAGACTCAAACAGGTCGTAAGAAGCTCCGGACACATCTACATCTGGTGTGAACCTAGTGAATATAGAGAAGCCACCAGAAGCATTTATATTTCCAAAGTTTATATTTTGATTATGCCCAGATATCCTGACAATATTATCAAATGCATCTGCTATCTGACCATAAAGTTCATGGCTAGTAAAGTCGTGTGACAAAGAGCTAGATGTCAGAGATGTCCAGTCACTAGTCTTGTAGGTAGAGGTGTGTGCAGGAGCTTTGGTATTGAAGATGTCCTGACCCTTGAATCTCCAACCTACATTTTTATATCTTTCAGCGGTTACGTTAAATGCTCCGCTTACAGTTCCATACCCATCGCCAAGTACTCTTGACTTAACGTGGTTGTCGGCCATGTGATCAAAATTGTAGAATCCTGATAAGAATGGGAATTCTAGTAGCGGATTATTAAATCCAAAGCTAAATTGATCTGTATCAAACGGACCCTGAACTGTTCCTTCTAGACCTCTCCACCTTCTTGAGTAATTACTCTTTATACTAGATGGTGTAGTATAGGTATGTGGTATGTTTTCTATAGTGGAAAGCGGTTTATAACCTGTACCGGCGTTGAGTATGTTATCGCTAGACTGTCTGGAGGTTGGGAATATTTTGCCCTCGGATCTGCCATCCTGTATTTTACCTAGACATTCACCTCCTTGAGTCATCAACTTCAATGAAGACTGCGGAGCGTAACGAACCAAAAGGTGAGCACTAGCTATAGCGGCACCGCTAGGTAGTGGATATATATCTAAGAACAAGTGCTCTAGCATGGAGCTTACATTGTATTTCTCGGATAAGCCCACCTCTATATCGTCGTTGTATATTTTAAGTGGTATCTCGTAATCTGTGAACTCAGTTGTTGTAACCAGAGGATAAGATGTTAAGGAGTAGTGATCTCCTCCAAGATTACCGCTAGTTTCGATGTACTTGTCTTTTTCCGAAAGGCTTTTTCCAGCTAACGCTAGGTCGTCATCCTGTTCTTCAAAACCTGAAACGACCGGGTGATTACCCTGACTATTATAGAATACGTCGTTAATTTGAACTGAAGGAGGATTCTGTAAAAATCCACTAGGAGCTTTTGTTACTTTTAGCAGTCTGTCGTCGCTCCATCCCACAACATCTAAGACAAAGTCTCTAGAATCAACAGCTTTCTTAGCCTTAACTTTTAATGTTATAGACTCTATTTCTAAGTAGTTATTGTCAAATCCGGCTTCGGTTTTTGATTCTGTTAGGAAGGCTCCACTTGGACTGAACCAAATAGGGCATGTTGTTTGATCAAATGCGCATCCGAACGGCCCCTTGATTATTTCACTCACTTCTCCCCTGCCGTAGCCAAACTTGACTATCATCTTACCGGAATCTAGGTGTGGTCCGGTTGTGTCAAGCTCTGCATAGTCTAGCGTAGAGTCAACCTGTAATGCTTTTACGATCTGTTCAGATCCACAAGCGTCGAGGTTTGTGCCTAGAATCAAATCGGCTGGTCGATTTCTATGGTTCCATATACTACTTACGGCTGGCCAAACACCCTTATTGTCAGCGTCAGCTAGCGCAAAGAATGAAGGAAGTATCTTCTTTTCTAGTCTTCTTCCTTTAGACGGAACTTCTAAAAATAGATTAAAGTAGTCCTCGCGTCTAGGGCCAGTTAAGTCTGATAGCCAAGAACCTCCGCTGTTGCATATTTCTACAGCAGATATTCTAATTCCCTTCGTTGGATTAAAAGGTGTCTGCGTCTGAGTAGATAGAGGTGCTCCATCCAATGCTAAGTAATCATCACCATCAGCGTTACTTATGAACATAGTGTGGTCTTCTTCAAATCCCAAGTCAAAGCCGGGATCGAACGCATCATCTCTTGGCGTAACCTTTACATCAAAAGAAAGTATATATCCACTAATGTCATGTGTATGAGGCTTATCTCTCCTTTGCCAATCATACTGATCTGTAAAGATATTTGTCTTAGGTTTAAGTGAGTACGTGGCAAAGTTTACAAAAGTATTTTCATTTTCGTAATCTACGTCTCCAAGTATACTTATATCTTCGTACTGGACCATTAGGTTGCCAGACGGGTCGGAGAAGGTTACATTTTTTATTGTGTATATTGGAGCAATGCGAGACTCGTAGTTTTGCATTGGAGCAGAAGCTCTAATTCTAAGTCTCGTGTGATCTGGTCTTATGTGGAAGTTTGTAAGTTCAGATTTATATTGAAATGTGCCTTCTGTATGGAAAGTATTTGGAGTAATCCAAGAACCACTATCGTCAGATAAAACAGTTCCTAACCCAAGATGTTCGTGGTAGTCGTCACCGATTATTACCCCTTCATCAATCTGAGTAAATAGGTCTGTGACGCCGCCGTCTGGGTCTACAAATGCCTGCATACCGGCATCTAGAGATAAATCCCCGCTTGGGTATAGTTTTTCAACGCACTTATAGTTATTGAAATCGCCAGCAAATTTATCCAAGAACTTAGGCGTTAACGTACCTCCCCCATGAACACCCTGACTTACTCTATAGTCTGCTGTCAAACCGGCTGAAATCTCGCCAACAAATATGGGTGAAGAGATGCGAATCTCAGCCTTGGCGGATAGCTTACTATCAATTTCGCCAACACCCACAATGCTAGACGTAACCCCTCTTTCTGTGACAATGATTGGGTCGCCTTCACTTGAGTAGAAAAGCTCTCCTTCACAGGTAAAACCACCGGTGGTTGTATTGTCGCATATTTCAGAAGGTGGCGTACTAGGGATTGGTGGACCTAGCATGAAAAGACCCATGCTATTCGGGACAGACGTACCGTCTGAAGATGTTCCACCCTTGAATTTAAGGTCAATCCACCTTGTTTCTATCCCGTTTATTACTTCTAAATCTTTGTATTCATGTACCTTGTACCTGTACTCTCTAGCGGAGGAGTCTTTAATAACAAAAGTATATAGGAATAAAGGCTTTCTTCTAAAGACGGTTAGGGTCGGCAAATATATTCTGAAAATTGGACCCTCGTCGTCCCTTTCTAAATTAGTTCCGATTGGAGGGGTGACACGATATTTAATTTTTTGAGAATCGTGGGTTTTTATGGAAGATAGTTTGCCCCTACCAATCTTGCACGTAGATTTAATAGACGCAGATGCGCTTAGCTTGGCCTTGACTATACCGCCAGCACCGGTTGGCTTTGAGGAAGTATCCTTAAAGCACAAGCACTCTAGATTTTTTACACTTTTAAATGCTGACATTTATTCTTCCTGTTGTCCTAAGTTGACAGCAACGACGTGGATTTTGTAGATTGCCCACTTTGTGTTGATTTGTATTTCGGAATTTCATTTGCGACAGTTTCTAGTACCGCATCTTTAATTCTATCGTCTATAACCTTTAGTATATTATCATTTAATAGTCTAATATTAACATCAATAGGTTGATTTATACTTATCCCGATCTGTGTATTTGAAAGTTTGTCTACAGCGCTGCTGAATTGACTGAAGGCTCTTTCTAGATTTGGTAATGCTTGACCAAACACACCGCCAAGACCTTGCACGATATCCCCAGTATTGTAATACCCGACAGATCCTCCAGAAGAAAGGTTGGCTGCTCCATTAGGTCCAGCGTTCACTGTTTGGCCATTAGCGTTCATGGCTCTTAGTATTTGGAGATTATTTCCTCTTTGGACTGCTGCTCTATTTACAACGAACTCTCCCGGTGTTAACATGGCTGGAACTGTGTCCGTACCGCGAGGCACAAAGATACCTCTGTTTGCATAAACCACACCTCCTTTGGAAAGTGGGAGGCCTGCATCTGCACGCTCTTGCGCCCTACCAGCTTTTTCCATAGTGTTTTTGAAGATCACATTGGCTTGTTCAATTGCCATCTCAGCTTGGGCGACTTCCATCATCGCGCTGTCAGCCATCATTTGAGAGACTTGCGCTCCAGTTGAGGCTAATGCTTGACCTTGCGCTCTAAGTTCATTAAGCTCGTCCGTTGTTCCAGTCAGTGTTTGGCCAGCTCTCGCGTCTAAGCCAACTGATGTCGCAGCTATCTCTCCCGCCTTCCTCAAAGTTTCAGTATCAGCACCTTCGGCTTTAAGTTGTTGTATACCAGCAGCCATTGCCGCTGGACTAAACAAGCTAGCCAGCTCAGCATCTCCCGTTCTTAATGCAGAAGCAGCGCCAGAAGCAGCTTGGCCTTCAAGGAATCCAGAAACATCACCTTTGAGTAATGAATTGATTGAGTCTTGTTCTAGCTTATTTCTTTGTTCAATTACAGCGATTTGTTTCTTAGTGGCTTCTATCTGGCTATGAATAAATTTGGTCAGGTCGTTAATTGCTGCGTTGCTTTCTTTTATCCTGTCTGCGTCTACTCCTTCTGCACCCCTAAAGCCACCGCCAGATCTAATACTCTGCTGTTCATCTAGCCGTGTTCCTATGCTAGCTGCTACGGCTTGTATATCAGCTACAGAACCTGTTCTGAGTTCTTGTACTCCAGCATCTCTGGCACCAAGATTAAACTTAGCAAGGTTAGCTGACAACTTTTGATCTGATGTTAGTTTCGCACCACCAAAATCTTCAAATGTTTGAGCAAATTGTAATTGGCTATCAATGGCTTGTCTTTGTGCAGATATGTAAGCAAGTTCTGCCTGCCTTCTTTGTTGTGTAAGCTTTACTATAGTTTGCTCATGTTGCATGAGAGCTTTGGCAGCGCCCAAGGCTCCCTCTCTCAGTGGACCTAAGTTCTTAGTTATCTCTGTTACTATACCGCTTAGGTCTTTATTTCTTATGTCTCCCATACCGGCAATTTGACCGGATATGGCTTTTCTTATATCGGCATCTTTAACCCCTGCAAGTAGAGCAGATTCTAGACTTTGTTTGGCGGCAGCCTCACTTCCTTGACTAATATCTAGATTACTAACTCTGCCTTGGATAGAAGCCATGTAGTCATTAGCAGCTTCTGCTCTTGAGAATTGACGATTAATTGCTTGTCCCTGAGCAGTGCTTTCATCACCACCGGCGGCGACTTCAATTACCCGCTTTCTTATGCTCTCTAGAGCAGACGATCCCTCTGCTCCCATATTCATGTTGCCCGCAGCGGTTTCTACCGTAGCTATGGAGTCTGCAAGAGTAGAAGAGCCTGTCTGTAGTGAATTAATAAATTTATTGACGCCAAGATTAGCACGGTTAAATGCAGACATGACTTTTAGATTGTCAAACTGAGCTTTTGCTAGCGCCCTTTGTGCTTCTGCAACAGCGAAGGCGGTTTTAGCCATTTGTAGTAGTTCTTGTCTCGTGTAGGCGGTTTGGTTGCCCATCTCGTCTAGCTGAGACATTAACTCTTCCATAGATGTGACGCTTCCGCCAATACCTTCAGCAACCTTTCTCTCTGCTTCTTTTATTGGTGCCAAAGCTTCTCGTCTGGTTTTCTCGTCAACTCCAATTCCACTCTTCGTTTTCTTATCAATTTGGGCTAGGGCTGCTGCCGACGTTGCACCCACCTCACCAGCGATTGATCCAAAGTTATCTACTCTGCCTTCTTCAAGCGCTTCAAAGGCCGCATCGTTTCTTGTGGTAGCTGCTGCGCTAGCGGCGGTTGCTCTTTTATTCGTTGCGTTTTGAGCAATACCTTTGACAAATCCTTTTGGGTCGGCAATGCTTTCAACAATACCGCTAAGCGTAAACATTCTTCCCAGACCTTCGGATAAAGCGCCCGAAGTAGCAGATCTTCCTGCCGTACCAATATCACCACTGCCGATTGCCATTTCTTCTTTTCTGGCAGCGTATTCTGCAACACCTGAAGAAACAGTGCTGCCTATTTGCTGAACCATATTAACTGCTGCGCCAGCAAATCCAAGTGCCTTTAATCCACCTTTGGCCATTCCTTTGAGACCACCTCCAGCTCCGCCAGCCTTGGACTTGGCGAGATCTTTGAGTGATCGGGTGATTTTTTGAACCTTGGTGTCGGCATATTTTAAAGAGGTAACAAGGCCTCTACCAATAAGGCTGTTAAGCTTAGCAAGTTTATTGCCCGCCACTGGGATTTTTCTTACGCTTTTGTTTACATCAACACTGAATTTCTGGAAACGAACCGCACCTTTCATTATGCTATCGTTTACATTTTTAAGGCGACCTCTAAGTTTGGTATAAAGGTTTGCCGATTTCTTCTCTTCGTTGTTTTTGGCTCTTACCTTATTGATCGCTGACGCTTGCGTGGCTTCAACTTTTTGATCTGCTGAAACCTGACGGTTGGTGATGGCCTCTAGTCTGGTTCTTGATTTGGAAAGCTTGGCTTCTTCAGCAGCTTGATCTCGCGTCAACTTGCTGTGTTGAGCTTTTGATGCTAAACCTTTTTGGTGTAACTGATTTGTTCTCTGTACGCTAGCATTAAGGTTTGCAGTCGTTTCTTTAAGTTTCTTTTGTGATGTAGCGTGTTGGTTGGCAGTTATTTCAGCATTAATTTCTGCGTCACTGGCTCTTACTCTGGCTTTAGCAAGGCTGTCTCCAGCTTCGGCGGCTTTATCCTCAGCCTCACTGACTTTTTGGCTGCTTTGGTTTACAGCCTGACCAAGATCTTCTTGAACCTTCTTGGAATTTTTTATAATCTTATCTTGCGCTTTAATCTCATCGTCGTAACTATCGACTGATTTCTCTGCCTTCTTTATAGTTTCTGACGTAGCTTGGAACTCGCCCCTAAGCCTTGCAAGCTCCTGATCAACCTGTTTAGCGTTTAACTTTTTCTCGTTTAGAGCGCCGCCTTCGATATTCTCGACCTTTACTCCGTACCTTCCTGCGGCATTCTCTTCCTGAATGTGCTGCTTTTTCTTCAAGAGATCATTTATTTGACCGGCTCGCGTAGCCTGATCGGATTGCATCCCGCTAATTCTTCCGCTTCCGGAAGCTTGTTTTCTTTCTAGTTCTGACTTCCTATACTCTGCTGTTCGCTGGATGTCCTGCTGACTTTGTAAGTTATCTCTGTTTCTTTGATCTTTTGCTTTTGCTCTGTCAAGCTCGTTGTCAGCCTGTACTTTGGCCTCTTCTTTCTTAACAACCTGATCGTTGAGAGCGGCAGATTTGTTGGCAGCTTTATCTTTCTCTTTGCCTTTAGTTTGCTCATCTGCAAGCTGAACTTCTCTGTCTTCGCGTAGCTTAGTTGCCCTAGCTTTTTCTTCGGAGAACTGGCTTACAGTATTTGCGTGTTCCCCTTCTAATTTTTCCTTCTTTTGTGAAATATCGGCTACATTCTTTTCCCTTTGAGCGACTACGTTTTCTTGTTGTGACTTTCTCTTGTTTAAATGTGCAAGTTCGTCTGATGGGCTTTTGAAAGACTCTGAAGATGGGCCGCCTCGCGGACCGATTGCGCCTACTGAGCCGCCTGCGCCGCCTGATGCTTCGGAATCGCCTCCACCCTTTTGGAAGGTTCCCTGCTTGATGATAATCTGCGCTTGGTTGATACCCGCTTGTAGTACACTTATTTGTGCAATACCGGCTTCTATCGCCGCTGCTACATCACCGCCCGCATCAGATGCCTCTTGAGCCTTTTCTTCCTCGGCGTCTGTTGCCTTCTTGGTGGATGTAAATAATTTGTCAACACCCTTATTGTACATCTGTAGGATTTTAAATGTTGAGAATAGCCCTGCGCCGAGAGCAACAGCTTTCTCACCGGCTATTGTCATAGCGGCCTCTTGGTCAGTAGCGTCCTTACCCTTGTTTCCAAGCATTTGGAGTGCGGCTGTGGCAGCAGTAATTGCTGTAAGAAATACTTTTGTGCTCGTACTAACGCCCGACTGTTCGGCGTCGGCAATTGCACCAACTCCACCTCCAAAATTGAAACCTACAGGGCCGCCTTTATTGAGCTTGGCGACACCTCTTTTATTCATGGTGTTAAGGGCTGAGTATCCAATGTTTTGTGCGGATTTTTTATTTAATACAAACTCGCCGGGAGTAAGCATGGCTGGCACAGTATCTTCAACGCTGCCGCCTTTATTCATAGCAACAAGGTTATCGAGTATTAAACCTTTCTTTGCAAATCTTCCAGCATTTTCACTAATTGAGTCTGCTAGCTTTTTGGCGTTTTTAGAGAAGTTTGAAGTGCCTGTGTCTGGCTTTGCATCGGCAGCTTCCATCGCCCCGAAATCACCGCCATACAGTTGACCTAGTTGACTCCTTTGTTGGGTTAGATCGGGGAAGTCAAAGAACTCTCCTCCACCAGCAACTTTTGCTCCCGTAAGTCCAGCAACTAAGCCTTCTTGTATAAAACCAGCAACCGAAGTAACTGCGGAAGAATACTTAGTTCCTCCACCCTCTTTTGGTGCTCTTGTTAAGTTTTTAATGTGTCCAGCGAATGCCCCTTTGTTAAATTTAATAGTGGGTTCTACTCCAGATTTTACATCGTTAATAGCTCCTTTTTTACTTTTGATAAGTTTGGAGATTATGCCCTTCATTCCTCTGGCAGATTCTGCGTAGACCTGTGTCCTAACCTTTTCCATCAGCGATGCTCGGTCGGCGGGGGAATCTGGGGCTTGGCCGAGAACCATTTCTTGCATAGATCCAGTAAAATTCAACTGGGCTGTTGCGGGTAAATCAGAACCCGGAACATCAACATCTTGTAGTACGTTGGCTAGGTTTTTAGCTGCTTTCTGCTTGCCGCCATCACCAAGAGACTTTGCGTATGCATCGGCTGCTTTACCTGAAGAAACAGTGCTACCGGCTGCAAAATTAACGCCGGTACCTTTCACGGCGCCTAGGTAGCTTTGACCGCCTTTTGTGCTACTTAAAAGCTTCTGCTGCTCGGCTCCAGTCAAAAGGTTAAATGACTCTGACTTGTCCCCTCTACCAACAAGACCTAGATTGAAATTATCATTAAGTGTTTTGATTCCGCCCTTTTTGTTATTTACGAGGGTTTTCCATGTCTTGTTTGAAGCTGTTTTTGCTTCTTGTCCTTGTTGCCCTCTCGCTAAGCCGAATAAACCCAAAGTGCCTTCCTTGAGATTTCCGCT
>Ga0115011_10000938_pt1 | contig 21744 bp, 16 predicted proteins | sample TroAtlMetagenome_2_FD_88705 | JGI IMG/M metagenome (GOLD analysis project Ga0115011, IMG submission 88705) | Marine eukaryotic phytoplankton communities from Atlantic Ocean - Tropical Atlantic ANT8 Metagenome | ecosystem: Environmental > Aquatic > Marine > Oceanic | place: Tropical Atlantic...
ATGCGACAAGGTTGTTATTCAAATCAGCCCATTTTATCTCTCCTTCATCCGCATAGCCAATGACATCATCACGATGCAAGACTAGGACTTCCACTAATTCTTCACCAACGTTTCTGATCTCCACGTCTGCAGGATCCCGGAGGCTATGAATCTCAATAACATCTAGATTCACGTCACCAGGGCCCACTCTTGAGGTCGGTTCTTCGGAATCAGTTCCCGGGCCATCGATGAAGAAAGCAAGGATCGAAATCAGTCCAATTAACGTGAATGAACATGCTGTCATAGCGACCTCCTTTTTGGGTAGTAGAGAACCAAAACCCTCTTTCCTCAAGTCCCTAAGTCTCGGCTGCATCCGATGAGTAAACAATGCACAAATTATGGCCAGAATTAGCCCGGGAACTAGATCTGAAATCCAGTGGACTCCAAGATATTGTATGCTGAATAGGTAGATGGGGACGTTCACAGCAACAAACAAGTCAAACTCCCTATGCCGCCATTTCTTGATGCTGATCCCCTGCTCCTTGACATGTAGCCTGTTGATAATCAGTAAGCCAACTGGTATCCCAACATGTAGGCTGGGGATTCCGTTATCCAGAGGGTCTACCTCGGTGAAGAAAAATAGGTTCCAATCATTGTGGTAAAGAAGGGCCTTCATCCCAGGTATGAATGAAGAGGTCACTTCAACGTTGAAAAATAGGTAGAATGGAACAGCTAGAACGTATATTATGAAGTAGTTCAGAACTGCCTTGTCAGCCATCACCTCATCTCTGCAGAGTATGTAGTACATCGGACTGAACCAGATTAAGAAGAGATATACGAACAAGTAGTGAAAAGATAGCAGATCTGTAAGCAAATAGTTGCTAAAGGTCTCCTGCACCCACAGGGTGGCATCACCCTCTATTCTGTGAACGTAGTGCGTGAAACCACCAACTTCTGGTTTTATAGCTTCGTTGTGTTGGTCGATGAACGCCTTGAATGCATACATCATAACGTACATCCCAATGTGCCACTTGTACCCCTTTTGCCGAATCTCATCCACAAGACCAGAGAGGGGGACTCTCATTTCCGGCTCGTCTCTTGTCAGGAATCGGTGAATTGGAATTGTGATGGAGAGGATTGCTATCATCACGGTCTCGTAAGGTCCGATAGGCCAGTCCATGCCACTGGCGTCCCAATCTCGGTCAAGAACATTACACCATTAGACGCTGCTACTGAAACGAGTCATTAGCTAGCAACTTGATTTCGGGCAGTAAGCTTGCTAGGACCAGGATCATCGATCCAGCTAGCAACCATTCGAAAGCCGCGGCCTGACTCAGTAGACTAGAGCTCACTGAACCGCAATCTTGGTCCAAAGTCCCCAATCTTTCTTCAAGTGCGTACAGATCTGTTGAAATTCCAGTGTATCTAACGAACCTCTCCAACATTCCACACAGGCCGACTACCCCTAAACCCGTGCCAATCATCCGAAAAGACAGAAAATCGGTGAATGCCGAGTCCTCCAGCGACATCCTCCAGGTCACCAGTGTAATCCCTATTGCCCAGATTGTGCTGCCAAAGAAGATGACATTGGCTTGAATGATGTGCAATTCGAATTGCTCGTTCCAGGGGGTGAAAGAAATCCAAAACAGGCTGATTCCAGCCGCAATAGCTGAAAACATAGAGACTTTGTTTATCATTGGCCAACTTCCCCCCAGGTCCATTTCCAAGATCCAAGACTCTCGCAGTTGCCCTAGTTGGAAACCTGCCAATGCTAGCAATAACCCGCTAATTGCATAGCCCAGAGTGAACGTGAAACCAGACCTCGGCAAGAGGTCCATGTCTGAGATGAAAGGGAGATTCGGCTCACATCCATCCGAGACCCATAGCGCATAGGACACCAATGGAGTAAGGGATAGGAGACAAACAACCACCTTAATGGTGTAACCGACCACTTTCTCCCCGAGAACCCCATCCACACCCCACCCATCAATCAGGTCGATTTTAACTATCCCGAACCAATAATGACTTAGCACCACTTGCGAGGGCCATGGATGGCCACAAACTCTGGCTCTCACAGTGTCAAAGCTGCGGTTTTGCTCCAGAGGCCAGAATGTACGAGGAGGGAACAAGAACATCGCAGGACGCCGCCAACCAGCTTGGCTGCGATGTCTCCCATATCGCCAAGTCAGTAGTTTTCGAAGGACCTGAGAGGGCAGTAGTGGTAATCGCATCAGGTGCCAATAGGGTCGACCGTAAACGCAAGCTAAAGAAGATAATCGGATTCAAGCCTGGGATAGCCAGTCCAGAATATGTCAAGCAAAGCACCGGCTACGCGGTCGGGGGGGTGCCACCATTTGGCCATACCAAACCAGTCGACATCATCATGGACGAGGACCTGATGGAATTCGAACTGGTGTGGGGTGCCGCAGGTACCGCACAGACCGTATTCCCCATCGAACCATCGAATCTCCAGAGGATATCCAAGGCGAGATTGGCCGATATCAAGCAGTAGGTTTCCCATGCCAGTCGAAGAGCTCCTAGATTCCGCGGCCTCGTTGAGGGATGATGCAGACTTGCTCGCCGAAGAAATAACGGCAGAGGGCTCCGTAGAAATAATCTACAACCCTCTGAGATATGCGTGGGAAGTCCATGAAGAATACATCCGCAGAACTGGCGGAGAAGGCGCCAAGACCATCCTATTGGGCATGAATCCAGGACCCCATGGGATGGGGCAGATGGGGATTCCGTTTGCTGCGACAACAGTAGTTCGCGATCTAATCGGAATCTCAGGCATTGAGGTAGGGGTCCCGAAGAGGCCGCACCCGAGAAGGCCAATCAATGGACTACTACATCCAAAGGAAGAGGTATCAGGCACCCGCCTATGGGGGGCATTGGAGGAAAAGTACGGATCTGGCGAAGAAATCTTCAGAAACGTCTTCGTAGTAAATCACTGTCCCCTGATGTTCTTCATAGGCCCTTCAGCAACTAACATAACACCTGATAAGGTGAAAGGGAAAGGGGTAGAGCACCTTCTAGAAAGATGCGACAGGCACCTGGTTGCGGTTGCAAAATCACTAATGGCAGAGAGAGTGGTCGGGGTCGGTAAATACGCAAGATCAAGGGCCGAGGGTGCATTTCATGGATCCAGTATCAAGATTGAATCTTGCTGGCATCCATCTCCAGCATCGCCGCTGGCAAATATGAACGGCGGTGCAGACTGGAGGGCCAATATATTCGCCGCCCTCCCCTAGGGGTGGAAAATACGCCATTTATTCGTGATAACAGTTAAGTCGAATCATGGCGTGTCCCGTTTCATGTCAGAGAAGACTACGCCGCAGTACCTGATTTCAAATGCCGAAAAATACGCAAATGAGGATGCCATATCCTGGAAGGATGCTTCCGGAACTTGGATCAACATGTCATGGTCTGAATTTTGCGATACCTCAATGAAAGTTTCCAAGTCCTTGATCGCCCTTGGTTTCGAAGAGGGAGACAAGCTGAGCATCTACTCATACAACCGAATGGAGTGGTATGCCGCTTACGCTGCTGCGAACATGTGCAATGGCGCAGCAGTTGGCGTTTATCACACGTGCTCACCCGAGGAGGTGGAGTGGGTGGTCGGCGACTCAGATTCCAAGGTTGTATTCGTGGGGAACAATCCCATGGACGGTGGCGATTCCAGCAAGATGTGCTCCAACAGGCTGCAAGCCGCTCTAGGTTCCCTAGACAAGGTTGAAGCAGTGGTTTCTGTGGATGGGATGGATGCAATAGACCACCCAAATTCAATGACCTGGTCGGACTTCATGAGCAGAGGGGATGGGGTGCAAGATTCGACTGTCATGGACCGGATTTCAAGCATCAAACCTTCCGACACCGCCTCACTGATTTACACATCTGGAACCACCGGAAACCCAAAGGGAGTGGAGCTAACTCATGATAACTTCGAGGCAGAGATCTCGGGAGTATCGGCCATACAGAAGTACAACCAGGGCGATGGCTATGTCTCCTGGCTCCCCTGTGCTCACGTTTTTGGTCAACTAGCGGACAACCACATCTGGATAAGAGACGCGATGCACATGAGGGTGGTTAGCAACCCATTGGAGTCCATAGACTACGCAAAGGAAGTGGAACCAGCACTCTTCATCGGGGTACCGCGAATCTATGAGAAGGTCTACTCGAACCTCGTAGCGGGGCTGGGCAGTAAGGTCAAGTGGCTCAGCCTTCCAATCCTGGGTGGCATAGTAAGGAAGAAGGCGAAGCAGAAGATTGGCTTCTCCAACCTGAAGTACGCAATCACCGGGGCTGCTCCCATCAACCCCGATATCCTGCACCTCTTCCAAAAGCTGCAAATCCCCCTTTTTGAGGGATACGGGATGACGGAGACTACCGCTGGTGCGACGATCGGTTATCCGGGCAACAACAAGATCGGCTCGGTCGGCAAGACATTCGTCGGAGAGATCCGGATCGACAACCCCAATGAGAAGGGAGAGGGGGAGATCCAGTTCAAAGGGAGGCACATAATGAAGGGCTACTACAACAATCCTAGTGCCACGGCAGAAACCATGACCGAGGATGGGTGGCTAAAATCTGGAGACCTCGGAAAGAAGGACTCAGAGGGCTTCGTCAGCGTCACTGGCCGAATAAAGGAGATTTACGTCAGTTCAGCAGGTAAGAACATCGCCCCACTGGTGATAGAAGAGACGATGAAGTCAATTCCAATACTCTCTCAATGCATGCTCATTGGGGACAACAGGAAGTACTGCAGCGCCCTATTCACTCTCGACGTCGGCGCCATTCTCCGCGATAAGCACGGGATGGACGGAGCAAAGGTCCCGAAGGACCCATCTATACAGCTAGCCAAGCTAAAGGAGCTCGGCAATGATCTATCTGACTACACCGGCAGTGCAGAAATCCGCGCCGAGGTACAGGAGCAAGTAGACAAGCTGAATGCCCAGTTCTCCAACCCCGAGCAGCTCAAGACATTCACCATCCTTCCAAGGGACCTGAGCGTCGATCACGGAGAACTCACGCCGACCCTGAAGATCAGGCGGAAGCAGATCAGGGAGAATTGGGCCGACGAGATCGAAGCGATGTACGCAGGCGCCTGATAACGGTATGATGACCGATGGAGCCTAGCCAGTGGGTCCTTCTAGCCAGCGTATTCACCCTAGGGGCAATGAGCCCAGGGCCGTCACTGGCGGTCGTACTGCGCAACACAATGGTAGGGGGGAGGTCCCAAGGAGTCTCAACAGGAATCGGCCATGGGTTAGGATTCGGAATCTACGCCTCCTCTATGGCCGTTGCTTTTCACACCATACTGTCCTTGAATGATTCAGTTCAGTTCGCTATTCAATTGGCCGGTACAGCAATACTGGTGTGGCTGGGGGGCACATTTCTTATTGGATCCTTCTCGGAGAAATCCGATTCCCCAGAAGAATCGTCTCATCGGTCGATGAACCATCATGGTTTTACGCAAGGGTTCCTAATAGCCATATTCAACCCAAAGATTCTCGCATGGATGATTGCACTGTACTCGCCTTTCATTGAATCAGGTATGGGCCTGGGTACCCTGTTCGGCATGGGGCTACTTGGGATGGCAATAGATGGGACTTGGTATGTCACAGTCGCCACCGTACTTACTACAGGAGACAGGGTGGATGCATTGAGGGCGAAGTCGCATTACATAGAAGCGGCCATGGGGATTATGATGCTTATCTTCGCAGTACTGATGGTCACAGGCGTGTGATTGGATAATTCATAAATCCACTAAAACCCACCACCAAAAAAGACGAAAATAAACAAAACACACAGGCCAAAGAAAACAAGTGGAATGATAACAATGGACGAGAGAACTCCCCACGCCAATGCACTATTTCCCTTTGTGAAGCCCCACACCGAAAGTCCCAAGACCCCTATCGGCCAAATCAGGATTGCCATAAAACCAAAGAAATCGCTAACACCATTTTCTACATTCTCATCCCCCCAAACTCCTGCATATCTTGGCATATCGGGCTCCTTTGAGAGAATCGTGAAGGCTTCGGGGTGACTCCCCTCAATTTTACCTGACCATCTCACGAAACCAGCGTCCTCTGGAATCGAACGATTCGTCTCGCCCGATTCGTTCCGAGTTTCCGTGCGGCAAGATAAAATCCACCAAGAATCCCCATTAGGGCCCACCTTCTGACTTGACCGTTCCTGACAGTGAGTCCATTGCCCAGGGATTTCTTGTAAATCTCCCCATTCAATGTGAATTTCCCATTCCCCCTGCTCACCTAATTCTCCCATTGACCTGAACTTGGTTTCGTATACGTTGTATTCTTCGCCTTCGATTTCAACCGTCCCCTCAGCTTTGGTGAACACACTGGTTTCTTCATCATGCCAACCATTTACTTCCGTCGCTTCGCTAATCATCAATAACGCTACCCAAATCACTGAGAGAAGAATGGGAATTCCAATTAGTCCTATGGCGAACCATGCCCCCTTGGAGAGCACCGCGCGTTCCCCTGCAGGCTTGGTGTCTCCGAAGACAGAACCATCTCCGACCCCCATCATACCAATCTCTCCCGTCAGCAAGGTGGTCTGTGCATCTGACTCATCCTCGTTAGTTCCAGCTACCTCCTCGGCAGTGCCATCCGACTCTGAGAAGGGGCTCAATGTCTCTTCAGCCAACTCTTCAGAGCCTTCTTCCCACCAGATCTCCTCATTCACCCGAAGTCCCCCTTGTTTCTATTAATGGGAGTCTGGCCAATATGTTTTGGCGCTCCTCATGTGATAGCAGAGCCTGTCCGGAGATTGCAAGCTCCCTGCGTATCGGCTCCAGTACCGACTTCTCCAAATCTCCCCTGTAGAACATGTTGTAGGTGTCAAATGGGATTATCCTCAGATCGGGGGCAACTATGTGGACACACGTTTTCTTTACGCTTCGCAGGTCAAAGGAGTGAGCGTCAATGAAGTCCATTATGATGATCCTGAAAACGTTGTCGTAGGTGAATTGGGAGGGGACAACCAGCTCCGGAAGGCAGCAAAGCAGCTCTGCCAGAGAGTTGCTAGCTGATTGGGGGGAGTGGCCCGTTGAAAGGAGTTTGAAGACCGCCTCGTGGATAGCAGGGTCCTTCTCAAATTGAATGGTCGATCTCGATCCAGACAGGAGAGTTTCATCATCCACATAACGGGTGATCGGCACAACCTCATCACCTACCTTTAGGGCATAAGCCATGGAGAGGCTGTCCGGGTGACAAGGTACTGGCAGCAGGTCCTCTATTTCGAAGGTAGTGGATTGCTCCCCGATCATCCGACGCACCTCTGTCAGTGTCAAACGTTCATAGGTGGCATCGTAATCGTCAGACCTACCAGCCTCCTGAATCGGTTGAAAGGTAATTCCTCTGACACATGGCTGGGATAGGGCGAACTCAACCAGGCTACCCAGCTCCCCTTCATTTAACCCCCTTGAAACCGTGGCCACGAGAGTGGTCGGGATGTTACTCTCGTTTAGGTTTCGAAGAGCCTTCAGCTTCAGCTCCCTGAGGTCCACGCCTCGCAATCTCTCCAAAGGGCCGCTCTCCAAACTATCGAATTGCAGGTAAATCTCGAATCCAGGCACATATTCAGCTAGTCTATGGACAAACTCGGGGTCGTTGGCTATCCTTATTCCATTGGTATTAACCATCAAATGCCTGATCGGCCGAGACTTCGCCTCATCCAGAATCTCGAAGAAGTTGGGGTGCAGGGTCGGCTCACCACCAGAGATCTGAATCACATCCGGTTCCAACTCATTCTCAACCACCGCATCGAGCATTTGTACCACGTGATCCAGCGTTCTGTAGTCCTGATGCCTCTCGGGCCCAGAAGATGCATAGCAAATCGGACAGCGAAGGTTGCAGTGATCAGTGATTTCAATCAAAGTAAGGCAGGAATGCTGCTCATGACTCGGGCATAGGCCACAATCATAGGGGCAACCATACTTCAGGGGGGTGTTCCATTTCTCAGGCATCTCACTCGGTTTCACATAGATCTCCCTGCATCTTCTGTAGTATTCCGCGTCATCAGCAATGAGCACCTCCTCCCTGTCTCCGCATGAGTAGCATAACTTGTCCATGAAAACTGAACCATCACGGATAATCACCTTGCCATCGGTTCTCCTTAGGCAGGAAGAGCAGACAGATGTGGCAGTGTCATAGAATAGGTAATCTCTGACCCTTCCACTCATCTGTAATCAGCGAAGCGAGAACGTCGCGGCGCTTCAAACATCCCCCGAAGCTGCCCACTCTTCCTCGGAAATCCTCCCAAGAGTCAGATACCAAAATAGCCCTAGTATGCATACGATTTGAATGGGGCTGAGAAAAGCTATTTCCCAATCAGTGGGCTTAATCCAATCTACAAGAAGCCTCCAAACCAAGTAACCCATCAAGAATGACCTGAAACCCCACCCTTGGGGCACGGGATCGAGTTGGGCTCTGAGCTTAGTAAGGAAAAATATGCCCCATATGGCAACAATTTCGTACAGTTGCGTCGGATGGCGACTCACCCCGTCCCCGAAGTCAATCCCAATTGGCAACGAGGTTTCAACACCGTATGTACCATCATCGAGGCCAGAGAAAAAGCAGCCTAGCCTCCCAATACTCATACCTACAGCCAGCGGAAGCACTAGCGGATCCCCTGTTCTCGACTCAATCCCCATCACCCTTTTTGCTAGCTCGATTCCAGCCATCCCGCCTAGTAGCCCCCCCACTATTGTCTTCCCTCCAAAGAGAAGCGCCGGCTCTTCCGTTAGCGCTAGGATAGTGGTTTGGGGGTGTTGAGCCCAAGCAAGCAGCTTGGCACCAATTAGTGCCCCCGCAAGTCCAGCAACTATGAGTGGGTGGCGTTGCTCCGGAGGAACCGAGTCACGCCCTGAGTCAGAAACCCATAATGTCACCGAGATCCCGGCCAAGAACCCTAAGAACTCGAAGAAAATATGGGGGTGAACAGAAAAAAGCACCAAGTCAATCCAATATGGAAACTCCACCCTCGCTCCACCTCTGGGTCGGGAAGGAGTCGGAGCCTTTGGTAACTTTCCTGAGTGGACAACGCATTCTTGTGGGAATATGCGCTCGGACAGGCATGGCGAGTGAGGCTGATGGCAGCGATTCCACCCATGAAAACAGAGTCAACGGCCCCTCAATGCCTATTCGAGTGGTCACAGCGACATCGATATTCGATGGTCACGATGCGGCAATTGGAATATTCAGGCGAATACTGCAGAGCCAGGGCTGCGAGGTTATCCACCTAGGCCATGACAGAGGGGCCGATGAGATTTCCCGTGCTGCGATTCAGGAGGATGCGCACGCTGTGGCCATCACCTCGTACCAAGGAGGGGCAGTGGAGATGTTCACCTATACCAAACAGCTCCTTGAAGACTCAGGATTTGGCCACATTTTCCTATTCGGAGGAGGGGGTGGAACAATCCTCCCGCCGGAAATAGAGCATTTGAATGATCAAGGAATCGCTAGAGTTTACTCTCCGGACGATGGTCGTTCAATGGGTTTGGTGGGTATGGTTCAGGATGCGATGGATAGGGCGGCCAGCACTAACCTATTGGATGAGAGTCGATTCACTGACCTAGTTGAACCAGTTAGCGCCGATAACCATGACGCAGTCTCCCGTCTACTAACTATTGCAGAAAATCTCGGAGCAGAAAAGCTGAGCGAGGCTCTTTCTAAAACTAGGTCCTGTGAAGAATCATCGGTTTGTCCAGTGATTGGAATCACCGGTACCGGAGGTGCTGGAAAATCGAGCCTAATCGACGAGCTGATGCTCAGAATAAGGAGGGACAACCCTCACGCAAAAGTCGCTCTATTGGCCACAGATCCAACACGAAAGAAGACGGGTGGAGCGCTGCTAGGCGACAGGATTAGGATGAACTCCCTTACTGACAAAAACCTCTTCATGAGGTCGTTTGCCAGCAGGGGGAGCGGCCGCGAAATCGCCGACTGCGTAGGTAGGGCAGTAGAAGTATGCAAAGCCGTAGGATTCGATCTAATTATAGTGGAAACTAGTGGAATTGGTCAAGGTAATGACGCAATTACGGAGGTCGCAGACTTGTACCTGTACGTGACCACAAGGGAATATGGGGCACCTAGCCAGCTTGAGAAGCTAGCCGCCTTGGATTTCTCAGATATTGTGGTTTTGAACAAGTTCGATAGGCCTGGTGCTGAGGACGCGCTCACTGAGATCAGGAAGCAGATTCAGAGGAATCGGGAATCTTTCGATAAATCTCCCGATGCCATGCCAGCCATTCCCACAATCGCGAGCCAGTTCGCAGACGCAGGCGTGGATCAGTTGTGGGAAAGGCTGTCATCCCTAATCAATGACCGGTTCGACACAAGATTCTCAGCTTCCGAACCCCGACTGGGGGAGGACGGACTACCTCATCGAGACCCCCCAATACCGCCCGAGCGCCAGGGATACCTTGCAGAAATCGCCAGTACTGTTAGGGGCTACCATGAAAGAACTGCCAAGGCGTGCAACAATGTCAGGCTAGTTCAACAGCTAGAGGCCTCTGCATCGAAACTCCGAGAATCCGGCAAAGATTCAGTGTCAGACGATGTCCTTTCGGAGGCTGCTTCACTCCGCGAAAGCGTATCAGAAGAGACTTGGTCCTCGTTGGATGGCTTCCAGTCGTTGGCAGATGCATACAGGTCCGGAGAGGCCACTTATGTAGTCAGAGGTAAAGAGATCCCTGTCAAGACGACGCACGAGACCCAGTCGGGAACTCATGTTCCCAAGGTCGCACTCCCTACGACGAAAGACTGGGGCGACAGACTAGAATGGATCCGTAAGGAGAACGCCCCCGGGTCATTCCCATTCACAGGAGGCGTCTTCCCGTTTAGGCGAGAGGACGAGCTACCAGTGAGAATGTTCGCCGGTGAGGGGAGTGCCGAGAGGACAAACAAACGATACCACTTCCTGTCAAAGGATCAATCATTCAACCGACTCTCGGTGGCTTTCGATTCTCCGAGCCTCTATGGGAATGACCCCCAAGAGAGGTTGGATATATTCGGAAAAGTGTGTGAGTCAGGAGTTAGCATAAGTACCGTTGATGAGATGGAAAGGCTGTTCGAGGGTTTCGACCTATGTGCCTCCAACACCTCGGTCAGCATGACGATTAACGGCAATTATTGGTGGCATCTAGCAGCCTTCTTCAATGTGGCAATCCGACAGCAGAAGAGCAAGTTCGTCGAGGAAAATAACAGGGAACCGGACGAATCTGAGATGGAGGAAATCAGGGCAAAAACCCTGTCAACAGTTAGAGGTACCGTACAAGCAGACCAACTAAAGGAGGCAATGGGCCAGAATACCCTGGTTTTCAATCTGGATACTGCTCTGAGGATGATGGGGGATGTCGCACAGTTCTACGTGGATCATGATGTCCGAAATCACTACTTCGTGAGCATCAGTGGCTATCACATAGACGAGGCAGGTGCCAATCCAATCACCCAAGCGGCGCTAACACTTTCTAACGGGCTCACCTATGTGGAATTATTCAAGTCAAGAGGACTGAACCCCGACAAGTTCCTTCGCAATTTCTCATGGTTCTTCTCAAATGGAATGGATCCAGAGTATGCTGTGATTGGACGCGTATGCAGAAGGATATGGGCAATCGCAATGCGCGACATGTACAGTGTCGGGGAAAGGGGTCAGAAGCTGAAGTATCATATCCAGAGCAGCGGGCGCTCCCTTCACTCACAAGAATTCACCTGGAACGACTACAGGACCACCTTACAAGCACTTTACGCCTTGGCGGACAATGCAAACAGCCTGCATACAAACAGCCGTGATGAGGCGTTCGGAACGCCCACTGAAGATACTGTAAGGGATGCAATGGCCATTCAGCTTATTCTAGCCAAGGAGTATGGGTGGCTGAGGAACGAGAACCCACTTCAGGGCTCATTCGTCGCTGAGTTTCTCACCAATGAGGTCGAGGAGCAGATACTGAGGATTTTCGAGGAAATGCATGGCAGAGGGGGCGTCCTTGGTGCGCTAGAGGTCAATTTCCAAAGGAATCGAATCCAAGACGAGGGAATGCTCTATGAAAACCGGAAGCATACCGGTGAGACGCCCGTAGTAGGCGTAAACACATTCACAGACTCTGGATCTTCGACCCCCTCTGCGCAGGAGTTCAACATCGAGGTAACCCGTTCTGATGAAGAAGAGAAAATGACTGTTATCGGGAGGAACAAGAAATTCAGGGAAGATAACTCCTCCGAGGCCCAGCTCGGCATCGAGAAATTGAAGCAGACTGCACGAGATGGAGGAAACCTATTCGAAACCATGATGGAAATAGTGGGGCATTGCACAGTCGGGCAAGTCACCCAGGCATTGTTCGAGAGTGGAGGAAAGTTCCGTCGAAACATGTGAATTTGGCTATTTACAATTCATTCACTAATCGACCTCTAGCATCGTCTCAGGCCTCAAGTTTCATAACCTCAAATGAAACGACCTACTATGTTGTCGGCGATAAATTCTCGGCATCATTGGTGAGGGGATGCATCTACTAAGGATTGAGCTAGAGAACTTCAAGTCGTTTGGCGGCGAGATGACCATACCCTTCGACGAGGGATTCACTGCGATAACAGGGCCCAATGGGAGCGGTAAATCAAATTGCGGCGATGCCATACAATTTGTTCTTGGCCCCAAGTCGACCAGATCTCTGCGGGCGTCGAATGTCACTGAATTAATATTCAACGGGGGAAAGTCCGGGAAGCCAGCAAAACACATGTCAGTGACGCTGGTTTTCGAAAATTCTCCAGAAAACGATGGGAGCAGGAGGCTGAAGTCAGATACAGACGAGGCATCATTTACTCGCTCAGTTCGGCTCAATAGGAAAGGTGACCCAGTTTCTTCCTACAAGACTAACGGCGAGCCAACTTCCGCTTCAGAGATGAGGCGGATGCTTTCACAGGCAGGACTCAGGGGGGATGGTTACAACATAGTTCTGCAGGGGGACGTAACCAACCTTGCGACCATGACCCCCCATAAGCGAAGGGGGGTGCTCGAGGAAGTAGCCGGAGTCACTGCATACGACGACGAGATCAGGAAGGCAAACACCCAAAGAAAACATGTTGAGAACAGTATCGAGACTATCGATATTTTCGAGGCTGATCAGAAGAACCGCCTAGCTGACCTCTCCAAGGAAAGGGAGCAAGCACTCAAGTTCAAGGAACTCAAGGAAGAGGCAGACATCGCTAGGCTAACGCTTGAACAATCCAGGCACAGAAATAGGGCGGATGAGGTCCGTCTACTATCAGAAGAGAGGTCCAAGTACTCAGATAGGGCAATAGTTTTGTCATCTGAGATCACAGACGGTGGCAAGAGGTTAGACGACTTCGACAGAGAGTTGGTACAGCTCGCAAAAGACATCGACAACGTTCTCGGGGGAGAGGCCCGATCGATCATAGAAGAGATCAGGCAACATGAAATCGAGATAGAAACAGCAGGTGACAGAATCGGGGATCACAATCAAGCCATAGCAAGGGCAAGATCAGAGGTCAAAAATCTAAACGAGGAACAGGAGGGGGCCGATAAGGCCAGGGCAGACTCCGAATCCGACCTTGCATCGCTAACTCAGGCAGTAATAGATTCCAAGGAATCACTAAGGAAGGCAGCTGAAGATGAGAAGTCCGCCAGAGCAGCGATCCAGTCAGGAGACAAGCATGGTAGGGACCTCAACAGGGCGTTGGGAAAGTCGATGCAGTCCGAACAATCTTCCAGGGAAGAATTCGCACAGGTTCAACTGGAACACGATCGCTCGATTCAGAAGTCACAACTTGCCTCGGAGAATCTGGCGGAGCTTGAACAGGCATACGAATCGGCCGAACTTGAGAGGGATGACCAAGATCTGGTCGGCGAGGACCTGGAGAAAGCCAACCCCGGTGAAGACAGAAACTCCCTGGCGAACGAACTAATGGCCCTTCAGAAACAGGAAAGACTCCTGGTTGAGGATCGTGATATCTCTGAAGGTCGTCTCAGGAAGACGGAGACCGAACTCGCCAAAGCCAAAGCGAGAATCGAAACCAGATCGAATTCTCCTGGTTCTGCCTTCACACTAGCAGCCCTGTCGAAGCTCAGGGAAAGTGGGGAGATTCATGGCATACTAGGCACTCTTGGGGAGCTTGCCACCCCGAAGGACCCATCGCACGAGGAAGCACTGGCATTTGCCTTTGGAGGCGGACTTCGCAGTATCGTTGTAACTTCCGACCTTGTTGCGTCCAAGTGCATATCATGGCTCAGGAAAAACGGAGGGGGGAGGGCAACCTTCCTACCCTTGAACAAGCTATCCGTGTCTAGGCCCCAGGGGAGGACGCTCCTAGTCGCTAGAAATCCGGGGGTTGTCGGATTCGTCCATGACCTTTTGGATTTCGATCTCAGCGTAGAGACTGCTGTCAGATATGCGGGCAGGAACACACTAGTCGTCGACTCCATGAACGTCGCCAGGGAAAACATGGGCGGAGTCAGGATGGTTACACTTGATGGGTCAGTGATTGAAAGCTCAGGTGCGATGACTGGTGGCTCAGCATCTTCTAAGGGAAACAGACCAAGGTTCGACGGTTCAGCAGCCGGATCATCAGGAATAGAGAAATTAGAGATGTCCGTGCAAGAAGCCGATCTTGTCTTCTCTACGGTCGATGGAGCGCTACGGGATATTCGGAGAAATCAGCAGGAACTCAGGGATAGGATCCACAATCTCGATGATGGGGGCCACTCGATCAGGGTAAGGAATTGGAAGGCCGATCTCGAGCGAACTCAGAAGTCAGTTGATGACCTGAAGACTAAGGTCAAGTCCGCTACAATGGAGTTTGAGGGGTGTGAGTCAGAGAGGAAGAAACTGTCAGAAAAGTGTGAGAAGGCAAGTCAGATCCTCGAAGAAGCGGTTTCGGCCAGACTAGCCGCCGCTGAAGCATTACAGAACCACACGCCAGATCACCTGTCCGAGAAGCTAAGAGAGGCAGAGAGGACTAGAACCGAAGCAGAGAGGACACGAGTGATGTCCGAGGGGGCTATAGAGAATGCCAAACATCAGCTCTCCATCCTCGGAGATAGAGTCAAAGAACTTCAGAGGCAGATTCAGAATCACGAAAAATCCGTTTCAGAAGCCAACTCGGCAATCGAAGACTTGCAAGCATCTAAGAAATCATCCGAAGGCACTCTTGTGGAACTCAGAGAAAAGGCCTCTCAATTCGACGAAGAGCAGAAGATCCTGGCTCAGAGGAGAGAAACAGCAGTAGAGGAAAGGGCAATACTTCGTGCCCACCTGGACTCCTTGTCCGCTGAGAAGCAGACCATATCCTCTAGGATGGAGGAGCTAATTGTACAAATCAAGCAGAAGAGAGAAGCCGTGGAGGAAATCGCTGCCGACCTAGAGGCCGCTGGAATACCACTGCCTCCCGACGACTCCCCTCTGCCAACAGTCGCCGAGGCGGAGCGTAGCGTGCAGGGGCTAGAGCGCCGTCTCGGCGCCCTCGGGAACGTGAATATGCTAGCAATAGAGCAATATGACGCAGTTTCCACAAGGATCTCCGATCTGATTTCAGACGGCAAGACTCTTCGAGAGAGGCGAGATCAGTTAGCAGGCATAGCCGAGAAGCTGGAAGACGAAAGGAGGACTAGGCTCCTTAACGTGTTCGAGCACGTAAACAACAACTTCAGCAGGGTTTACGGGATTCTGCAACCCTCTGGACGAGGTGCATTGAAATTGGAGAATATGGATAACCCATTTGAAGGGGGACTAGAGATGGCCTGTGTCCCTCCGGGAAAGAGCCAGAACACCAGGAGGTCCGCACTCTCAGGAGGGGAGAAGTCAATGGCCGCTCTAGCTATGATTTTCGCAATTCAGGATTATGAACCCAGTCCATTCTATTACTTTGATGAGGTCGATCAGAATCTGGACCCCTTCAACTCCGAGAGGATAGCAGCATTATGTCGAATGCGTAGCCAGATGGCACAATTCATCATGGTCACCCTGAGAAAAGTCAGCCTAACCCTGGCCGATCATCACATAGGCATCACTCATGCAGGAGATGGAAGGAGCCAGAGAATCACGGATTTCGACAGAGCAGCAGCGTTAGACATGAGTGAGGAGATCGAGGCTGAGGAGAGGGCCAGGGCCGAGTCAGATGCTGAGAAGAGGGCAATGCCAGAGCTGCCAAAGCCCGAGGAAATGCCCAGGACGCCCGATCCACTGGAAGCCCCCAAGAGCCTCGGAGGACTGGCCGAGAGGGCGGGAGTCAATGTCGACGACGTATTAGATGAATCCCAAGAGACGCCCATGGGAGGGCTCATTGCAAGGGCAGACGACACCGCCGGCGAAATGGAGTCTGAAGCTACAGGACCGTTACCAGCCGAACCGGACACAGACGACCCTCCAGCGACCGAAGCCAAGCAGGAGGCCGAGTGATGATCTTCGGTGAACAGCTCAGAGAAGACATTGTTTCCAGATTACTCGACGGAAAACCCGACCTAGGGACCAGCCGCTATTTGGATCGACTTATGGAATTATCAGTTATGGAAGAGGCCGAGCATCAATATCTGATTGACCCATTTGATCGCTCTGTGGCATTGGTTTTTCAGATGTTTCAATCTAGTGACCTCGACCCATGGGACGTGGACCTTTCTTCTTTCACTGAGATGTTTAACGGGAGGATCAAGGAAGCCGATAATATCGATCTCCCTTCCTGTGGGAGGCTAATTAGGATGGCATGGTCTATCCTGAGGGGCCAGGCTTCATCCCTAATTCAGAGGCAGGAGCAGGCATTCCTCTTCGATCAGGAGGATGAATGGGATTTCGATGCCGGTTGGGAGACTGATTTCGAAGATGCCGACTACAACTTCTCGGTTGGCGTACTAAGCGGTGCAGCGGATGAGGTCCTCCCATCCATGCTTGAGGGCAGGATTCACAGGGACGAGGGTCGACCAGTGACTCTTGGAGAACTACTTCTCGGTCTGCGTGACGCTGGCCGTCTAGCCGAAGAACAGAGGATGAGGGAAAGGATCGCCAAAGAAAGGCGAGAGGCCCAAGTAAAGGCCAGAGCAAGATTCAGCGGAAGCCTTCATGTCGAAGACCTGGAAGGTGATCTAAAGAGAACATGGGGCGCACTCAAGTCCCGTATAGACAAAGGGCATACTGCTTCCCTAATGGATGTAGCAGAGGAGCTGCAAAAGATGTCGGATGAAACCGGTGCAAGTGAAGAAGACACTCGGGCTGAGGCACAAGTAACAGCCCTGGTATCCACCCTATTCTTAACAAACAGAGGTTATGTCACTCTTTCCCAGCAGCAGGGCAAGAACGGTAGGATAGAGCTAAAGGACCTCTGGTCAGAGTCGAATGACTACGATAAATTGACTAGCAAACTACATCCCAAGTCAGAGATAGGAGTAATTGACAATGTCTGAGCCGGCGCTTTCCACCATATTGGAGGCAATATTATTCGGTGCCGGCAGATCAATGAAGGTAACAGAATTATCCGATCTGCTCGATTTCCCATCTGAAGATATCGAAGAGTCACTTCAGAAGCTAAGGAAGACCATCAAGAGACGCGAAAACTGCGCTTTGCAACTGGCCGAGGTCTCAGGACGTTGGATCTTCGAAGTTAGACCCGAGCTTTCCGATTTTCTACCTGAGGACTTCAGGGCCGACATTCCCCAGCGACTTCTCCCAGCGGCGGCTCTGATTGCCTACCACCAGCCCATGTCCCAAGCTCAGCTTGTTGAAATGCTGGGCCAGAGGGCATATGACCACGTCAGAGACCTATCAAAGATGGGGCTGATAGATCGGCGTAGGCAAGGCCTCACTAGGAGACTCACTACAACCAGGAGGTTCGCAGAGTATTTCGGATGCCCAGAAGTGGACTTCAGGAAGGTTAGGGAGTGGTTCAAGGAAGAGGCAAGTAAGATGGGCTTGACCAGTGCCGAGCTCGCGGCGTCTCTGGCCCCGGATGAACAACTCGTGATTCACGATTTCTCAGAGGAAGAAGCAGGAAAAGTAGGCATCAGCGCCGATGAGTAGCCGTAATTGGCCAAAACCTGTCACAGACAAGAGCCAACTCCATTAGCAGCAGAATCGGCCCACCCACCAAAAACATGGAAACAGGGTCGGGCGGCGAAAGTAAAGCACCAATGGCCAAACCAATAAACCAGAGAATCCCCCTGTTTTCAACTATAAGCTCCCTATCTATCAAACCGCCTCTGATTAGTAGGATTACCAATAAAGGGGCTTGGAAGCCAACCAGAGATGAGAAATAGAGTCCTGAGATAAAGCCAACCCATGATTGCAGACTCCAAGTAGACTCTAGGTTCGAGGCCGCTGCATCCTCTGCAAGGTATTGGAGGAGGAATGGAATCAGAACCCCATGCGCATACGCAACACCCATTAGCCCTAGGAAGGCCGAAGCGGCAACAGAGAATGCAAGCCCAGGCAGGCTCATGTTCCTACGAATTTCATCAACGGCATCGAAACCACCCGTCATCGATAGGTCCACAATGATGGCCAGAACCAGTAAAATGAAGCCTATTTGGACCGCGATGCTTAGTTTTAGGAGGATGGCTTCCAAGGGCTGAAGAATGATTAGCTGCACACCATCGGGTACAAATCCATCCGCACCAATGAGCCACTGGATCAACTCTTCTGCCATCGGGAACCCTACAACTAACCCCATGACGAAAATTAATATGTAGGCCCTACTCCTATTTTCCAAGTGTCTAATAAGGGATTGGAAAACCTCGCTTTCAATTATGCCAGCGCCCCCTCCCTGCATGCACTTGGATCCCCCCATCATAGGTGAAAGCATCGCAGAATCATTCACTTGCGAAGTATTACCGTAAGTAAATCTCCGTCCATCAATCTGTGATCCAATCCCACTCTCTGCCAATCGAATTTGGCACTAGGCCCCTTGACCCTTGCGTACCGGAACTTTCTGATAAAATCCCTATGGAGCTTCTGGGAGACCTCTCGAACTGTAGAGGTATCTTTGACAATCAAAGGCTCTACCAAATCAGCTTCCTGACCCTGAGGTTTGAGGAAAATTGACATGAATCCCAGATTTTCAAAAATAAAATCCTTCATCTCCTCAAGGCCCTCTCCGGTTTTTGCAGAGACATTCAGAATCGGCCACCAATCCGGCAAGCCATCGTAAGCCCTGGCAAGATCAGATTCGCTCGCCAGATCTATCTTATTCACCACTACTATCGATTTCGTGTAGCACCTGTTCCCCGCCAAGGTATCCACGATATGATCGTCAGTAACGTCAGTACGGAGGGTAACAGTCGCAGAGACAATTCCGAAGCTTCGAACGATGCCCATTATTTCTTCATCCTCAAGATGGGTCTGCTCCACCGTCGACCGAACCTCGATTCCACCTCTCTTTGTCCTTGAGACAAAGACCTGCGGCGGAGTCTGGTTCAACCTCATTCCAGATTTCCACAATTCTTGGTCCAGTATTTCGAAGTGGGACTTTTGGAAGGGGTCAATGACATAGAGGACCATATCGCAACCACGAACCACATTCAGGATTTCCCTGCCCCTACCCTTTCCCTCCGAGGCGCCCTTGATCAGCCCAGGTAAGTCAAGAATCTGAATCTTAGCACCCCTGTGCTCCATTACGCCCGGGATGCAAGTCAGGGTCGTGAATGCAAAATCGCCAGCGTGAGATTCCACCTCAGTTAACTGCGAAATCAAGCTGGATTTACCAACGCTGGGAAATCCAACCAGGGCTACAGAAGCATCCCCTGATTTCTTGACCTCGAAACCTTGTGACCCCCCGCTCGCCTTAGAGTGGGCTTGTGCCTTTTCCTGCTTCTCTTTTAGAGCCGCTATCTTGGCCTTCAGCTTACCAATATGCCCCTGAGTTGCCTTATTGTATTTCGTCTTCGAGATCTCCTCCTCAAGCGATTTGATTTGCTCGTCTATTGTTGCCATCAAATCTCCCTCGATACCTTAGCAGAGCTTCTACGTCCCGGGGTCTTCGACCATGTTCTTGAATTAGGTGGCATTTCTTCCACAGAATTGGCGGAGCTAGGGTTATTTGTCAGCAGCCACCCATGGCACCATGGCGGACGTGACCCTTCATCTAGTCGATAGTCGGAGATTCACCGAGATGTCCTCCATGGCCCTGCAGAATATAATATCTGGAATGGAGGGGCGATCATTGAGGGGCGCCAGACCTACGGCCGACCCTAGATTCCAAAGGGATTTTGATGTAGATCTCGAGGGCGAATTCCTCGAGCTAATCGACTCTCAGTCAGAATGGGAACTATCTAAACCCCCTTCAGAGCAGAACAAATGGTCCAGTGAAATTGGATTAATTGTTGCGAAATGGTGTACATATGCACGGTGGAGCTGCTGGGAAGCCAGGCTATTCCTGTATGTCGAACCAATCATATCGAGAGAGATAAATGGTACAGAAGATTTCACTAAGCCAGATGTATGGGATGAATTCTCTTCGAAACTTTCACAGACGGACAGGTCCTCTTACTCCGAATCAGTAATTCTTGATTGGATGTCTCGAAGGGAGGCTCTCGGAGAGACCATGGAACCATCAGACGATCCCAGAATACTTCCAACAATGGAATCCCATAAGGCATTGAGCGAGTCACTCTTCTCGCTTATTGACCATTCGAGAAAATCCGGTGATCCAATTTTAATCGGCCGTGAATACTTGGATCCAATTGACTGGTACCTCGGGGGGGAACCAATTGTAGACTCAATGGTGGCTTCTTCATGACAGAATTGCCATTGCACCCAAAACCTCCCGAAATCACACCGGATCCATCCGTAATCGTTCTAGGGAGGTTCCAACCATTCCATAGGGGGCACGAATCAATGGTTATTGGTGCAGAAAATTGGCGGTCTACAAACCGTCCCGACCTTGATCTAATAATTTGCATTGGCTCTTCAAATCAGCCTCAAACTATGGAAAATCCATGGGACTACGAAGAACGTGCTGCCATGATCGAGGCATGGCTGGAGAATCAAGATTTCAGTGCCGAAATCGTGTTTATCCCAGACATAGAGGATCCTCCAAATTGGGTCAATCACGCCGAGAAGTACCATGGAGTGGCAGGTACATTGTTCACCACCGATATCTCATCCGCGGAACTCTACGAAGATGCTGACTGGCCTGTAGCCCTGAGCGATCTGGAGTCGCGTGAAAGCTTCGAAGGATGGAGGGTTAGGGCCACTGCCCAGATGCTTTCTACGGTCTCAGATAAAGATGCGGTACTTTCTATTTTATCTCAGACAATCCCAGAAAGTGTAGCATCCTATCTAATCGAAGAAGGGGCAATTGTAAGATTGGCTTTCCTAGGTGAGGGTGGGGAACCGGTCGGTTGAACTAGATCTCCTCGTCGAACTCCTCGAACTCGTCAGCCTCCTCCTCAGAGACCTCCTCGTCGAACTCCTCGAACTCGTCAGCCTCCTCCTCAGAGACCTCCTCGTCGAACTCCTCGAACTCGTCAGCCTCCTCCTCAGAGACCTCCTCCTCGAACTCCTCGAACTCGTCAGCCTCCTCCTCAGAGACCTCCTCAGAGACCTCCTCAGAGACCTCCTCCTCGAACTCCTCGAACTCGTCAGCCTCCTCCTCAGAGGCCTCCTCAGAGACCTCCTCAGAGACCTCCTCGTCGAACTCCTCGAACTCGTCAGCCTCCCCCTCAGAGGCTTCCTCAGAGGCTTCCTCGTCCTCTAGTGGCAAATCGTCCTCTTCGTCGTCGTCCTCGTCGTCGTCGTCCTCGTCGTCG
>Ga0115011_10000939_pt1 | contig 21709 bp, 21 predicted proteins | sample TroAtlMetagenome_2_FD_88705 | JGI IMG/M metagenome (GOLD analysis project Ga0115011, IMG submission 88705) | Marine eukaryotic phytoplankton communities from Atlantic Ocean - Tropical Atlantic ANT8 Metagenome | ecosystem: Environmental > Aquatic > Marine > Oceanic | place: Tropical Atlantic...
CAGAATACGCAGCCCCAAAACCATCAGTGCAGTTTGCGTGATAAATTACGCAATTAACAGATGAAGGCTCTAGCATCTAAGTTCTCCCTTTTTTAATTAAGTCATGTTGAGATAGGCATCTAGGTTCATACATTTCAGCGCCCCCAACATCCACTTCGTTTTCGTCACTCATTTTCTTATAAGTATAATACGCATCTGCACCTGTCTTTGGGCATACAGCTGGGCATACACTAATGTGTGTTGCCCACGGCATTATCTCTTTAATTTCATGAAATGGGTTACCTAAAAAACTCATTTGTATTGAGGCAACGATAACATTGACCCCAGACCTGTAAATCTCTATCAGAGCGCTGGATGAGCCTTCTATCATAAAAGCTTCATCAACAGCCACAACATCGACCTTTTTTCCTGAGGTGTTTTCAATATTTGCAATGGCATTTAGGATTTCTTCGCCTGACTTTACGCACAAGGCTTCGATAGCAAGGCCTGAGTGTGTTTGAATCTTGTCTACGTCGTACCTGTCATCCATTTTGGGCTTAAAGGCAACGCAAGTCTTGCTTTGATATCTATATCTATCGATGCATGCTAGCATTTGAGTCGTTTTTGAGCCAAACATCGGCCCAGTGAAAATCTTAAAAACAGGTTCTCTACACATTTGCTTCTATGCTCTCCCACCAGCGCCAAGTCCTCTTTAAGCCTTCTTCTAGGCTTATTTTTGAGCTAAACCCTAGCTCTTTGTTCGCTTCTGTGACATCCGCAAGTGTGTGCATAACATCGCCCGGGCGCCATTGGGCTTTTGTTATATCGAGATGTCCAAACTTCTCTTGAAATAAATCTAGAATTTGATTATTAGAGACACTTTTGCCGGTTGCTATATTGAAAGCCTGGCCGGCAAATTGACTTTGGTGTAATGCAGCTAGAATATTTGACTCTACTACGTCATCTACAAATACCATATCTCTAGGCTGAGTTCCATCACCATCTGATCTTAATGATATGTTATTGAAACAGTTATGGGTCCATGCTGTAATTGCCGTAGAATACGGTGACCCACCAAACTGTCTTGGACCATAGACGTTAAAATATCTAAGACAAACGGACTCTAGTTCGTGAGTTTTAGACAGCATTTTTGCAAACATTTCAACTGTGTATTTTTGAAGCCCATACGGAGAGTTAGGTTGGACTTTTGAGTTTTCTCTAGTGGGCATCTCAGTGGCATCGCCATAAACAGCACATGTAGAAGAAAACACAACTCTTTTAACTTTGGCTATGGCAGCGCATTCAAATAATCCTACAGTCTTGAGAACATTGACTTCAGTTGTCTCTGTTGGGTTTTGGACTGAATATTCTACTCTAGGGTTTGCTGCTAAGTGAAAAATATAATCGTACATTCCCTGACGCACATAGGATAAGATATCTTCATGGGCAAAATCCATGGTGAATACATTGACTGTTTTTCCTGATCTGTCAAGAGACTTTTTAGCTATAGCAACATTTGGTATAAATCGTGTCTTTAGTCCGGACAAAAATCCTGGAAAACCATTTGACAAATCGTCAACAACATCCACGTGCCAGCCTTTGCTAAAAAGCTTGTGAACTAAATTGGACCCAATAAACCCACAACCGCCTGTAACAAGAGCTTTCATGCCTGTCCTCCTTTTGGAATATGAGCAGAGTCAAGACGAATGCTCATTATAACCCGATCTATTTCGCACGTTTTCTCCAAAATTTCCCTCACTTTTTTGCATAAAATTTGAAAAAAGCTTAAGTCATAAAAGAAGGTGTCGCTAACATCAGAAGATCTACAAACTATTCTCATTGTCATACAATCATGACGCAATTGAGTGTTGATATAAGAAATGCAAGTAGGGTCTGTATAGATAAATCGACGGGTTTCTCCCGGGATTTCAGGGCGAGAATATTCATTCTTTCCATCGAGTTCATCTTGTATAGTGTTTAGATAGGTATCAATAATTCTCTTATAGTAGTCTCTCTCTTTTTCGTAGTCAAGAGTACCATATCTGTAACTAGAAAAGTCTGACATGTTTAGATCAACGCTCAATTCTGTTGCTTCCTGATTAGGGCTTGCACCTGCTAATCTTAGCATGGTCATACATATTTCATTTGTATTCATCAGCTCTGCTTCTCTTAAAGCCGAAAGGGCCCGCTGCATAACGCTGAATTGATTTTCTTTTGTTACGTTAACAATAATACATGTTGGGTATTGACAAAGCTTAGAGACAGCTTCTTGAAACCTTCTGAATACATCCAAGATAGATACTTCATCTTGAATTTCATCGCCCCTTTTAGCATATCTTTCAAGTAACAGATCTTTTGTAGGCATGAGTACAACATATCTATGATTTAGATTTGCTAGCTTTTGATTTACTCTTTTCCACCACACATGTGCATCTTGGCGACCATACATTTCTGAGTATATTGCCATGCTAATCTCAGATCGATCCTGTATGTTCCACTTAAACTTTGTCGCATTGTGCAGCTTATTGTACAATGTAGTCTTTCCCGATAGATCAGGTCCTTCAAGTGTTATGTCTGTCAAGCTTAATAAACTAGTCATAAGCAGTCACCTGTTTCATTTTATAGGCGCTTGTTGACATACCCCACTGAGGATCTGATGCAACTTGTGCGACCCATAGTGAAAAAGGTTGTGGAGCATTCTCAAACTTTCCCCAAACTCGAAGCCATGAAGAATTGTTTTCACTATCAGTGATTTTCATACGATAGTAAGACTTGTTGTTTTTGGTTTTTTTCTCATGTGCCTCCAAGACACAACACCAGCCTACACCTTTTGACCCTTTTTCGATATCAAAGACTGACTGGACTCCTTTTTCGCTAATTCGACGTAACATTTGCTCAGGAAAAAGTAGTGCATTATTTACACCGGATGTGTATTCCATGTAATGGCCTAACTTTTCAACCCTGTCCCAGTCAGGTAATCCCTCAAATTCTTCGTATTTTTTGTCTAGAATAGGCTCTAAGAGATCACCATTCTTTACCGCGCGCTTGGTGGCTGTTTTTGTTAATCCGTAACGACCTTTGCGTAAAAGCTCATAGTTTTTATCATGTGTCAAGGCACACAAAAGTTGCCTGTGATTTTTGACCTTTTCACTCTGCATATCCTCAAAAGAGTTGAATGCTTCAATCTTGCAAAGTGCTGTCAAAGCTGTCTTATTTACTTTTGATCTTGCCCAAGAACCGTCTTCATCATACAAGAATTCCTCAAAGTTCTTAAAAGGCCGGTGGGCTAAAATTTCTTGCATAGCTGTATTACCAACACCTTTGATTGAACTTAAAGGCGGAACAAATGAAGACAATTCTTCAGAATAAATCCACTCATTTCCTGAATAGTTGATGTCGGCAGCAGCAAATTTATATCCATGCAGCTTGACTTCTGAGATTGCTTTTGCTAGACCTTTCGGGCTGTTGTTTTCAGATTGCAGTATTGTCGCCATCCAGTCAGTTTCGTAGTGTGTGTGTAGCCAAGCTGCGTAATAAGAGTCAATTGCGTAAGAGACAGCATGAGACTTATTGAAACCGTATACAGAAAATGCCTCAATAGTTGACCAAAGCTCTTCTGTAATTCTTTTGCTAATACCATGAAGCTCATAAGCGCCTTCGACAAACTTTTTACGTGCGACCTCTCTTTCTCCGCCCTTGTTCCCAATTGTATCAAGGGACTTTTTAACCAAAGTCTTTCTAAGCTTGTCTGATTCACCGGGAGTAAATCCAGCGAGCTCAACGGCCAGTGTCATGAATTGCTCTTGGAATACAACAAAATTAAATGTAGGGCCTAAAACTTTTTCAATTACTGGGTGATCATACTTGATGTCTGCAACATTCTTTTTAGCTTTTACATATTTCCTATGTACATTTGCCTTGAGTGGCCCAGGCCGATAAATAGCAGTCAAAGCTGCTAGCTCTGTAATCGTAGTAGGTTGTGCATCTAAGCAAAAATTACGTGCACCCTGTGCAGTAAACTGAAACACTCCTACAAAACGCCCTTCATGATATACATGACGCCACACATCTAGATCATCTTGCTTCACATACCGGCAGTTTAGATGCTCATCAAAAAACGCCTTAATCTCCAAGAACGTCGGATCATTGCCATTCTGTCGGCGCAAAATACGCCTAATGCAATTCTCTACATCTTTCAAAAGGGTAAGCCCTAAAAAGTCAAATTTTAGAAAGCCGTTATCTTCCAGATTTCTGAAATTCATGCCTTCAGTCCACGGGGTCTGCAATTCACCTCGAACTGAAATAATCGGCATTGTCTTTGCCAGCTCTTCCGGCGGTGCAACAATAACACCTCCCGCGTGACGACCAATCGCACGGTTTTGCATAAACAATGTGCTTACATGTTCGCCAACTTCAGGGTACTTTTCCATAAAATTGCGGTAGCCATCAGAATACTTGAGGCAATCCTCATGCTTAAGAACAAACACAGACTTTTCTTGGTTTTCATCCTTTGCATGTGTCATGACTTCATCTTGAAGAGGGCCGGTCATCTTATTAACTTCATTAAAGTCAATACCATAGAACTTAGATATATCTTTGATTAGCGACTTAAGCTTAAGAGTATTAAAATTAGAAACTGGAATTACAGCATCGTCTCCAAATAGCTCTCGAGATGCATCTATCAGGGCATCTCTATCACCTGCATCTGTATCAATATCAGGCCAGGATGTTCGATGTCTACCAAGAAATCTTGACCAGAGAAGACCATGAGGAAGTGGGTCGATCTGAGTAATTCCTAACAAAAAGTTTACTAAACTACCTGCACCAGATCCTCGACCGGGACCGAATAGAGTCTTCTTTTCAGCAAGGTGAAAGATTTTATACATAGCTAAGAAATAAGCTTCGTATCCGAGAAACTTGATGTCTGACATTTCCTCCTTTACACGCTCAACATACTCGGGCTTATTAGCTAAACCTTCGCGAACCATTGCTTCTTTAACAAGGTCAGCAAGCATACTAAATGCAGTTTTTTCAGGAGATCCAAAGTTTGGAAGCTTGACTGACGTATCAATCCACGTATCTTCACACTTGTCCCATGCAATATCGTGAGTTCGATTAATAGCATCGCGAACTTTTTCTTCGTGCCCTTTGTAAAAGTCATAAGTGTTGTACCCCTCTTTAAACTCATCCCACATTTGAGACGCGTTCTTTGGGTAAAGCATGCACTTCATGTCCTCTTTCTTTGGCAACATTTGTTCGTTGATTTTAGAACCCATCCACCCGAGCTTTTTATACAACTCTCTGGCTTGCCACTTTCCAGGATCAGGAAAATGAGAGTCAGCAGTAGCAACAAGAGGGATTCCAGTTCGATCTGATAAATCTAGAAGGCACCTGTTGGAAAGATGTTGCGCCGGTAGATTATTAAATTGAAGCTCTAGGAAGAAGTTGTCACGTCCAACAGCGTCAACAAATCTATCAGTCATGTTCTCAAGGCGTTGCATGATTCTTTGTGCAGCACCGTGATCATCAACTAAGTTGGGATGAAAGTCTGCAAAGGATTTGTTAGGAAACTCCCGGAATACCATGCTGGATGCAAGGCCGCCTACACATGCTGTAGAAACTACCAGTCCCTCTCCATGCTCTTTGAGCAATTTGTAATCAATGCGAGGAAATCGAAAAAATCCATGCTTGTAAGACTTTTTAACCAGTGTAAATAAGTTACCTAATCCGACCTGGTTTTTTGCAATTACAACGAGATGATAATACCTTTGCCAAAGGGGCTTTGTGCGCCTGTCTGACTTGGTGGCATCTTCATCTTCTATAACATGTCCACCCTGCTCTAGAGCATCCTCGTTATCCTCAACTACCTTCATTTTTGATAGTTTTTCTTGAGCCTTAGCAGACTTTGCGTCTTTGATTGATTGGCGATGATTATCGTATTCCATTTGCCACTCGTCAAGAGATGGCACAAAATAAAACTCGACTCCGTAAAGCTGACGATATTTTCGGCCCGCTTTTTGCATCTTGACTGTGTGAGATCTGGCGTGTGCCAGTCCGGCGCCTGTTCCGTGATCAGTTAAAGCCCAAGCATCCATGCCTTGTGATTCTGACAATATAAAATCTATGTGGTCAGACGGATATCCCAAACCATCAAAAGTTGAAAACCCTGAGTGGGCATGAAGCCCTACGAAACGATTTGGGGGTCGAATGATATCAATGGACATGCATACTCCTGCATTTGTGAGTTAATTTTGGCTGTATTTGTATTATAAACCCAGGTGGGCAAATTTACATTTTTTTAGGAAAGAATTGATTAAGGTCTATTCCTTTTTTTCGGGCATCTTCGAGATGTGCAAGAGGGTTGTATTTGTCTCCTGATGCTAGAATACTTCTCCAGGATTTGATGATCCCACGATTAAAGTCATATGTCGGAGCCCAACCTGTGCGATTTCGAAATTTTTCAGATGTAAGCACATGATTACCCAAGTAGTCTGTGTCTGGATGCCACTTCAAAATGTACCCTAGATCCTGCCCACAGATGTCAGACATTTTCTCAATAATTTGCCAAGTGAGTATAGGTTCTTCAGCAGATACATTAAAGTTTTCGCCCCACAAACCTAGATCACAAGCAGTTGCGACAGCATCGCAAAAATCCTCCACATGCATATAGTCCTTGGATTTTTGAGGATCCAAAAACATGTCTAAGCTCTCTACAGACTTTCGATGTGCGTAGAAAGTTTTTGCAATCAAGGAGTTCATGTCACCAACACCGCCATACGCAAATAATGGTCGCATAATTAGCCAGTCTTTGACTGTACTTTTTACTATGTGTTCTCCTGCAAGCTTGTGTGCACCATAAAATGTGCTAGGCGCGATATCACTCTCTTCTGTAATTGGCTTATTTTGGTATTGGGGAGTGTCATATATGACAGTTGTTCCCATATAACACACGGGAATACCAGCGTCTTTCGAAGCCTGGCAGATGTTGTGTGTACCTGCTACATTTGTTAGAGTAGACTCATTTTGGTTCAGGGCTACAACATCCGTGCCAACTACAGCTGCATTATGAACCACTAAGTCAATTTCCGAATTCTTAAAAAAGCTAGACCACTGCTCTCTGGAGTTCCTGTACACACAAGGTTCACCCTTAGGCGTTATCCTCATGTTAGATCTATTACCTGAAACTACAGAATGGCCTAGCTTTCTAAAAGAAGCAGGCAAATTTCTACCAATAAAACCTGCCTCACCCGTAATAAAGACTCTCATCTACTACTCAATTGCTTGATCGTATGGTTCATTGATTAAAGTCTCTGCGGCCCAACATCTGTCTAGATAATCCTCCAGCTCTTCGAAAGAAGTGCAAACCTTAACACCACTTCTAGCAAGCATCAAATTAAACTTAGCCCCGGCAGGAAGGCCATTGCAAAAATATACGATCGGTACTTCATTAGCATAAGCGAAGCCTGACTCCCAGATTGTGCCGATATCTTTGTCTCGCGTGTTTACAATTAAGAAGTCAGCTGTACGAATGTGATGTAGGTTTCCGTCAAAAGTAGCATCCTGGGTTTCCTTTGGTGCATTAGGCGGGCACACAAAGATCCTTCGAGGAGATGCAAGATCGATCCACTCTCTATTGTCACAAATTTCTTCTAATCGAGATACTTCCGCTGCCTGCGTTGGATTGAACCAGCCAGATGCTAGGTAAATTTTCTTCTTCATTTTAGTTACTAAACTCCTCTTCATAGTTTGTCTTAAGTTCGTTAAACTCTGTCATTAAAGAATTCCACATTGTAGTGAAAACCTTTTCTCCTGTCCCGTGCGTTCCATTAAGCTCTTCACGCTTGCACTGATAAATTGTGTCGCTAGGATGGAATTCAAATGTATCATTTTTAGGCTCAGGCCAGTAAAGATTCGTACCTCGTGTAATCCACTTGTCGCCATCCTTAAACCTAAACGTATTAATATAGTGAAAATCAGGCTTGTCAAAGTTGAATACTTGAGTTAGCTCTGGGATTGCTTTACACGCTTCGATAGCCATGCGTGCAGCAATGATATTATCAGCTGCTGGCTGAATCTGCCTGTCTTGGCGCTGTCTTACAAACCCAATTAAATCTTTTAAATTTAGACGCATGTAATAGAACGATGTCATGCACTTAGGGAGAATCATTCGAGCATCCATCATTGACACAACCTTTGAGTCAGTCATATCCGAGTATAGCTTTTTTGATTCTTCTGCAATCTTCTTATACCGCTCCAAGAAATCAGGAGAATTTTCAACAGACTCTGGGATTACAACATCATCGTCTCTTAGATCTCTATCACCCGTGCATTGAGCTGCAAATGATCCAGCTCGGTGCCTAATGATATGTGTCACTTCCTGAAAGGACAGACCTGACAATCTAAAAGTAAAGCCTAGACATTCCATTGGCGTCGGAAGGGCTCTAAATTGCATAACATCAAGCAAATTCTTGCTCTTCGATGAAGCTTTTGATTCTTCAGGATTAATCTCGCTTGGCCTATCTGCCCAAGTAGCCTTGACATAGTGCCACGCAACGTCTCTTGCTTGCTGAGACGTTGGTGAGTCAACAAGCTCAATGTTTAACGCTTCTAGGTTGTTTACAAATCGAGTTGTGGGGGCCTGATTGAACTTCAAGTCCATTGGAAGTGTGACAGGCGTAAGATTTTCATTGATCGGCATTAGGTTTCTCCTTTATTTTCCTGTTTAATATTATCAATCGCACTCATCAAATTTACATTAGTATGATCAACTCTTTTTATTTTTTTTGCAAGCTCTAAGGGAATTGAAGCATTGTAAGAAGTCGCCGGAACTACGACGTTAACACCGTGCCGTGCGTACTCAGTTGCATGTTTTAAAGAGTCATCAATTGCGCATACTAGACTTCCATCAGCGTAAAAGTCTTTGTCAGAAATCCAAACGTATTTTTCAGGCGAAAAATCGATCCCATCAAAAGGAATATCGTTTTTTACAAGCCAGTCATATGTATCGTATTTGCATCGAGCATCTTGGCCAGGTCGGGCTGTTAAGAGCTGAATCCAGTATCCCGCCTGCCTTAAGTCATGCATAAACTGAACCATTTCGTTGCATGGCGGAACTTTGCTAAACATTCCATTTGCAACAAATGTACTAAATACCTCGTCCGGATCTATGCCTGCTTTTGTAATAGGCTCAATATTGTAATACTCAGGAGAGAAAGGATCAATCTCAACTCCAAATTCTGTTAATACGAAATCCGCGTAGGGAATTCTAAACTGAGCCACTACATCGTCTATGTCACACACAATTACTTTTTGGCCTGGGGCCCTAGACTTTTTGTCCAAGCTAAATCTCTTGTGAAGAAAATTGTCTTTGCTCTCAAAGGCATTAATAAAATCTTTAGCGTCTAAATCCCAAAGATTTAAAAGTGCAAAAACGTATCTGACGCAATCTACGGATTCAAATAAGATTCTTTCAATATCAGGCCTAGAATTGCTCTTCATATGCTGCTTATAATCAACAGCGCTGATAAGCTGTGACACTTCTGCGTGCAACGACAAGCAAAATGTCTTTGTCAACTCAGATTTTTCGTGATCTGTAAGCTTTTCATTATTGAAGAAATTATTAGAAAATTTCTTCTGGATTTTCATCATTCTATCTATGGTAAGACTATTCATTTTTTTCTATTACCTCGATATCTTCACAAGCAATGCTATAAAATACCTGATCTCCAAATGCAATATCACACACCGGGATCGGGACTTCATCGCTGATTCTTACAATTATTCCTGGTTTTTCTATTTCAAGCCAGCAGTCTATCAATCCTTTTTCTCTATCAACAATTGTTGATCTAGTTTTGTATTTTAGTTTCACAAGTGATCCGACACAAACCATATTAATATTATCCACGTATTTTTAAGAAGTACAAAATGCAACAAAATCAACCTCAATCAAAATCAGAAGAGGCAGTGAATGCTCTTACCCATCTTTTCGGGTCGTTAACATTCTTGTATTTAGCTATTACATGCTCAACTACTAATCAAACTGTGTACACATCAATGTTTTCAGCGATGTTCTTTTCTTCTTTTCTCTATCATATAGAAACGCCATGGAAATCTCTGTTTCGCATGGTTGACCAGTTTTTTATTTATATCGTTATTGGAGTGAGCGGAATTATTGTTCCTGATCTGGCCCCTTCTTTTCAAAAGGTCTTGTTTTTATCTATACTCGGACTTTCATTTATTCACCATGCAACAAGACAGTTCTTAGAGATTCCGGAAGGTTTTTCAATTCCTTTTTTATATCTGGGTAACGGGATTATTTGTTCATACTTTCTAGTTGTTATGTCCAGCCAGATTACTTTAAACTTAATTTTAGGAATTAGCGCCTATCTAGGGGGATTTATCTTTTATGTCAAGGATGACAAGAAATACTTTCACAGCATTTGGCATATAATGTGCACTTTAGGTGCGTATTCAATATACACACATCTCAGTATCCTTTCCTGATCCTATCGTGGATAATTTTATCCTTTTTCTGGTACACTCTAAACAGATCATTAGCATCATGGCCTAACAAAACTAAGACAGAGAAAAAATAATTTATTCCATCAACAAATTCTTCTAAAAATTCTTCTCTATCAAATTCTGTAACTTCTGTTTCTCTGTGTGGTTTCCAGTTTTTTAAATGTCCCAGCGCTTCGAACATCTCTTCAACCCCTTTTAGAACCGTTTCTCTCAAGACTTGCTGTGATTCTTTTTGCGCGACGTCTACCGGCCAAGCTGGTAATATAGAATCATTTTTTTCCTTTAACGCAAACATGAATTCTTCACGGAGGGAAAGCATTTTATCCAGCTTGTCCATTTTACGAATTTTCGCTTTCAGATTTTGCTACTTCAATCATTTTTGAAAGATTGTTTTCAAACTGAGTTCTGTACTCCTCAGTTATACAAAGATTTCCTTCATCTGTAGTGAACTCAACCTGCCGAAGATTATCAACCACGTCAGTTCCTGTTAGTATCGCAACTTGAAGTATTTTTGCAATATGTCCAATGGCTTCATCATTTAGTTTCATAATTTTTCCCCTTATTTTAAATTTGAACTGATGGTACCCAGTGTGTAGTTCTTCCATCACCTGTAGATTCTTTTACAACTGGATTACCATCTGGATCTTCTTTCTGATTATATACTGCGAACCTAGAAGTGTATTGGCCCAAAGAGCCGTCTGGTCGACGATAATTTTTAATTGAAGCTCCCCCTTGCGAATAGCTTGTAGCCAGAACTTCTTGACAAGCTCTTTTCAAGATTACCAGCTCACTATCGTTGATATCTTGAACTATTCTGTGTGGCGAGATTCTAGAGCGCCACAAAGACTCAGCTTTAACATAATTTCCAATCCCAGCAACAATAGACTGGTCCATCATTGCCTTTGTGACTTCCCACTTATTTTTTGTTCGAAATCTGTCAATAAATTTTTGATCGCTAATCTCCTCAGACAAAAGATCTGGCCCTAAAGACTTTAGCTTTTGAATCAGGTTCAATCTTCCTTCGACAAATTTTAAGGTTCCAAAGTTTCGCTGATCATTGAAATAGAGGCTTCCGTCTTCAAGCTTTACTTCAACTCTTGAATGTTTAGTTTTTTCTTTTGACCACTCACCGGTCATTCCCAGCGTGTTGTATAGAAATATATCGTTTCTCGTTATCCAATATATAAACTTACCATGGACGCCCACGCCCACAATGTCTAAAGGTATATTAGATCGAGCATATTCTAACCCCGGGATATTCTTTTTAAGATATCTTCCGGAGAGCACGTTTATCTCAACAACACGCTTAGAAGAGGCCCATTGGGCCAAAGCCTCTCCAATTATTTTAACTTCGGGTCCTTCAGGCAACTTTATTCTCCTGGCATACAGCCCTGCATAACTACCTTTTTAGCTTAGCAGGTCTTTGACCTACTTTTCTTTTTTTTCTTGTTCCATCCTTATTATACGATGCAACTACATCTTTTACAAGCGTTTCAGTAATATTTTTTCCTCTCTTACCTGATTGTTGTATGTATGCCATCAAAATTTCTGTTTTTATGTCTAAGTTGTCAACGTTGTAGTACCACAGCATCTGGAGAGATTTTTCTTGCTTTTGGATTCTTTGCGCTAGTTGTGATTCTGAATCTTTCAGGAAATCAATTGAAATACTAGGATCAAGTGAGCTCATATCAACCTCAAGTTGCGCGCAAAGCTCTACTATTCCCTGTTCGTTGCTAGATTCAGCACACATCTTAGCATTTTGAAATATCTTTTTTGCCCGCTTTACCTGATACTCTGTCTCAATTCCTAGCGCAGAATATCGATCTGGGTGTACTTTTTTTATAATTTCCCTATAGAATCTTCTGTAACACTTGTCTAGAGATACAGAAGATGCTGTCTCGAACGTTTCTAGGAACTTCTGTGTCTCTGATTTTTGCTTCTTGTTTGTTATATCATCTTTAGAAGAGGATTCACTAGAGCTCTTGTTTACATCATCTAGCGGACTAGGACTATCTGGCGTTTGCTTTTCAGCTCTAGCGTTATCAAATATTAAGTGGAGAATTTGTAAAAAATCATCTTGAGCGTCATCAATAATTAGCGAGTTATCTATCAAGTGATCTCTGTATAGTTTGACTTTCCGTGACAGAGATCTAACTTGGTGTTGAGACACTTTTTTTTATTTTCTTAGCCAGAGCTTTGCAATCCAAAGAGGCCATATTGGGCCCCATTTTAGAGCAGATGATTTTACTTTAGCTTCAAGATTTGTGCAAGCATTTTTAATATCTTTGTTTCTAGAGTAGCTTACAGTTGATCTAATTGTCATTAGTAAAGCAGTGCAACATGCATAATAAGCTACGACAGACATACAATATAGTTCTAGGACTAACATTAGCTACCCTCTATTTCTGTTATGAGATCATCTAGCGATACTCTTTTTTTAGATTTTATTTTTCTTGGAGAAGATTTTGTCTCATTTAAAACTGCCTTAACGCTTGGAGTCCTATGAATTCGTGTCGTTCTAACAGCTGCTTCAACCTTTACTGACTTCTTAAGATCGACCATCAAATCAAGGGGTACGAATCTTCGTTCATCAATAAAGACTTCAAGCCTTGCAGATGTAGTTCCTTCTTTAAGGATGTTTTTTAGACTCGGAACAAGAAAATGAATTTCATCAGATGCCATTTTTGTAGCATCAAATCCTACTTCAAAACCTGATGTTGTTTCTAGGACTAGACGAGATGAAACTGAACCTGAATCAGTGCCCTCTATTGTTACATCAAACTTTATCTCGTTATCGTCGTCAATAAAAAGTTCAAAATGAGACATTATTCTCTCCTATGTCGACTTGACCTTATGTTAGTTGCGCGTATAAATATTTCCCTAAGGCTCTTATAAACACGAGAAATTAAAACTTTAGCTGTCACAGTAACATCTGGTGCTTTTAGACTTCCTTTGTCAGCCCCGCTTATATTTTCAAACCTTTGGTCGTTTACTTCAATTAGAGAAGCTCTGACGATTATGAACTTCTCCTTAAAGTCGTGCGCAACTTCTTTTGCTGCGCTCCCTACTCTTTTTGCTGCTCTTTCAGCTGCATCTAAAACCTGTTCTACAAATGACCCATAACCCCTAGTTACTATGCGATGTTTGTCACCGTAACCTCGAGTAATTATATTGTTCATTTAAGCTCTTCGGCGGCCAAATACGTTCGTTGAATTTGCATTACCATCTGATCCCTGCAGATTGAACCTTGCAACTTCTGTGGCATTGTCAGACTTATAAAATACCATCTGGTTTGTATCTGGGTCTATAATCCATCTTCCGCCCTCGATATCTTTAACAAACTCGACATTTTCTTCTAACGCATTATATTCTTCAGTTGCATACACAGGAGACCCTCCGCCTGTGTCCCACAAAATAGAGCCGACAAAATTATTAAATGTAATTGGGGCAGCGTATATTCCTGTATTTGTTCCTACTTCATGAACACCAGTTGTAGACCTTGCGACTGCAACAACACCAGATGTATTGATTAGTGTAAATCCTACTGTGTCTAGACCGGGGTGCCCGGGGCCGAAGTTTACACTTTTTAGAAGAGTTATAGCCATGTAGTTTAAGTATCTTTTTCTTGATCAAGTTTTTCTTGCGCCTGGCGAATACTTTTTAAAGTTTCCGGCCTAGTACCTACCTTGCGCCTTGCTTCAGGATCTAGATCTCCGGTCTCTATTCTCTCAGCAACTCTTTCAACTCTTTCCTCAGATATTTTTTTTGACTGCTCTTCTTTTTTAGTCATCTCAATGCTTGTTTGAGCTGCCCGCATAAAGCCTTTTGCTTCTGATATTCTTAACAGCATATTGGTAGGCTCGTTTGCAACTCCGTCAGCAAGCATCTTAATTCTTTGAACAGGCTCCGGAGCTTCTTGCAAATTTTCTATTTCTAGGCCCTGCAAAATCTTGTAAAGCTCTGACGCTACTGATGTGCACATATTTTTAATATAAGGATATGCTGTTTGCATACCCTCAACACTTTTTGCCTGTTCTTGGATTAGCTGGTTCATATCACTTTCAAATTGTTCACTCATATCTAATTAACTCCTGCGAAGAATTATGCTTAACTATAATATATGTGAATCATACATAATATAAAAAAAAAGGGATCGGCCGAAGCCGATCCCCAAAGCTAAGTTAGTTAAGACTAACTAATTAGCCCATTGTAATAACTGTGACAACGTCATCAGCTTCAAGACCAAAGTGGAATCGAACGTTAGTTGCGGTTCCGCTAAGCTTATAATCACCAGCTGTTGATGAAGCTCCTGAAAGCATCAACTGGCCATTTAAGTAGACGTCAGAATTCAAAGAATTAACGCCTGCATCATGTGATAGGCCGGAGATGACCAAGTCGGTGTCCGAAGCATGAGATGCCGTAACAGAGTACGATACCTTCTGCGATCTTGGCGTAATAACCGACCCTGCCCAAACAAGTGAACCTGTAACATTGTACAGTTTACCTGCTGTTGAGGAAGGCTCACCACCAGCAGCAAGTGCTTCAAGTTTGATCGGACTGTTCTCAAAGTAAATTGAGTCGTTTACATCATTACCCTCGAAAGTCATGCCGTAACCTATAAGGTGAATTGACTTTGCATTGTCAACAGCGCCTGAAAGTACAAGCCCTGTGGCAGTTCCTGACATGCTACAGTTCTTATCCCCATCTAAGAACAAGCTTCCTTGTCCATTGAGGTCAATGCTATCAACATATAAGTTTGCCCAAGCATTTGCTGATGCCGCTTCAGTTACTGAACCACCTGCAGTTGCAGAGGAAGGAGATCCTGAACTAGAAAATGTACTGAGCGTACTCAGATCATTTCTTGGATCACCAACAAAGCCCCAAACATTTCCAGAGCCAATGTCAGCTTCTAATACGAAGACAGCAGTTCCACCACTGAAGGTATACTTAACAGTCTCGCCGGCTGAGAAAGTATCACCCGCTGACAAGCCCGATCCAGAAAATCCAGAACCATGCTGCTGAATCTGACTGAACGATGAAACCGAAGTTGTATGTCCAGAAACATTAGTCAAAGCATGGACCTTCATTGACGAAGAACCTGAACTACCGGAGTAATCCTCGACAACAACAAAGAAAAACTTGTTTCCACCGCTGTCCTGGATTGACATGATAGTTCCTGCAGATACAGAAGCACCGCTGTTACCGTTAAATGATAGTGTACCAGAAGGGCTACTGCCAAAGATACTAAGACTGGAAGTCGTCAGCGTACTGGTAGTAATACCAGAAGGAGCAGAAGTTCCACTAGGTGCTGAAATACTTGAACCGTAAAGAACTGCCTGACTTTGCGATGAATTCATTGCAAAGCTTTGGCCGCTCGAAAGGTTACTTGTAAAGCCAGACGCAGAAGAGCCTGCTGTGTGAGAAGCTGACGTTGCATCCGATCCTAGCGAGTCAGAACTATCTGCGCTTGGCAAAACGTTACCGCCTGCAGGATCGAGAATGATATCACCGATAGCACCCGAAACGATCATGTCAGATGAAGATTTGATAATTCTACCAAATTCTGTACCATCATCCTTAAAGATAATGTCAGCACCACCTGCATCAATATTGACATCGCCTTCTGAGTCGAGAGTGAGTGAACCACCCGCAATCGTAAGGCCAGAACCGTCTCCTTCAATCTTCTCTCCGCCATTTGAAACGTCACCAAATAACATACCAACGTTATTCGGAAGAATAACATCAGAGGTTGCAGTAAGATTTATTTTACCACCAGACGTAACTGTAAGATCTGTGCTGTCGCCTTCAATCTTTTCACCTGAACCGAATGTAAGACCGATATTTGCCGGTATTGTAATGTCACCACCAGACTCAATCGAAAAGTCTACATTTGCAGCTGCAATGTCCAGCTTCGACCCATTACCCTCAATCTTCTCACCATCGTTACCGAAAGTAAGACCAACGCCAGATGGAATATTGATGTCTGTAGTTGCCGTAAGGTTGATGTCTCGCCCTGAAGCAACTGTAAGGTCATCTCCGTCACCAGTGATGTGCTCTCCAGAACCAGCTGAACCAAATTCAAGCTTCTGAGACTCACCATCAATAACAACATCGCCACCAGCATCAAGAACAATGTCGCCAGAAGTCGCGACCAATTCAATAGCAGCGTTATCAGTCATCGTCAAAACGTCAGCAACAACTTCTAGACTAGCATTTGAATCTATAAGTTCGAACCTAGCAGCTCGGAAGGTTGCTGGTGTAAGACTTAGATTTCCAGTAGTTGCACCTGTAAAGGATCCAGAGCCAACAAGAAAGACATCAGCACTCTCATCCCAACCCACGAATACGTTGGTCGAGGAGCCACGCTCAAAAACTAAGCCGAGATCACCAGAAGGAGTACCGGAAGCACCATTAGCTAGCTCAATCAACTTATCCTCAACAACCATGTTAGTTGTGCTAACTGTTGTCGTGGAGCCGTTGATCGTTAGGTTACCAGTAATAACTGCGTCACCAGCAACGTTAAGATTATCACCAACGTTAACTTCTGAAAGGGTGTGACCAATCGTAACTGGAACGCCTGACGTTGTAGCGATCTTAATACCATTGGATGTATCGGTTGTGTCAAGTGTGAGGGTGCTGGATGCCTGAACATGTGCTGTTCCTGTAACGTTAACGTCAAGGTTTGCACCTGCTGTCAAATCAAGCTCACCACTTGAAGCAATGCTCAAGTTTGTGCCGTCGCCTTCAATCTTCTCACCGTCGTCGCCGAAAGTAAGACCGATATCTTGTGGGATATTAATATCACCACCACCACCGACTGTAATATTCAAGTCTGTGTCATCAGACTCGATTTTTTCATGAGTACCAAAAGTTATCCCAACGTTAACAGGAACAACAACATCAGTAGCTGCTGTTAGATTGATTGCTCCACCAGATGTGACTGTAAGATCTGTGCTGTCGCCTTCAATCTTTTCACCTGAACCGAATGTAAGACCAACGTTAGCAGGAATAACAACATCAGCTACTGCTGTTAGATTGATATTGTTACCAGCGATAGTAAGATCAGTCCCGTTACCTTCAATCTTTTCGCCGTCGTTACCAAAAGTAAGACCGATATCAGCTGGGATATTAATATCACCATCTGTGCCGACGCCAAAGTGAATATCAGTTCCGTCACCGTAAACATATTCTTCGGCATTACCAAGCATAATCTTCTTGTCTTGTTTGATGAGAAGTGCAGAAACATCACCATCTAGGCGCATAACTTCAGTAGCAGAACCACCGTCATTAACCTTGAAGATTAAGTCCTTGTTTGATGTTCCTAAGAGTGCTGTCCAGTCACCTGAACCACTTTGTGTCCACTTGAGACCTGTTGAGTCTGAAGAGCCGGCCTTAAAAGTAATGTCATTACCAGCAGCATCGAGAATGATATCTGCTCCAGCGTCAACCAAGAGGTCTGCGGCTGGCTTAAGGTTAATATCAGCATCATCAACGATCTGAAGATCTGTTCCGTCATGATTGATGTAAGCATTAGCATCGGTGAATTGAATTGACCCTGTACCTGCTACCAAAAATGATGAAGCTGAACCGTCAAAACGGGCAACCTCAGTTGTATTTCCTCCGTCGTTTACAGCAAAGATAATGTCTTTGTCGCTGACAGAACTGGTCAATATGACGTGTCCGTGTGATAATTCAATATCTAAACCTGTAGTTCCACCGTCTTTAAAGTAAATGTTGCCGCCGTCAGCATCTAAAATAATATCAGTAGTTGCGTCAATAGTGTAAGATGCAGCTGATTGCAAAGTTGCTGCAGTCTGATTTGAGAACTCAGAAGCACCGTGAATTCTCTTAATTGCTGAAACGACATGACTCAAGTGATCAGCAAGAGATTTACCCTGCTGTGAACCTGAGTGTGATGCTTTTGCTAGCGGAGCTAGCAAGTCGTTCATTTGGCCTGCAGAGGTTCCGAATGAACCTGAAAGCTGTGCAAGCCTTACCTGTGAAAATGAAGCCATTTTTACATTTCTCCTATAAAATTTTATCAAATGCGCAAAAGCGCATCATGCATGTCAAACTAGACAAGCATGTCTCTGTTTTTTTGAACTGAACTTTACGAAAAATAAATTAAAAATTAGTGACAGAAAGTCACTTAACTAGCCTGAAACATGTGTAATATAAATGAATTTAAACGAAACTAACGCGTGATTTAATTATGCAGTTAGCAATCTAATTAATGATTTTTTTTAGATTTTTTACGTGACCATCGAAGGCGCAGCAGCAAGATCCAACAAATTCTATTGCATACGACTTGGCAATCGCTTTTGGGTCTTCAAAAACGAACAAGAATCTTCCAGAAGGCTCTTTTGACGCATTGATAAGCCTTAGACCTTTTGTCATGAGATAGGCAGCAATACCTAAATCAGAAGTCTTGTAGTTTGTCATTTTTTTGCCTTGAAGTTTTTAATCATTACCTGTCTAAGTATCCTTACAATATCCTGAATTTTCTTACGTTATTAAAACTGTTATCACGTCATCAACCTCTAAAACGAAGTTAAAGTTAACGCCGGTATCGTTGCCTGCAAGGGTATAATCTCGCGTAGAACCCGAAGTCATAAGCTGTCCATTTACAAATACGTCTGATTTGTCCGGATCATATTCGCTATTTGATATTTGTGCGCCTGCAACTATCAAAGGAGTCCCAGTTCCATGTGACGACGTCACAGCATATACTGTTTTGGCTCTAGATGTTGTTGAAGCTATTGTAATAGAGTCTGATGCAGCATCAGTCGTAATCGATATATTGTTTCCTGCAATCAAAGTAAGTGTATCTGTGCTTGAATCAGCTACTACATTGTCCTGGCCGGCTACTGATATTGTCTTAAAAACTTCACCAATGGTGCTTGCGGTGCTGACTGTTATCTGTCCTGAAGAACCTGTAGTTATTGTTACGTTATTGCCTGCTGCTAAATATGATGTTCCATCAACGAGATGTGTTAAGGATCCTGATAGTCCGGACTTGAAATGAGACGTGCCGGATACTACAAGATCACCGCCGAAAACAGAAGCGCCTTTTGTTGCAGCGTCTATTGATCCTATAGACCCGGAGACAAAGAAGGCAATATCAGCGCATTCTCTGGGCTGAATAGCGCCTACATGCATGCCTGATCCTGAAAGGAATGTAACCTGCCTATTGGAGGTGCCATAATGATCGCCTAGTCTCAACATCTCTTCAGTAGTAGAGCCGTCAAATACGCTAAACACCAGATCGTTTTTGTTAGCTATGTGGGCAATAGCGGCGCCTACAGATCCGCCCGCACCGGCAAAATCTAAAGTACTGCTTTCTGTGTTATTTTCTCTTTGTATGCGAATGCCCGGATCTGAGTCTTTTACATGAAGTGTAGTTGCAGGACCATTTAAGCCGATACCCACCCTATCTGTATTGCCTTGTACAAAAAGTGTGTTGGCGTCGCCTGCAGTTTTGACCTGGAAATCTACATCTCCGCCGTCGCCGATCGTTACTATGTCTTGTGTGTGCTCTTTTATAGTAAGGAGAGCTTCATTACCTGCAGAAAAAGTTATCTGGTCGTCTTCAAATCTCAAAAAAGTATCTGTATCGCCGTTGTGATAAAGGTACTCGTTAAAAAGGGCGTTTCCTGCAACTGTCAAGGCCTCTGTTTGATCTGTTGTTCCTATAGCGACCTTGCCATATGCCTTTGTTACCCACGTTCCGGCGATCTCATTTCCCAAACTTGTTATAGAGTTGGCAGGAGTTTGATTTGTCTGTATAATGGGGGCTAAGTTAGAATAGTTTGTATTGTCTATATTGTTTGTTCCGCCCAGATACGTACAGTAACAGTGCTTATGTGTTTCCCTGCTCCTAACCCATACTTCAAAAGCGGGTGTAGAATCTTGCTCATGCGTAATTAAAATATCATTTGCAGGATCAAATCCGTCAAGGTCGCCGGCGTCGATGGCGTCGGCTGTAATATGAGTTCCTGACGCAAGATAATAAGGAGCATTTATTGTTGCTGTAAATTTTACTGTAATTATATATGTTGATTTAGTGCCTCTGTCGTCAACCCCTTCTCGCCCTACGAAAGTAACTAGAAATATGCCTTGGGATGTTTGGCCTGAGCTATAATCACTAGCTTGGCGTGCTATTTTTATCCAATTTTGACCTGTAAGCGGGGAGTCTGATGCATTTACAAGTACTGATGGTGACGAGATATAGCCTTTCTGGAACGTTAAGTGCCCGCCTGAGTCGATTCTTAAAGACTCATTCAAGGATGTACCATCATGAGTTGAAAATATTAAATCACCCTTGGAGTCGTCTGCAGTTCCGTCATGAGAAGCTTGAATTTGTGCTAATGCTGTGTCACTATGATCTTCAAATATTATCTTTGTCTCAGCTCCGCCATCAGTATTTTCTGCTGTAGAGTTTTTGAGAGTTAAGTAAGGATCTGACCCCTCTATCTGTAGCTGTGTTCCTGGAGTAGTAGTGCCAACACCAACGCGATTATTAGAGCTGTCAACTTTCAAAGTGTTCGTGTCTATTGTAACATCACCTGACACTGTCAAGGATGTCAGAGTTCCAACAGATGTCACATGACCTTGCGCAGCATCTGTTGCTATCGTCATAGTATTCGAAGCACCTGTAGTTGTTACACCTGCGCCGCCTGCAAGGGTTAGTGTCTCAGAGTCTAAGTCTATGCTAAGAGCACCTCCTGCATCTCCTTGAAAATCTAAATCTTGTGCGGTGACCTGAGCATCGACATAAGCCTTGACAGACTGCTGAGATGGTACTGCAGTTGCACTATCTGATCCCATGTTGTCTTCGTCTTTAAAGTCAATCAAGGACGCAGTCTCAGAACCGCTAAACATTGGTATCTTGTTTGCTGCGCTAGTCAATCCAGCGATAGCAGCAAGCTCAGCATCAAAGGCTTGAACATGTGTTCCAATGGTTAATCCTAAGCTTGCTCGAGCAGTTGCTCCTGACTCATATGCAAAAGCTCCTGCACCTGTTGCAACAATAAATTCTCCATCCGAGGAGGGTGCGCCTAATGTATCTAAGTCTTCTAAGACTCCGTCAACAGCAACTGTTACTGTTCCTCCCAAAGAAACAGATCCTAGCGCAGCCATTCCAGCGCCCTGGCCTAATGTAATTGCGCTATTTGCCAGCTCTGCATTGGCGACGCCACCGTCCTTGATC
>Ga0115011_10000940_pt1 | contig 21708 bp, 17 predicted proteins | sample TroAtlMetagenome_2_FD_88705 | JGI IMG/M metagenome (GOLD analysis project Ga0115011, IMG submission 88705) | Marine eukaryotic phytoplankton communities from Atlantic Ocean - Tropical Atlantic ANT8 Metagenome | ecosystem: Environmental > Aquatic > Marine > Oceanic | place: Tropical Atlantic...
CCTCACGCGATTGTTTCCCATTGGCTGAATAACAATGTTCTGATTGCGACGCGTCACCGTATGACATTGACCACTACGTGGAAATTCATGAGCCCCAAGCGGCTCCATAGCCTCTAGTTCCGCCATGGACATCTCGGACGCGAAGACAATGTTGGGCTCCAGGAGGCATGGAGCGTTTGACGCGTTTGCTAATCGCTCACATTGCGTCAATTCGAAAGGACCCTGAGAGGATTCAATCTTAGGAATAACCACGTCTCTTTGCGACAACATGCCCCCAACACTCAGTAAGAGAAAGCAGCCGGTCACAACATACGCTGACAAAGACCGGCGAGAAAGGCCGGCGCGTTCCTGCCACTGATAAAGCCAGATGCCCGTGCTTAGACCTGCAAGATGAGCGGCGTGATCCACGCGCGACAGAAGTAAGGGTGCAAGCAGGAGCAACACTGCAACCCCCGCGATCTTCGTCTTCGAACTAACCGCTGAATGCTCTGCCCAGGCAATAGAGAGAAGCGCCCCCATTAAAGCGTAAATACCACCTGAGGCCCCCACACTTGGACCCAATGAGAGAAGAAACGAAGCCAATTGACCGACTACGGCGCCCACAATAAATGAAACGGCAAATGATAAGCCGCTCTTACCCAAACGTCTAAACCCCCAAGCAAGACCTAGTAGCCATAAACTATTGATTAGAACATGTTCGAAGCCACTGTGTAGAAAGGGAGACAAAACGAGACGATGAACCTCTCCCTGGGCTATCAAAGGGTCTATTTTCGCTCCTAGACTAACCAACACGGAAGTGTCTGGTCCAAGTTCAAATGCAAGCCCCATGGATGCTCTATCGAGCAAAAGCGTAAGGAGATAGATGCTCCACCAGGAAAACAAGAGTGTGCCAGTACTCACGACAATGAATCCGTCTCTCGTTTTCTGTCCTCTCGTCTGCAAGAAAAACGCCCTCTTCAACACCGCCATTTAGTGCCAGGTTGGAAGATAAATCGAACCTTTTATCTCGCGCATTAGAAAGCTCTCTCTTTCACTGGTCAAACAGCCCTTCCAGACAGGCCGTTTTTCCTTTTATTTTCAATCACTTGCAGCCCAAATGGTTTGTTGACGTAGATCCCCCCCTTTGGTAAGGTGCGCCGTCCTTCAATGAAGGGCTCTAAACGACGCCCGAAACGGGCAGCGAGGATGGAATGAGTGAATCCACCGAAATCGTCGACGGCCGACGAGTACCGGTAGCCATTGAAGATGAAATGCGTGGCTCCTACCTAGCCTACGCAATGAGCGTCATCATCGGCCGTGCGCTACCTGACGCACGAGATGGTCTGAAGCCTGTACACCGACGTATTCTCTACGCGATGTACGAGCAACGAAACTTCCATACTTCTTCGTACAAAAAGTCAGCACGCATCGTCGGTGACGTTATCGGTAAGTATCACCCACACGGTGACACCGCTGTCTACGATACGATGGTTCGCATGGCGCAAGATTTCTCGATGCGCTACGAGCTGGTCGACGGCCAAGGAAACTTTGGTTCTATCGACGGCGACCGTGCCGCTGCAATGCGATACACCGAGGTACGAATGACTCGTATCGCGGGCGAAATGCTGACCGATATCGACAAAGATACAATCGGTTGGCAGGAAAATTACGATGGTTCTGAAAAAGAGCCGACAGTTCTACCTGCCGCAATCCCGAACCTTCTCGTCAACGGGTCCGGTGGTATCGCCGTGGGTATGGCAACGAATATGCCTCCCCACAACCTGACAGAGGTCGTGACAGGGACTATCGCTGTTCTAAAGAATCCTGAGATTACCTTTGAAGAACTTTACGAAATAATTCCTGGACCGGACTTCCCGACGGGAGGATTTATCTTCGGGAAAGAAGGTATTCGTAGTGCATACGAAACCGGCCGAGGCATCATACGAATGCGGGCCAAAGCGGACTTTGAATACGATGAGAATGGCGAAGAAAAGGCCATTATCATCCACGAACTTCCGTACCAGGTGAACAAAGCACGACTTCTCGAAAGAATCGCTGACCTTGTCCGCGACAAAAAGATCGAAGGTATTCGTGACCTGCGAGACGAGAGCGACCGACGCGGGATGCGCGTCTACATCGAACTCAAGCGCGGCGTTATGGGCCAAATCGTCTTGAACCAACTGTTCACGATGACTCCCATGCAATCGAGCTTCGGTATTATCAATCTGGCTATCGTTGGCGGTCAACCGCGCGTATTGACCCTCAAAGAGTTGTTGATCCAATTCATCAACCATCGACGAGATGTCGTTACCCGTCGCTGCCGATACGAGCTTCGAAAAGCACAAGAGCGTGCTCATATCCTCGAAGGATACCTACTCGCTCTTGCAAACATCGACGAGATCGTCGAACTGATTAAGGCGTCTGCAACTCCTGCGGAAGCGCGAGTTGCCCTTCGTTCGCGATTCGAACTGACGGAGATTCAAGCTCAGAGCATCCTGGACATGCGTCTGCAACGACTCACAGGGCTCGAAGTCGACAAGATCAAGGAAGAGTACGCAGCGCTCCAGGAGGAGATCAAGCGACTCCAGGCTATATTGGGTGACGACGACCTGTTGAAGGCCGTTATCGTCGAAGAATTAGAGCGCATTAAGGGGCTCTACAACGATCCTCGACGTACTCAAATCATCAACGCATCAGGTTCCATTGGTATGGAAGACCTGATTGCTGATGAAGATATGGTCGTCACAATTACGACTGCAGGCTACATTAAGCGAACACCGCTTAGCGACTACCGCACCCAGAAAAGGGGTGGTCGAGGTCGAAGCGGTATGAACACCAAGAGCCAAGACGAGGTCACGAACCTGTTCGTCGCTTCGGCACATACGCTTTTGATGATTTTCACCGACCGTGGCCAAGTCTATCCGCTCAAGGTTTGGGAACTTCCAATGGGGGGTATCAACGCTAGCGGAAAAGCTATTGTGAACCTGATTCCTCTCGAAAAGGAAGAATCCATTCGTTCGATTGTGCCAGTCGACGATCTTGATGTGACGGACCAGTGGTTGGTTTTCTCGACCCGTTGCGGAGTCATCAAGCGAACAGTTCTTAGCCAATTCAAGAATGTTCGAAACTCTGGAATTCGCGCAATCAACCTAGACGACGGCGACGATCTTATTCAGGTCAAGCTCGCCACGGTAGAAGACAAAGTCATGTTGGTCACCGCCAAGGGACAATCGATCATATTCGATCTGGACCAAGCACGTCCCATGGGCCGTGCGACACGCGGAACACGTGGTATTCGATTGCGAGATGGTGATCGTGTCGTTGCCATGGATACAGTGCGTCTTGAAGGGCTGCCCGATCTTGAAGACGAGCACGAAGAAACGGAAGAGATTTCGGCCGAGCAAGAGGAAGTCACAGAAGAGGTGGTCGAAGAGATCGATGCAAACGAAAGTACGATCATCTTGGTCACCGAAAACGGTTACGGAAAGCGAAGTCGATTGGCTCATTTCCGGGTCCAGAAACGTGGTGGTCTTGGACTACGAGCACTCCCTTACTCCCCGAGAAACGGAGAACTCATATCGATGTGCCAAGTTCGACCTGCAGAAGACCTCATGGTCGTGACAGACGGTGGAACTATTATTCGAATGGCCGTCAACGATGTCCGCACCTACAGCCGCTATGCAAAAGGTGTCCGTGTCATCTCCGTACCTAAGGGCGAGCAGGTCGTCAGTATTTTCTCAGTGGCGGCGAGTTCAGAAGATGACGACGTCGAACTCGATGAAGAGGGCAACGTAATCGAGCGAGAGGAAGGAGCTGAAGGCTCTGAAGTAACCGAAAACGTGTCGGAAGACAGCGAGACAACAGACGGAACCGATTCTGAAGTCACAGCTGACGAAGACACCGAATAGCAAGTAGGACACATTGTGCTTCGAGTCATCCTGAAAAGAGGAAAATCAAAGCCTTTCTGGCTAGGCCATCCATGGGTCTATTCAGGTGCTGTTCATAAGGTCGTCGGTGAGCGGTCCGATACTGGTGGCCCCTGTTTGGTGATTGATGAAAGAGACAATGTCGTTGGGTGGGGACACTACAATCCCCACGCACGAATCGCAGTCCGAATACTCGAACACCGACGTACGACTGAAGCCGATTTCAAGCCGCCCGTCTTTTTAGACTTTGTGGCCAAGCGCCTTCATGCAGCTCGACTTTCCCGTGAAAAACTACGACTTCCAAACGCTAAGACTGACGCCTACCGTTTGGTAAATGCAGAGGGTGATGGACTCTCGGGACTCATCGTCGATGTATACGGTGACCGAGCTGTTATGCAGTTGAACTCAAAAGCGATGGCTGAAAGTTCAAAAGAAATTGCATCACTCATCATGAAGGAATCAGGGGTTCGTTCGGTCAGGGCGCTCGTTAGTGCGCACGGACTCAAGTTTGAAGGCATTCCCCCATTGAATGAAACCTACGGGGAGCAAGAAGGTTCTAGCGAAGTCGATATCGTCGATAACGGAGTCAAGTTCGAGGTTAACCTTCGAACTCCGCAAAAGACTGGTTTTTACCTCGACCAACGAGAGAACCGACGCCTACTAGCATCCTACTGCTCTGGAAAGAGTGTTCTAGACCTCTACTGCCATGCCGGAGGGTTCGGCCTCCACGCCCTAGCTTCAGGCGCTGCTTCGGCGACGTTTGTGGACAGTTCCGAACCAGCCCTTGATATGGTTGCAAAGAACCTCGAACTCAATGACGTGGCCGGTGAACGATTCGCCATGGACGCAGTCACATTCTTAAAGAACGCGAAAGAAGAAGGGCGTTCTTGGGATGTCATCTCTTGCGACCCGCCCAAATTTGTCCGGGCGCGTAACCACCGAGATGACGGCCTTAAGAAATATGCACGTCTTAACCACCTCGCACTGTCGATGCTCAAGCCAGGGGGCGTTCTGCTAACCTGTAGTTGCAGTGAGCACGTCAACCGTGATGACTTCTTGCGTGTACTAACCGAGGCTGCTCATCGCATGCGAAAATCGATTCGTGTCCATCGCGTACTGGGCCAAGCAGACGATCATCCTTACGTCTCAGTGGCACCGCAAAGCGACTACCTTAAAGCATTCCTTGTCACGCTGATTTAGCGTACCCAGCGAAGGGTCACCTTCTCTATTGAAACTGGATTGAGGGGCTTATTCGGCTTCTTCGGTTTGTTGGCCTTCTTGGCCTTCTCGGACAGAGGTTTCTTGGGTGCATTGGCGATCTTTTTGATCACATCACCAACGATGCAGCCTCCGAAAGGAGTGTACTTTGAGGCATTCTTTCCGGTTATGGCAGCGTCTCGAACCGTGATGAAAAAACGATTACCGTGGCTGTTTCCACCGGATTCTACCGTTGCCATCGTTCCCGCCTTAGCCCATCTAGATGTCTTGCCCGTCTCTTGATTGAGCTTCCACACAGTCCAGGGTAATTGCCCTGTGGCCAACCCGACAAAATTGGCCACCGTTTGAGGTGCCTCTTTATGGTCGAGTTCACATTTGATCATGCCTTCAGCTGTTTGAATTGTTGCCTGAAGTTTTGTGTTCTTCGGATGCTTTCCAGGAACCTTCGATAGGATTTTTTCCACGGTCTCTTTCGTATAGGTCTTCACTTCCGAGTTGGGTCCCACACCTGCAGATGATGGTTCGCTGCCTGCCTGAATAATGAAATTATCGATGGCTCGATAGAAAGTCAGGTTGTCGTAGAAGCGCGGTGTTTCGGTCAATGGGGTCGCAGACACCATCTGGAAATAAGCATTTTCATCATTCTCGATCTTCGTCGTCCAGCTTTTGATCGAGGCAAAATCTTTATGACCTGCTTTACGAAGTTGACTACTAATAGCGTTTAGGCGGCTCTTTAGCCTTGCCTCATTGCCGCGTTCCATCAACGCGTAGAACTTTTTGCCGCCATTACGGTCTTCTAGATAAGGCTTAAATTGCGTCTTTTCTTTAATGATCGGCTGAAGTTCATTGAAGCTATAGTAGGTCTCTCCTCGCCAGGTAATTCGCCACGCAATGACGTCCTCGTCACAGACCTTCTTTGTCTGGCCACGCAGATAATCGGAAACACCCTCAAACCCTAATTGTGCCACCAGAGGCTGATATGCCCGGTCTGTTTCTTCATCATTACTAAGGGGCGTGCACGTATCGTAATAGGCATCAAAGAGATACTTCTGCGACCAGTGAGGGGAGAACGAGGGCATGTAGTAGTTGAGGCTCCACATGCTGAGCATCACCGACAGGGTGGCCAACATGGCCAATCCATGACCTCTCGTCCTATGAAAGAAAAAGAGACCCAGCGCGAGAAGGCCCAACGCTATCAGGAAATCGATAAATCGTTCGTAGCGGAAAAAGTCGACATTGAGGATCGCGTGAAGCGTCGGATCCGTATGCTTGTAGAAGGTACTTTCTTCCCAGGTTTGATCGCTTTTGGCGTTAATGGTCGCTGAAGCATCGATCGGTAAGTTCTTAGGCATCTTACGATCGTATTTATAGGTCATCAGATTGCGGATCTGCTGAGGTTCATCCTTGATGTCAAAACCCACGGCCACAAAGAAGATGATTCCCACCACTGCAGTCAACCGTCCCAGCACACCACGCTCTTCCAGCATATCAATCAAGAAGAGGGCGACGAGAAAGACTAAGGCCGGTAGCGCCGGAAAGATGTAGTGATGGAATTTGGTCGACGCGAGCGTAAAGAGGGCAAACGCAAAGACAAACCATACACCGAGAAAGACCTTGGCCTGATTAGAGGCTCTCATGTCTTTTACTTTGTGGCGTACGAGCCAAGCCAAGGTCAGTGGCACAAAAATGACCCAGGGAAAAACCCCTATACCGAGCCATTTAATGAAGTGTTCAAATGTTCCCGAATCAATCTGGTGAACTCCAGATGCGAGACGATTGAAGTGGTCGTGAATGAAGAATCGTCGGTAATACGCTCCATTTGGATACCCCCCATGCGATGCAAACATCGCCATGTACCAAGGGAATCCAACTGCTACAAAGACACCTAGGCCTCGAATCAGTTCAACTCTAGCCAGCATTCGCCAGGTGTTCGTTACCAACAGATAACAAAAGATAATGGCGCCCGGTAACAAGAAGCCCAAGAGTCCCTTGGAATACGTGCTGTGCGCCGCCATCACATAAAATGCGATCAGCAGATGGCGTCTTAGCCACTTATCTTTAATACGGTCGCTTAACCCGTGGCTCTGGACATCTTTGCGAAGAGCCAACGCGTACCAACCAAAAACCGCTGCGAGAAGGATGCTGTAACCCCAAGCATGGTAGGAACCTACGTTAATCAGCTTCCATTTCAGAAGCGACCAGCCAGCGAGATCTGCAGGAGCCGCAGGCGCTAAATCATTAGCTATCAGCAAGTACTGCGGAATGGCGTTCAAAAGAACAAACGCCAATGTCACCCCAGTCCAAACCCAAAACTGCCTGCTTGATCTTCGAACTCTCGGCCCAAAGATGGCCAGCATCATCAGCAACAACGCGATGATAAACGTGCCTACAAAAGGCATGTCCGTCTGCGCTTGACGACTGATCATGAAAAACTGTGGGCTGGTTGCCAGCAGAACCGATCCAACAAGTCCTGCACGACGCGACCAAATACGACTCAGCGTTACATAGGCCAAAAACACAGCCAAGATGGCAAGAAGGGCCATCGGCATTCGGATCGCCCACTCTCCACGTCCAATGATCTGAGACACGATGGCCTCTGACCAGAAGATGAAAACGGGTTTGGAATAGAAGGGTTTCCCCTGCTTATCCGGTCCAATCTTGTGCTTGTAGCCCCACCATGGTTCGACCCAGTTGTAAGACTCGATCATCTCCGTGGTTACGGCACCGTAGTGTGTCTCCCATGGATCCCATAGACCAAACGCACCTAGATTCGGAATGAATATCCCGATCGCTACCGCTAAGACAATCAGTCGTACGCGCAGCTCGTACTTAGCTGGCTCAAAGAACGACACATCCGCGCGGTCGTCCAGGATCGGAAGCACTTGAACTTCTGAAGTTTCTTCAACCTCATCCGTCGCATGACTTTCGTTCAACTGAACGTCCTCGTTTTGGCCGCCCATGACTCTCCCAGGCCTAGATCCACCCCAAGGTGCAGGGAAGATCGCAAAAGCACGCGAAGGGCCTCTCCCAGAGAGAACCTACCGCTTGGAGAATTGGAAGCGTTTACGAGCGCCCGGCTGTCCGTACTTCTTACGCTCGACGACACGTGCGTCACGGGTAAGGAATCCGGCTCGCTTGAGGGCAGGTCGGTTTTCGGGGTTTGCTACGCAGAGAGCTCGGCTTACGCCATGCTTTACAGCGTCAGCTTGTCCACTCAGACCGCCACCGCCAACGTTTACAGTGATGTCGTACTGATCAACAGAATCCACAACCTCAAAGGGCTGCTTCATGATCATGAGAAGTACGTCGCGCTTGAAGTAATCCTTCGCGTCGCGCTTGTTCACAGTGACGTTACCACTGCCTGGGCTGAGATAAACTCGAGCTGTTGCCTCTTTACGTCTACCGGTCGCGTACCAACGTTCTGCGGTTGCCATATCTTATCCCTACCCTACTTCGACAAATCTAATGGTTGCGGGTTCTGAGCACCGTGTGGGTGATCACTACCTGCGTAAACCTTGAGTTTCTTAAACATTTTACGACCAAGAGGTCCTTTAGGAAGCATTCCCCAGACAGCCTTCGTGATGAGTGCTTCTGGATCTTTTTCCATCAGGTCGCCTGCATTGATGCTCTTTAGGCCACCAAGATATCCTGAGTGACGATAGTACGTCTTATCAGCAAGCTTGTTACCGGTTAGACGAACCTTAGCGGCGTTGACGACAACGACGAAATCCCCGGTGTCACCATTTGTGGTGTAGGTCGGCTTATGCTTTCCACGAAGCACCATGGCGATGCGGGAAGCGACTCGACCGAGTACAGCACCATCGATATCGACGACGTACCAGGAACGATCGGTGTTTTCTGCGTTGAAACTCTTAGTCTGCATGACTTTTCCTCTTACGCTCACCCTATGTGAGCTCTTACAAATCGTGGTCTGCCTGTTTCTTAAACCAGGTTGGCCACGAGCCGCGTGTGTATAGGCGGCCAACCCTTCTGTGTCAAATCAAATCGATCCCTAAGAGTCGATCTATAGGGCTGATTTAAGTGCTTCTGCCCGATCCGTCTTCTCCCAAGTGAAGGAGTCACCGGTTCTACCGAAGTGTCCATAAGCCGCTGTCGGACGGAAAACAGGACGCAATAGTTGAAGCTGATCGATCATAGCTTTCGGACGAAAATCGAATGTTTCGTTCACCGCTCTCAAGATCTTGGATGTTTCAACAGATTCGGTACCAAAGGTATCAATCAACACGCTGACGGGATGCGCGACGCCGATCGCATAAGCAACCTGCACTTCGCACTGACGCGCCAAACCAGCAGCGACAATGTTCTTAGCCACGTAACGTGTGTAGTAAGCGGCAGTCCGATCAACCTTGGATGGATCTTTACCCGAGAATGCACCGCCTCCATGACGTCCCCATCCTCCGTAGGTATCCACGATGATCTTACGACCCGTTAGGCCGCAGTCTCCTTGAGGTCCACCGATGACAAATCGACCCGTTGGATTCACGTAGATCTTCGTATCAGCGTCGATCAAGTGCTTTGGAAGAACCTCATTGAGGACCAACTCACGTACAGCGCCTTGGACATCATCCCAACTTGCAGATTCCGCATGCTGACTCGAAACGACAACAGCATCAATACGCTTTGGCTGACCGTTCTCGTACTGAACCGTAACCTGACTTTTTGAATCAGGTCGTAGGAAGTCGACAGCCCCAGATTTACGAACTTCGGCCATTTTTTGGACGATCTTATGGGAGGTCATGATCGGTAAAGGCATCAACTCTGCAGTCTCGTCACACGCGTAACCAAACATAAGACCTTGGTCACCTGCACCCTGCTCGATATGTAGGCCTTGTCCCTCAGTGACACCCTGGGAGATATCTGGGCTTTGGCGATCGATACTTACCAACACAGCACAAGTATTGGCGTCAAAGCCATGGCTGGAATCCAAATAGCCAATATCGCGAACTGTCTGACGAACCACCTCGGGCATATCGACGTATGCTTCGGTAGTGATCTCGCCTGCAATAACGACGAGCCCCGTATTGACCATGGTCTCACATGCAACCCGAGAGTTAGGATCTTGCTTCAAGCAATCGTCCAAGATCGAATCGGAAATCTGATCTGCCATCTTGTCTGGATGGCCTTCGCTAACGGATTCGGAGGTGAAGATAAAATCGTTGAGAGCCATGACGCCCCTTCGTGTGTGTAATCGCCTAATAAATTATTGGCTGCTTTCCTATCCAACCAATTGCCGGCGGTCAACTAAGAAGTCGAGACGACTATTACCAACGAATCAGCGACCCCGATTCATCTAGGGAAGAAACACCTTCACGCCAAGACTAAATGACGTTTCGGAATCCCCATCGATGCTTTGGCGAAAACCCAGATCAGCGCCCATCTCCTTAGACACATAACTGAGCCCACCAGAAATGTAGTTGGTTTTAGCCAAGCCACCACCGTTGTAACCCATACGAACAACAACAGCATTTTGAACTAAAAGCTGAGCTCCTACCGCATAAGCGAGTACAGCTTCTTCCTCCGATTGGATATCCACATTCAGATCGGCCGAAATACTAAATTCTTTGAATTGGCCACCGGCCCCGACGCCGATACTTCTAGGTGCCTCTGTTAAGTTCTTAGAATCGATGAGGTTTCGTCCCACCAAACCAATACTGAACACACCAGCAAATTCAGCCATCAAGCCCGCGTCCAACGTGAAGTACTCGATGTCATCTGTACCAAGGTTGTCTTCCGTATCCTCTTCGCCACGAACCAAAGCGCTATATTTCCCACCTACACCTGCAAAAATGGAAAACTCTTTGGTTCGATATCCCGTAGAAAGTCCACCTCGGATAACATTTCCATCCCTATCGGCTCCCGACAAAATGCTCGAGACGTACGCATATCCCAACCCCATGGCAATGTTGCCATTGGTTTTCGAATCAACCGCCGTGGCCGTAAAGGTATGACCTTCCATCGAGCCTACGAAGTTATAGCCCGACTCGATTGCATACTGCTGAAGGCGACTCATCCCTGCAGGATTGAAATAAAGCGCGCTCGTACCCGTTGCATTACCGGTAACGGCATCGCCTGTACCAAGAGCAGAAGCTGGCGCGCCATCATCGCGTAATTCAGCTCGCGACTGCGACCAAGGACTGGCCATAGACACCACAAAAGCGATCAAGATAACAATGTGACTGTAATTCATCGCGTGCATCCTCCCCAGAATGGCGCTCTGTGATCTTTGATGCGAGGGATCGACCTGTCAAAAAAGAGTGATATGTTGTTGTCTATCGAAGAACCGTGTTCACTCTTAAACTTCACCTCAATGACACGGAGCAAGTCTCGTGGAAGAAGAAAAATCTAAGTTTGGTATCGGTAAAGTCATCGTCTTTCTCGTGGTCCTTGGACTCGTCTTTGTGGCCGTAAAGATTGTCATTGGGTGGGTCCTGACCCTTCTGAAATGGGCTTTGATAGGCGCCGTTGCACTGCTGGTAACTTGGTTGATTTTCCGTAAATCGAACTCAGGTCCCTCTTAGTTCTGATGAAACCAACACTGACCATCCTCGTGTTCGCTCTCTTCGCACTCGGTGCCGGAAACACGAGCGCGCAATCAGATTCAATAGAACGCGCCAAGAATAAGAACTTCGGCGAGCGATTCATATTCCTTGGATGGTCCCCCGATAACCTTCATGTCGCTTACACACTAGACCGTGTGAAACGCCCAATCGGCCCTAAGAAACCTCCTAGAGTGCGTATTAGGCATATCATGCGACGGGTCTATAAAGGCCATCTTGGAAGCCTAAGTTCCATTCATGGAAAACGTCTCAAGCGACATGTCAAAAGCCGAGGCTATGTGATTAAGCCTCTCGCCGTTGAGTCGATAAAGAAAAACCTTTGGCGCATCGACACCCCTAAAACGACCGTTTATCTGAAGGTTGAAGCCAAGAAAATGCTAACTTGGACCCTCTTTTCATCCGATGGAAATCTCGCAACAGGCACGCTGGATCAACCCTACATCCGTTTCGAGCCCCAAGCATATCTTTCCCCAAATGAAAAGATGCTCATTCTTGGAATGCAGGTGAATACCGGCTGGTACGAAAACGCCGTCGTTCAAACGGCCAATATCGAAACGCTTCAATAACGTATCAAGAACCACCCAAGAGATTCTTTCGAGCCCGGGCTATCTCTTGCGCTGAAGAAGAGTCCCACCGCGAGTCATTGCCACCTTCATTCCTTTGGATAAATCCGGGTGGTGTTTGACGAACGACGTCTTCCTTTAGCTGCCAATTACCTAAACCATCGGTAACAAACACTTCATCTTTCTTTCGACCAAGCGCAATCTTAAGGGCCCTCTTAGGTTCCGCATCACTCATTCTATGGGCGATCACGGTCTCGAGTAGAGCCTCTTCGGAATGCCAACCGGGATGTGCACTCATCCAAATGACGAGAGCATCTCCTACGTTTTTCCGGCTTTTCCTGCGTTTTTTCTTCGGACTTAAAGAATCGGAGCCTCCCAAGGCGTTGGCGACGTGAGACACAGACGGTCCATCCAGCTCACGAGGAGCATCACCTCCCGCCATCAAACCGACCCCTTCCAGCATTTTTGCCAGAGCCCTAGCATCATCGACATGAACATCAAGCTGAGATCGTCCCCATTCAATGATGAGCTTGGACTCCTTTAACGTAATGCTAGGAGCATCATCAGGGCGATCCATAAACTAATATCCTTGGGCGACAATGGTCGCCTCGTCTCGTGGAGCTGATCGTATTGATATAGGTCTATGTCGTAGCTACGTAAGCAGACCCATTCACAAATTGAGGCTAACGGGCATTAGGCGGTCTTTCAACATTCGGATCTAGAGTGTTTGTAACTTTGTAACCCAAAAAGACGAAACAAAGACATGTGCACTGTTTATGCTCTTTAACGACTAACCTGCCGATTGACGGCTAATTCGTTCCAGAATAGGGTTCGCGGCCTATTGGAAAGAGTGACGTTTTAATATTGGAAGGTCCTGTGAATCGATTGCAAGGAATCTCTCGGCGGCTCGAGGTGCTTAATAAATACACTCCGTTCCTGCACAAATATGCTGTCATTCACATCTTTGTCGCAGTGGTAGCCGTCTATGCGTTCGTGGCCGGTGACCGATTAGACCAACCTTCTCCGCACTTTCATTTTGTGGATCTGGCTCATTCCCTGATGGATGGACGCCTCGATACGGAAACGCCTACGCAACGAAAAGGTGGCAAAGCTAAACCCGACGATCCTCCCGGTTACCGAGACGCTATCGATCGGGCTCTCGAAGGAGGCGGGTGGAACGATTGGGCTTTCATCGAGAAGCTGACTCTTCGAGATGGAACGGTACATGAGGGCCGATATCCCTGGCGGGATGGAGCGAAACGCCACACCTTTTGGACAAACAAACACGAAGAGATCCCAGATCTACGTCAAATCGATTTGGCTCGAACATGCGGTGAGAAAGGTAATCGCCTGTGTAAGGAAAGAAGTTATTACGTCTCCTTTCCTCCAGCTCCAGGCGTTGTCATGATGCCTTTTGCTGCAATTTGGAATTATGACACAAACGATGTGTGGGTCACCATCCTCTTTGCAGGCCTTAACGCTGTACTTCTCTTTCTTTTCTTAAGTCTTCTCGTTCGCCGAGGTCACAGCACTCGCTCGGATAGCGAAAATCTTTGGTTGGTAGCACTTTTTGCCTTCGGCACCGTGGTTTTCTTCTCTTCGGTTCGAGGAGAAGTCTGGTTCACCGCATTAGTGTTTGGGGTCACATTTAACCTACTCTACATGCTCGCAGCCCTCGACTTGAAACATCCCATTTTAGCGGGACTCATGTTGGGAGTTGGTATGGCAACACGAACTCCTATCGCGTTCTGTGTTGTCTTCTTTGCATGGCAGCTTTTCTTTCCAGGTAATCGATGGCAATCGGACCGCTGGAAAGAGATCTTCAAGAAAGGAACGATGTTCGCCATTCCCGTTCTAGGCATCGGAATCGCGCTCATGGCCTATAACGAAGCGCGTTTCGGATCGGCTTTCGAGTTCGGACACAGCTATCTCACCGGTGGAGCTGGCGCCCGTGTTCGGGATCACGGACTCTTTTCTAGCCATTGGCTCAACAAGAACCTTGGGGCTGCCTTAACAAATATGCCTGTGATCGATTCAGTGGCTCCTTACATCCACATATCCAAACACGGCCTTGGTCTGTTAGTCACAACCCCGGCACTCTTCCTACTGGCCCGTCCAAAGCAAAGTTTCCCAATTGGCCGCGCGCTGTGGATCACCGTGATTGTTGCTGCAACACCTGCGCTCTTTTACCAAAACACCGGCTGGGAGCAGTTTAGTTACCGCTTTGCCATGGATTATCTTCCCTATTTGATGGCGCTACTGGCCGTCGGCGGAAGAGAACTAACCTGGAAGGTTAAGTTGGTCTTCTTCTTCTGTATCGCTATCAACCTGTTCGGCGCTATCACCTTCACCCACTACGGTTCGACTTTTTATAATTAACCGAAGAGTCCAGAAGACCAGAACAAATGCGACCACACTCCCGATGATCACGGAGTAGTTGCGAATCAAGTGATCCAGAGTGTCGACGTTTTGGCCTAGAGAATAGCCAAGCCAAACGAGCAGTGAGTTCCAGACGATGGCACTGACGGTCGAGTAAAAGAGTACCAATCGATACCTAAGCCCAGCCACGCCTGCCGCAACAAAAAACACTGCTCGAACGCCAGGTAAGAAGCGATTGATCACAAGATAGACTTCACCTCGTCGACGCATCTTTCCTATCAAGTCGTTCACGACCATCTTTCGGCGCGGCCCCAACCGGTGTAGAGCCTCTCGCTTGGACAACCACCGGCCGAAGACAAATGCAACACTGGATCCAATCGCTGCGCCAGAACTGACAACGAAAACGAATGGAATGGGGTCCCATCCCCATGCGCTCGCTAATGTCACCCCGGCCACGACCGTGGTGTCACCCGGAAGTGGCGGAATCACGTACTCGATAAATGCGGCAAAAAAGAGAAGAGCGTAAAGCGTCCAGGGCGCTAATACACGTGCTTGCTCAATGACCTCTTGAAGTTCCAAGGTTCACCTAAGGGCGAAGTGTTAGCATCGCCTGACGGATCCGTGCCTGACACAGACTCTTCCCTACGGCCTCCATCGTCTCAAAAAGACCTGGAGTTGCCTTCTTTCCAGTCACCATCAGACGTGTGGTCATGAATACCTCACGCATTCCCCACTGCTCACTATCGGCGTGTTCCTTGAGGGTCGCCTCGATGTTCTCAACGTTCCACTTACGGATGTTATCGACCTTCTCAGCAAGCCCCTTCACCATGCGGTAAGTGGTCTTCTTATCGAGCTTCTTTGGGATCAATGCTTCAGCATCCAACGGATTAGATGGCCCGAAAAAGTAAGATGTCGAATCGAAGAACTGGTCGAGACGGTCGATCCTCTCCTGAACGAGCGGAATGAGCGTCTTAATGAAGTCTCGATTAAGTAGCCATCCCTCTAACCGATCAATGAGTTGATCTTCAGAGAACTCGCGTAGGTAAAGACCATTGAGCCAGGTGAGCTTCTCAATATCGAAGATTGGGCCGCTTAGGCTAACCCTGTCGAAGGTAAAGCTCTCACGCATCTCATCGAGATTGAACTTTTCAGACTCATCGGGCATGGACCATCCCATACGACCGAGGAAATTAAGAAGAGCCTCGGGTAGGATTCCAACACGCTGATAATAATCTAATGATACTGGATTCTTACGCTTCGATATCTTGGACTTATCGTTATTTCGAAGCAGTGGCATATGAATGAAGACCGGAGGCTCCCACCCAAACGCTTCATAGAGACGAACGTGCTTCGGTGTCGATGAAATCCACTCTTCCGCACGAATCACGTGGGTGATCTCCATCAAGTGATCATCGACGACATTCGCCAAGTGATACGTTGGCATACCGTCAGACTTCAAAAGAACTTGATCGTCTATCTGCGTATTTTCAAATTCGATAGAGCCGCGCAGTGCATCCATCACCGTCGTTTGTCCGTCTATAGGCATCTTCAAACGAATGACGTGACTCTCACCTGCATCAAGACGGCGCTTAACCTCGGATGGGTCCAAGTCACGGTAACGACGATCATAAGATGTGGGTCGCTTTTCCGCCTTGGCTTGAGCTCGCATCTCAGCCAGCTCTTCAGCCGTTGCAAAGCAATAATACGCCTTCCCAGTATCGACTAGCTCTTGCGCGTACTTGCCGTAGATCTCACGACGCTCGCTTTGCCGATAAGGTCCATAATCTCCACCAACATCAGGCCCTTCATCCCATTTGAGTCCAGCCCAGCTCAGTGACTCAAGAATTGCGCGCTCGCTCTCCGGAGTCGATCGAACTTGGTCTGTATCCTCGATCCTTAGAACAAACTTCCCTCCGTGCTTGGAGGCAAACACCATGTTGAAAAGACCAATATAGGCTGTCCCAACATGCGGGTCTCCTGTTGGACTAGGAGCGATTCGTACGCGAACTGGGCGATCGTCTGGGATAGGTACATGAGCAGGCATAATGAACCTCGTTTCCTTTTACGAAGTGAGCATCTCATTGACGAGAGACTCGACGTGGTCGTGACGTGTAGCCATCGGATCCCGATGACCATCAAGAATAGAACCAAAGGCATCGGCAGCTTTTTCGATGTCTTCATTGACGATGACAAAATCGAAATCACGGGCATCTAGAACTTCATCTCGTGCCGTTTCAAGCCGCGTCAAAAGCTGCTCTTCTGTCTCGGTTCCTCGGCCTCGAAGTCGCTTTGAAAGCTCTCTCATCGACGGAGGTAAAAGAAAGATACTCAACGCGTTTGGGTAGACCTTGCGTAGATTTCGAGCGCCCTGCACGTCCACATCTAGGAGCAGATCATGGCCGGCATTTAAAAGGCGCTGAACTTCGCCCTTACTTGTTCCATATCGTCGTTTATGAACATGAGCCCACTCGGCAAAAGCATCCTTGGAAACCAAGTCATCGAACTCAGAATCAGTGATGAAATAGTAGGCTTGCCCATGCTCTTCGCCCTCACGACTAGGTCTGGTCGTATGACTGACCGAGAATCGTAGATTCTCATACCTATCGAATACGAGCTTAGCGACCGTCGTTTTGCCCGTACCACTGGGCGCGGTCATAATGATGATGCGTCCCTCAGACAATGTTTTGCACCTGCTCACGAAGCTTCTCAAGCTCCACCTTCGCGTCCACCACAGCCGTCGCCATTCCTACGTCTCGACACTTGGAACCGACTGTGTTGAATTCGCGAAAGAGTTCCTGAGCGAGAAAATCGAAACGCTTACCTTTCGCGCGCTCTTCGTTTTCTAAAAGCTTTCGCGCATTTGCCAGATGAGCCGAGGCTCGAACTGTCTCTTCAGTCACATCACTGCGATCTGAAAAGATCACCAACTCAGCATTAAGTCGCGACTGATCCACAGCGATTTCATGTTTCTCAGACATGTCGTCCAGGCGCTTTCGAAGACGAGCTTCGAACCTTTCCATCACTGCCGGCGCAACAGATTCAAGCTGACTTAGCAGGTTTTCCAAGTTTGTGAGCCTAAGCTCCAACTCGGTTTTTAGTTGAGCCCCCTCCTGTCGCCGCATGACGAGCAGACGCTCGAGAACATCAGCGACCGCTGACGTCAAAGATGCGCTCAACTCTTCCTTAGGAACCTCTTGAGTCCCTGTCTGGATGAAATGACCTATCTTGTAGCCTAGGTCCAACGTAGGAGCAGGCAGGTCCAAACGACTCGCGAGGTCCTTTAAAACCCCCATGGTCTTCTCGGCCGCCTCCTCATCTATTTGAACACTCGCATCCGATGACGCCTGTGATTCACGCTGAATACTCAAGTCGAGTGCACCACGAAGAACAGCTTCCGACACCTGCTTTCGAACACTTACTTCCATAAAATTGAATTCATGGGGTGTACGAAGCCGCAAGGACACTCCTTTATGATTCACACTCTTGAGTTCTAAACGGTAGCTTGAACCACCCACTTCAAAGGTCGTCGAACCAAAACCTGTCATCGATTCAACCGTCATTCATTCGCTCCTTCGATCGTGTTGGCTACCTGGCTCGACCAGGGTTCTAGCACACCCAAATCCGCCATCAAGTCTAATGCGACGTACCTATTTCGTATCTGTCGACATACGCCAATTGTATGGGCGAGCGATTCCTTACTAACCCCAATATCGCTTGCCTTCATGGTGCATCCTGCGGCCCTCAAAATCGCCTCAATTGACGCAGCACTTGGACAAGATGCTCGTATGACCTCCTGAATACGCGGCCATCTCTCTCGAATTAAATCCAACTCTTCCCGAAGCTCTTCACCTACTTTCTGCTTAGCCAGGAACTGCTCGTAAACTTCCCGACATACATCGGAACTAAGCCGAGGGTGATTCTTTCGCATCTCGTCAAGCGTCGGAGCGGCCTGCCGAATGTCCATCGATTCAATCGCTTGGTCGATGTCTAGAGAGCCGAGCCGCTCAAAAAGCAATGCGGACACCCAAGTTGCTATACCCACCTGAGTTCCGTGCAGCGCTCGCAACTCCTCGTGCTGACAATGCTGCTCCATATCCCAATAATGACTGATGAGATGCTCTCCACCACTGGCAGGAGCGCTCGTTCCTGCCATCGCCATTGAATAGCCCGAAAGAAGCAAGGTCTCTAAAAGAAGACGTATCGCATCAGGGGCGGCTTGAGCAATTCCATCAGCATGATCAAGTAGCTCATTGAAGGGTTCATCTAAGAACTCGGCCGCATCGGAACTGTACGGAACATCTCGAATAAGGTGACTTAGGAGCCAATCGACATTCGAAAATGGCTTGCTCAACAGATCACCAAACCCGGCTCGATTCAGGCGTTCAGGAGCGTTCCTGACCACATCGACATCGGCAAAGATTCCAACCGGTTGGTGACAAGGCAACGTTCGTTTGACCCCGTCCGCTAAGACAGCAGCAATCGTTGACGTATAGCCATTCATGCTCGCGGCTGTGGGCACAGCGACATAGGCTCGGTCCGTTCGAAAGCTCGACATTTTCGCTATGTCATTGATCGTCCCAGCACCTATCGCGATGGGATGAAATGAGTCACTTGCCTGCAGAAACGTCACCATCGAGGTAATGATTTCTTCGTCACAGACAACCTCCTCATGACCATGAGGAGGTTCTAATATGACCAAGCGAAAAGGGCGACCAGCCTTATCCAACAACTCGCCTAATTCTCGTGCAATCGACGCTGTATTGGAATCGCAGAGCAGTAAATCGACCTTTCCGGGAAAATCCTTCTCAAGGAACTCAACGACTCGGGGAAGGACACACTCACCTATGTCGATCCAACGGGTACGCCCGAAAGTCTTTTCCTGTGCCGCCTCTTGAAGGAGCTTTTCAAAGCGATTTTTCGTCTCAGCCATCGGACGAGCAACCTAGCAGCACGTCGTTCACAGGTCGACCCAATTCGACTTCTAAACGTAATGCGAATCAAAGGGTGTCAATAAGGATGGCTGTCTAATTGCTCGAAATGCCGTCCGGCTCTATCATTGCCTCGTTATGATGGTCGCAGCCAAGCCTTTGTCTCGCGCAAAAGAAGCCACTGTTCAGGATATCCTCGACGCGCTCGCGGAATATCACCCGAAAGCGGACTTCAATCTAGTGAAGCGCGCATTCATCTTCGCTGAACAGGCCCATCGCCCCCAACGACGAAAAAACGGAGACCCCTATATCGGGCACCCCGTCGCCGTAGCGCGTATTCTAACGAGTATGCGAATGGACGTCGCTTCCATCTGTGCGGCCCTTCTTCACGACACAGTGGAAGACACGGATGCCACGCTTGAAGATCTACAAAACATCTTCTCGCCTGAAATTGCCGACTTGGTAGATGGAGTAACGAAGCTTTCAAAAATTCGCTTTCGATCCAAAGAAGAACGACAGGCTGAAAATTTCCGAAAGATGCTCATTGCGATGAGTCGAGATATCCGCGTCATCTTGGTGAAGCTCGCGGACCGAACTCATAACATGCGTACGCTCCAACATTTACCTCCTCACAAACGGGTTGGAATCGCCCGCGAAACGATGGACATCTTTGCTCCTATCGCTAACAGGCTTGGCCTTGGAGCAACGAAGATCGAACTGGAAGATCTGAGTTTTCGCCATCTTTTCCCCGATGAATACGAAGAACTTCGGGGGCTGGTCAACAAACGCATCGAGGAAAGAAAAGAATACACGAATCGGGTCACCTCCGAGATCCAAAGCCTCCTCGATGATGGGGAGATAGGGGGAGATGTCTCAGGACGTCCCAAACACTTTTGGTCCATTCATCGAAAAATGGTGACCCAAAAGATTCCCTTCGAAAAAGTCTACGACGGTTTCGCCTTCCGCGTACTCGTCCATAAAGCGAGCGAGTGCTACCACGCCCTTGGAGTTATTCACGAACGCTGGAAGCCTGTTCCAGGTCGCTTCAAGGACTACATCGCCTTACCTAAACCCAACAATTACCAAAGCCTTCATACGACAATGATCGGTCCCGAAGGTCATCAAATCGAAGTCCAAATACGGACCCATGAGATGCATACGATCGCCGAACGTGGCATCGCTGCTCACTGGAAATACAAAGAAGGCTCCCGGGTAACGACCAACAAAGAAGAAGAGCGATTCGAATGGCTTAAACGCATGATGGAGTGGCAAAAAGAACTCGAAGATCCCGATGAGTTCCTCGAATCAGTGAAGGTCGAACTTTTCGCGGACGAGGTCTACACCTTTACACCTCGAGGCGAACTCAAAGTGCTTCCCCGTGGGTCAACGCCGGTTGATTTCGCCTTCAGCATTCACTCGGAAGTCGGCAACTCGTGTAGTGGGGCCATCGTTAATGGAAGTATCGTTCCTCTTAACTACAAGCTGAGAAACGGCGACACGCTGGAAATCATCACCAATCGAGCGAAACACCCCAACAAAGATTGGCTTAAGTTTGTTGCGACCAATCGAGCTAAAAGCCGTATCAAGGCCTTCATTAAAGCAGAACAACGAGAACGCTCGTTCGAACTCGGTGAGCAACTGCTAGACAAGTATTTCAAACGATACTCCAAGTCCTTTAGTCGGCTACGTAAGTCTAAGGAGTTCTTGGATCTGGCGACGCACTTCAATCTCGTTGGAACAGAAGAGCTCATCGTCCAAGTTGGTTCGGGCAAGATAACACCGGCAACAGTTGTCGCTGCTGTGTTGCCTGAAAGTGTGGTTGAAAAAAGTCCTAAACCCTCGAATCAGACTGCGAATAACCCTTTCGTCACGTTCATCAAGAAGGTGTCCGGGGCTCCTACCGGGGTCGTGGTTGATGGTCTCGAAGGAGTCAAACACTCGATTGCTAAATGCTGCTCGCCTGTACCTGGAGAAGCTATTTCAGGTGTGGTCACGCAAGCACACGTTGTCAGTGTTCATCGTCGAAGCTGCGTCAACGTACTGGCCCGAGATTCAAATCGAGTTGTCGAAGTCTCCTGGGGAAGCGGAGAATCCGGATATCCCGTCTTTCTTCGTATCATTACCGAAACTGGCATTC
>Ga0115011_10000941_pt1 | contig 21694 bp, 13 predicted proteins | sample TroAtlMetagenome_2_FD_88705 | JGI IMG/M metagenome (GOLD analysis project Ga0115011, IMG submission 88705) | Marine eukaryotic phytoplankton communities from Atlantic Ocean - Tropical Atlantic ANT8 Metagenome | ecosystem: Environmental > Aquatic > Marine > Oceanic | place: Tropical Atlantic...
ACCAGCAACTCAGATGAATACCAGCGACCTTGAACGCACAAACCTGATACGCAGGTTCAGCACGGCGGCCAAGCATGCGACCAATTTTCTAGTCGGTCGTAAAGGGAGACGCGGGAAGACCCTCCTTATTGTAGAGGTTAATCGTTGCTGGATTTGACTCATACCCGAAGCGGACATGCTTGGGATCCTTCAAGCCTTCCTTCCATACGACCACCGTCTCTCCATCAATTTTTGCATTTGCCCAGTGCCACTGGTCGTCAGCTCCCTGGATAGCAAAATGCCCAAGCTGGCCTCCCCCGACTTCCATGACTGGATTCAATCCCTCCTTGCGTCCCGTGATCAGCCCTGAACCCACATGATCAAAGCTGATCCGGATAGTATCTCCTTCTTTCTTCATGCTCTTGTAGAGAGGCCCTGAATACACAATATTCTTCCCATAGTCCTTAGCCAGAGCCCAGAGCGCAAGGCGCTTGCCCACATCCTGCTTGTTCCTAGGGTGAATATCACGTGCATCTCCTACATCGATGATGACTGCCATCCCCGTGCCGGGCACCCTCAGAGCTCTTCTTTGACCTTCCCTTACAGGACCCCAACCACCTCCAGCGGGGTTTGCATTCGGCCCTTGAAAATTGGCCAGCTGAACCCAGTAAAATGAAAGCTTGTCGTTCTTGAAAACTGAACGCCATCCGTTAACCAGCGCTTCCTTGAGGTATTCGTAGCGAAGACCATCACCAGCATTCGATTCGCCTTGATACCAGATCGCACCGCGCACACTCAGCGGAACCAGAGGGGCAACCATCCCATTGAAAATCTCTACGGCTCCTCCCTTGGGACGGGGGCGATTCCCTCCACTCTTCTTGGCCGCCTCAATCGCATCCAGATTTTCCACATAATCTTTCAGGTTAGGAACTGACTTGAAGCCAACTGGTGGTGTCCATGGCTCAATCCGGGTTCCTCCCCAGTTTGTCCCCACCAACCCGATGGGGACCTTAAGGCTCTTCTGCAGTTCTCTTCCAAAGCTATAACCTACTGCGGTGAATCCAGAAATCGTCTGGGGCGAACAAACCTGCCACTGGCCTCTTGGATCATCCATTGGCTCGGCATTACGAACATGTCCTGGAACATTGAAGAGACGTATCTGCGGATGCTTAGCCCCCGAAATTTCTTTGTCCGCATTCATGGACTGGCGAACGCTCCACTCCATGTTCGATTGCCCGGAACACAGCCAGACCTCACCAATCAGGACATCCTTCAAGGTAACCTTATCAGCCTCCTTAGAACCCTGCACCGTAATGGTGTGAGCCTTCCCATCGGCTTTCATAGCCGGAAGCTCTACCTTCCACCGCCCGGCATCATCCGCTTTCACGAGCGCATTTCCCCCTCCTGCAACCCCTACGATGACCTGCTCCCCGGGATCCGCAGCGCCCCAGATTCTAATCGGAGCCTCCTGCTGGAGAACCATATGATCTCCAAAGATCTTGGAAACGGACACCTCGGCGGAGGCATTGGAAAGACCTAGAAGGAGCGCCGCGAAGGCAAGACCAGTGGCCGGAATAATGCGAGTAATGTTCATGATCATAATGGAACTCAGTGAGTTCCTCCCAAGCCACAGGAAAAGCACCTTCCGGTCAAACTGCGAATTCGGCTACCTGCAGTCAAAAAGGATCAGGATCGCCGAATCGGATTAGTTGCCGGCCCTATTTCGCGAGGTTTCGTGGATTCAGGACCCTGAGGACGATTGATGCCCAGCTCAGAAAACTCGATTTGCAAAGGAATGATCGCACCCTTCTTTCCTCCCTTCTCGCTGATTTCACCGGTTAATTTGGTAATCCATGTGAAGAGCACAAAAATCGCTATGAGGGCACCCGGAACCAACCAGAAACCGGCCTTTCTTGAAAACCCGATCACTCTTGTAACCGAGGAAAAGAGAAGAAGGAAAAAACTGCTCAGGGAGAGCAGGGTCAGGAGCATGGTGAGATGGCCAAGAGCTTCATCCACTTCCGGGGATTTACGATTCACAAAGGAGAGCGCAGAAAAATACAACGCCAGACCAACAAATGGAAGGAGGACCAGACCCGTGGTAAAAAGAACTCCACGTACAATCACCCGTCGACCATGAAGAATATTAAGGGTAACGAGGACTCCGAGAAGCAGGAGAGCAAAAACCGAAAGTTCTGCTGCTACCGCGATGTGATCTGAAACCTTCGCGCTTCCGGGCGCACCCGGACCAGGACTTCCGGCAGGCCCGAGAATACCACCAAAGAGATGACCGCTGAGGACATTCGTCCCTCTCCAGAAAGCCAGCCACCCCGTGACTGGAAAGGCCATCCACATGAGAAAACCCCACGTCAACATCGCCTCCTTACCCATCGCCTTCATTGCTGCCGGCTGCGAGTTCATCGGATCAGAGAAGGCAAGGCTCAGAGCCCCCCTGCGCCCCAAGCCGGCTCCAACTCTCCCAGCCTGACCCCCACCAGAGCGTCCTTCCAAAGGACTTCGGCCCGCCATCCTGGGAATTCCGGGGGGCGCATCAGGCAGCTGAAACTGCGTCTTACATCCCGGACAATGGGCAAACCCGCTGGAGAGCTCGACCTGATAACGGATTTTCGTTCCGCAATGCGGACATTTGCACTTCAGGTGCATCTCATGGAGCATCTCAGGAGGCTGATAGGGTGCCAAGCGGAAATCGAACGGAGTAGCACCAAAATTGCTGGTTATCCCTTGCTCAACAGAGCCTCCTCAAATCCGCACCAGCTTCCCCGGCTTGTCACCTCTCTCCTCTCATGCTTGGATCCGTAAGAACGCCTATGAACTGGCAGTACCTGCCCATCTTTCTGCTGTTAACTCTGGTTACTCAGGGCCAAACGCCAGAGGTCAGCTTCAATCGCGATATCCAACCGATATTGGCGCGGAATTGCTTTGCTTGCCACGGCCCTGATGAGCACGAGCGCAAGGCAAAGCTCCGCCTGGACACCGCGGAGGGCTTCCTTACAGGCGGGTCAAGCAAGGAGCCAGTGACCGTGGCGGGGAAACCCGGGGACTCAATACTGTGGGAACGCATGGTCAGCAACGACCCCGATGAGATCATGCCCCCGCCTGACTCTCACAAGGAGATCAGCGCTGAAGAGAAAACCCTGATCCGGGAGTGGATTAAGCAAGGAGCAAGATACGAGGGCCATTGGGCCTTCATCACCCCCTCGCTGCCAGCACTTCCTGACATAGAGGAAAAAAATCCGATCGACAGGTTCGTTGGGGATCGACTCTCGAATGAGGGATTAGCATTCAGTCTCGAGGCCGACCGACGCACTCTCGCCCGGCGCCTTCACCTCGACCTGACCGGACTACCTCCTTCGAAGCAACAAATGGCGGGATTCCTCTCGGACGGAAAAGCTAACGCCTACGAAAATCTGGTCACACGACTGCTGAATTCTCCTCACTTTGGAGAGCAGCTGGCCCTGCCCTGGCTTGATGCTTCCCGATATGCCGACACGAATGGCTACTCAATCGACGGTGGGCGCGATGCCTGGCTCTGGCGGGACTGGGTTATCAAAGCTTTTAACGAAAACATGCCCTACGACCAGTTCCTGACCGAACAGTTGGCTGGCGACCTCCTCGAAAAACCCTCCAGTAGTCAACTCATCGCGACGGCCTATAATCGGCACCACTCAGTCACGCATGAAGGCGGAACTATTGGGGAAGAAAATCTGGTCAACTACGCAGTGGACCGGGTGAAAACAACAGGAGAGTCCATCATGGGCCTCACCACGGGGTGTGGGCAGTGCCACGATCATAAATATGACCCGCTCAAGCAGGTGGAATACTACAAGCTTTTTGCTTTCTTCAACACTCTCGACGACCACGGCCATGACGGAGACAGAGGAGTAAACCCCCGTCCTTTTATTGAGGCCAAGACCCCCCTTTCCACTGATGCGGAAGTAGCCTCAGTAAAAATTGAACTTCAGCGAGCGGAAAAGGAACTCGCCTCTCCCGCTCCAACCCTCCAGGCCACTTGGGAAAAAGATGTCGCACGCGAACTGAAGCGTATCGGCCAGGAGTTTCAATTGATCTCCCTCGACCATCTGACCGCCACCTTACCCAATGGCGACCCTAATCGGATTCAGGTCAAAAAGAATGAATCGGTTGAAGCTGCAGGAGGAGACTTCTCGGCCTATAATGTTTGCTGCCGTATTCCCGAAGGAACAGGAGTCGTAACCGGATTGCGCGTGATGTTCGAACCGGCGAACCGTGGCAAGGTTGGCTTCGGGGGTAAGTCGATGCCCGGCGGATTCGTGATGAGTACAATCACACCGTGCTTCAATCCCTTTCCTGCCAAGAATATAGATCTTAATACTGCCACTCCCTACGATCGGGTCACTGCCTCCTCCTTCAAGCCCGGATTTCGCCCCGAGCTCGTTCACGACACCAGCCGCCGTATAGGTTGGGCTCCAGCTCTTTCCGAGGTGGATAAAGAGCAGCATCTAACCATTACCTTCCAGGAGCCCATCGACACGACCAACCAGCCCTATCTCACAACTGAGCTCGTATTTAATTATGGGGAGGGAGCCTCTCCCAAAAAGTTCCGCCTCGCCTTGATTAAGGGGACAGACGATACCTCCATGCTGCCAGAAGCACTCAGGAAAGCTATCGCGCTTGCCCCAGAGCATCGGACGACTAGCCAGATTGAATTTATCCGAGATTATTTCAATGCACACAGCAGGGCAAAATCTCCGGCGCGGCATCACGTTTCCAATCTAAAAAAACGACTCGAGGTCCTGACCGGAAATCACCGAATCATGGTGATGAACACATCTAAAAAGCCGCGGGTAACTCACGTTCTGGAGCGGGGTTTTTATGCGGACAAGCGTCAGGCTGTCAAACCGGGCGTTCCTGCATTCCTGCCCGCTCTTGAGGTGCCAGATGATCGTGATCTCAACCGACTGGATCTGGCTCGTTGGCTGGTGCGGCCTGACCACCCCCTTACCAGCCGTGTTGCGGTCAACCGTTTCTGGCAAATGCTTTTCGGGCGCGGAATTGTAGAATCCAGTGCCGACTTTGGCACCCAGGGCAAATGGCCTGCCCACCCGGAACTTCTTGATTGGCTGGCGCTCACGTTTCAAAATTCTGGCTGGAACGTAAAGGACCTGATCCGCAGAATTGTCACCTCTCGCACCTACCGGCAGAGCTCTAACACCACTCCTGAGCTCCTCGAACGTGATCCCTTGAACGAATTCCTTGCTCGGGGTCCCCGTTTCCGCCTGTCAGCGGAGATGATCCGGGATCATGCCCTGGCAACCTCTGGACTCCTTGTCAGACGAATCGGTGGCCCCAGCGTAAAGCCCTATCATCCGGGAGATCTATGGCGACAGGTCAGTCATTATGGATCCACTCCTGCCACCTCGCAGACCTATGTGCAGGATCACGGGGAAAACCTCTACCGGCGCTCGATCTATACCTACTGGAAACGTACCCTTCCTCCACCAGGGATGGCGGCTTTTGATGCACCTAATCGAGAAGCCTGCACTACCGGGCGCGGAGTGACCAACACTCCCCTTCAGGCCTTCATCCTCATGAATGACCCTCAATATGTTGAGGCCTCTAGGGCCCTGGCCCAGCAGCTCCTCTCCGAAGAAGGGTCAGACCAGGAGCGTCTGTTCCGAGCTTTCGAACACGTAACCTCCCGGTCACCACGCCAAGATGAGCTAGAGATACTCAAAACCGCCATCGCACGCGAAAGAGCTCGCTATCGTGGTGACCCGTCGGGTGCACGGAGCCTTCTTGCGGTAGGAGAATCACTTCATAATCCTGATCTTCCGGCAGCAGAGCATGCCGCCTGGACCAACCTCTGCGGACTACTCCTCAATCTCTCGGAATCGGTAACCAGACGCTGATATGATGACCGATCTTCCTACCATCCTGAACCGTCGCGCCTTTCTTGGCACGGCGGGAAATAGTTTCGGGGCGGCAGCCTTGACCGCCATGATGGCGAAAGGAGATACCAGCTCACTCCCCCACCCTGCCCTCCGACTAGCCCCAAAAGCCAAGCGCGTCATTTACATGTTCCAGTCGGGTGGGCCATCTCATATCGACCTCTTCGACGGCTCGCCCTTCCTCATCAAGAACCACGGCAAGCACCTGCCTCCGGAAGTCAAAGGCGAGCAACGGGTAACTGGCATGACCGCCGGGATGAAGAACTTTCCTGTCGCTAAGCCTGTGGCACCAATCAGACAGTGCGGACCAGCAGGCGCATGGATCTCAGACCTCCTGCCATGGACTCAGAAGATCGCTGACAAGATCTGTCTTGTCCGATCCATGAATACGGAGGCGATCAACCATGATCCTGCGATCACTTTCATCAACACGGGAACTATGCAGCTAGGCAAAGCGAGTCTTGGGGCATGGCTCAGCTACGGGCTGGGTAGCGAAACCGAGAATTTCCCCTCCTACATGGTAATGCTGAGCCAGGGAACAGGGAAAAATCCCGGGCAGCCGATTTACTCGCGCCTCTGGGGGAGTGGGTTTCTTCCCTCCGAACATCAGGGGGTGCTCCTGCGAGCCGGCGCAGATCCTGTCCTTTACCTCGACAACCCCCCGGGCGTGAAGCGTACCCAACGGCGTGGCCAACTCGATGATCTCGCAAGACTCAACCAGGCATTTGCCGAGCAAACCGGTGATCCCGAGACTATCGCAAGGATTCAAGCCTACGAGATGTCATACCGGATGCAGGCAAGTGTCCCTGAACTAACAGATCTCAGCAAGGAACCAGACTCGACCTTCGATCTCTACGGACCCGAATCTCGTAAGCCGGGAACTTATGCGGCAAACTGCCTCATGGCTCGTCGTCTCGTGGAACGCGGCGTACGCTGCGTCCAGCTCTTTCATCGCGGCTGGGACCAGCACATCGCGCTTCAGTCCCAGCTGCCCCGGCAGTGCCAGGACACCGATCAGCCCTCGGCCGCCCTTGTCCTCGACCTCGAAAAGCGGGGCTTGCTCGACGAGACCCTTGTCATCTGGGGTGGGGAATTCGGACGCACGGTCTATCAGCAGGGCCAGCTGGACAGTACCGGAGCGGGAAGAGATCACCATGGGAGAGCCTTCTCTATCTGGATGGCTGGTGGGGGCATCAAGGGAGGAATCACTTACGGAGAAACCGACGACTACTGCTGGAGTGTAGCAAAGGATCCGGTACACATCCGGGACCTGAATGCTACCATCCTCCATCAACTTGGTATTGATCACAATCGCCTCGTCTTCCCCTATCGTGGGCTGGACGAGAAAATCACTGGGGTCGAGCCAGCTCATCCCGTAAAAGGAATCCTCACCTGACACCTCCATGACCCGAACAACTTTTCTAAGCCTCCTCCTGACCTGTATCTGCACGGCAGAAATAACTGTCACATCGAAGGGGCCTGCGAGAATCCCGCATGCCTCGGGTAAGCCTGTCATTGTCCAGCAGGGCGACAGCAAGGCCCACGCTCGCCCTTACATCCACCCGCTGCGCTCGCCCGATGGGAAACATGTTCTCACTCAATTTTCACCGGGCCACCACAAACACCAGACTGGCCTCTACTGGGGTCAGACCCGGATCAACAAGCGGGACTTCTTCCACAACTATAAGGCCGACTACTGGAAGCATCTTAAAAATCACCAGAGCAGCGACGCCATGGCATTTCATTCCGAGCTCCTTGATGGCAAAGGAAGCCCAATGCTCGGAGACCGGCAGGAGTGGCATTACACAGCCGGCAAGGATCACTACATTCTCGACCTCACGTGGACCGGCACTGGCCTGCAGGACGTTACCATCGGCAAGTATGCCTACGGCGGACTCTTCCTTCGCATGCCATGGAAGCGAGGCACCAAGGCCTCCTGCATTAACAGTGAGGGACACAAGAACCAGCAGGGAGAGGGAAAATCGGCAAAATGGGTTGACCTCGCGATGCAGATCGAGGGCATGGAGGAAATGGCTCATGTGGCCATGATCGACCATCCTGCGAACCCGGGTTACCCAACCCTCTGGAGAATCGACGGTCAGTTTGGAGTCGGTCCCGCCCTCGCGCGGAGAGGCGATATCCAGATCCCCAAGGGCAAAAGCGTTACCTACCGCTACCGTCTTGTTGTCTACGAGGGGAATGACTTCAGGGCACCACTCATCGAACAGGCCATGAAGAGCTTCGGGCCTTGACGAGGAAGGGCCTACAATGGACCGGCCGAAACCGTGCGTACTGAACCAACTTTCACCGGCTGACCCGTGTCAGCCGAGGCTAGGGCCGCGAAGCACAATTCCAGAGACTTAAGATTACTTGTAGCACTGTTATTCGGATCACGACCCTCTTCGATCGCGCATAGAAGCTCGCCCATGGTTCCCTCAAATCCAGCGTCGAACCAACAACTCTCGAGGGGAACTCTGCAGCAGCCTTCTTCCAGGTAGATTTCCATTTCCGACTGCTCGTTAAGACCCGGTCCACGACTTCGCAAGGTCCCCTCAGTGCCAACAACGGTGGTGACATCTTCCTCCCCAAGAGTGGTATGGGCATTAAAGGAAAACCTAACCTGAGCACCCGGGTATTCAATAATTACAGCCGCGAGAGCAGGAGGCCGGTAGACCTGTTCCTCATAGTGCACAACCGAGGCCAGCACCCTGGTCGGCTCCTGACCAGCCATGATCTGGCTGGCAATATCAAACCAGTGCACCGCGAAGTCGAAAAGGATGAGGTGGTGAATACTCTCGAATTCGGATGTTCCCTTGATCCAGGTCTGATCCCATTGCAGATTAAAATCTAGAGAAGTGACCCGGCCAATTACTCCCTCGGCTACCGCATTGCGCAGATAGGAAAAATGAGGAGCCCATCGGCCGTTCTGATTCACCGCGAGCTTAACCCCATTCTCTTCCGCGATTCGGATCAACTCCTCTCCATCCGAAAGATCCAGCACAAAGGGCTTCTGACTGAGCACGTGCTTTCCGGCCTTGAGGGCCTCCTTGACGATCGGAATTCGGTCAGCAGGGTGCGGAGTGATATCCAGAACCTCAATGTCCTTACGTTCCAGAATCGCATGGTAATCGTCATAGACTTCAGCTTCTGGAAAAAACTCATCCCGCTTGGCTTCAGCTTTACTCCGAGTGCGGCTTGCAAAAGCAGCGACCTCATAACCGCACTTTCGATAAGCCTTGAGATGGAATTCGCTGATCCCACCCGTACCGATCATTGCGATCTTTGGCCGGTAGCTCTTCGGAACCTTGGGCCTGTAATTAACTTTCGGGGGATTGATCTCCACGACCTCCTTGGCCGCACTCAATCCATAGTCATCATCTTCGGACATATCGATTTGGAAAAACCAGAATGCGTTCTAACCAGAACATACTTTCCTGCCAGAGCACTTAATCTCTCAATCCAACCTGATTCATCAGGCTGTCGGTAGCACTGTAAGCCTCCTCTACCCATTCAACGATCTTTTCAGGATCCGGAGAATACTCCAGCTCGAGGGAAATCGCGCCATCAAACTCAAGATCCTTGATCGCTTGCAGGTAGGGCGCAAATTTAACCACTCCACGACCGGGAGGAAGGTCTCCATGCACCTTCCCGTCGCAATCACTGATATGCACATGAGTCGCCTTGCCCCTGAGAAGCTCAAGCGCATCAGGAGGAGTGTCCGCAAGGACGAGATGGCTGATGTCAATATTAGCCTTCACGTTAGACATCCCGCAGTCATCAATAAACTGGGCCATTTTGGGGACACTATTGAGAAGACTCAGCCTGAAGGGCTCAAGTTCGAGAGCGATCTCCATACCCCGCTCGCCAGCGTATTCACCGATCTTCCTGACTCCTTCCACACCCCACTCCCATTGCGCCTCGGGCGGAATAACTTCCCGCTGCCAGATATACTCCCCCAGCACCAAAAGAAGATTATTCGAACCAAGAGTCTGACCAAGATCGACAAATCGGTTTGACCTTTCCACGTGGTAATCTCGAACCGGATCATTGAAGTCGACCAGACCTGCCGAGACTACTACCGTGGAGACAATAGGAAGGTTATTGTCGTCACAGGTTCTCCTGATCAGCTCGACTTCCTCGGGTTTGATAGTCATCGCCTCAGTGAAAATATCCACGGAGTCAAAACCGATTCGGGCGATATGTTCTAGTCCTGTTTTCGTATCGACTCCTGCCTGGTCGAAAGCGCTGTTGATAATTCCTAATTTCATGATTCTGGTATATGAGCTTGTGTCTAATATCCGGTGATGTTTCCCCGGCGGAGAGGACTACGTAGAGGAGTCGCTAACTGTCAAAGCTCTCCTTTCGAAAGGCTTTTTGCACTTTGATCCTCAGCTACGAGATTCGCAAAGGCGACGCTCGAGCGCTGCGCATCATTACGCCCTACTTTGATGACCATCTCGTCATCGACCTTGGAAAGCGGGGTGTATCCGGGGTGATGCGATTCCTTGAAGGGGTCGTTGCTTCTGGTGTTGTAACAGCAGATCAGCGCCCATCGCGAGTGCTCAGAATTATTTGCTGCTGAACAATGGAGGGTATTGGAATGGAAAAAGAGAGCGTCGCCCGCGGACATCTCACAATGAACCGTCTCCAGTCGCTGGCGAGCCTCATCAACCTGTTCCATATCAGCACCAGCCTGCTCACCAGAAAGGGTATGGTTGATACGTCCCATTCGATGAGAACCACTCAAGACCTGCATACAGCCATTTTCCCGCGTAGCGGGATCCACTGCGATCATCACACTTACAAGATCAGGAAAGAGAAGTCCGTTCTGATACCAGTAGCCATAGTCCTGATGCCACGCCCAGGCTCCGCCTACCTTGGCATCCTTCAAAATCATCTTGGAATGATAATGATAGACTTCGTCTCCAAGAATTTCCTCAACCCCATCCACAATTCTCCTGCACCGGGCCACCATCCCATACACTCCATCGCCTGGATGATTCCAAAGAGACAATCTGACATTGTTTCCTTTTCCATCATCCATGGTAGAGGAAGCCTGATCCATGGCGTGGTCGTTCCGGGCAGTTTCCCCGAGAAGCCCGATTTCCTCCTCACTAAATAAACCTCGAACAACCAGGTATCCATCCCGGTTGAAAGCTGTAAGCTGATCGCTATTGAAGATTGCCATGTATTATTCCGCTCGCTGAAACCTCCCGATCCTGACGGTTCGAAGGTCCAGTGGAAAGCTTCTTGTTTACTCCAGAAAAATCATCATTTTTGAAGCAAACCCAAGGCTTCCATTTGAAACTAGCCTCCAAGTCCTGCCTCCCCTTTACCTTGATCTTGAGTGCTACCGCGCCCGGTTTGGCAGAGCCCATAGATTTCAACAGGGACATCCAGCCACTACTCAACAAGCATTGTGCGGAGTGCCACGGGGGAGTTAAGCAACGAGGTGATCTTAATTTGACCAGTCGCGCCTTGGCGCAGGCCGGGGGAAAGTCAGGAGAGCCGCTTCTTGTCTCCGGGCGACCAGAGGAAAGCGAACTCTTTCTCCGACTCACTCATGATGACGTCGACCTGCGGATGCCTCCCAAAACCCCGCTCAAAGAAAGGGAGATTTCACTCATCCAGAACTGGATCAGGCAAGGCGCGTCCTGGCCCGAACACTGGGCCTACCTGCCACTCAAAAAGGCGTCACCTCCGAAAGTCCTTAAGCAGGATTGGCCTGCCAACGAAATTGACCACTTCATCCTTCATAGAATTGAAAAAGAAGGCTTAAAGCCCTCTCCCCCAGCCATGCCCGGGTCATTACTGCGGCGTCTCTCTCTGGACCTCACAGGCCTCCCTCCAACGGTAGAGGAATTGCAATCGTTCCAGAGTGCATGGCAGACTGACCCTGAAGTCTCTCTGGAGGCTGCGGTCGATCGACTCCTTGCATCTCCTCATTTCGGAGAGAGGTGGGGCCGCCACTGGCTTGACCAGGCTCGCTACGCAGACAGTGACGGATACGAAAAGGACAATCCGCGCCCTAATGCCTGGCTCTGGCGCGATTGGGTCATTCGCTCCATCAATGACGACATGCCTTTTGACCAGTTCACCATCGAGCAGCTGGCAGGTGACCTTCTTCAAGATGCCGACTCATCACAGAATCTTGCCACGGCATTTCATCGCCAGACCCTGCGCAACACGGAAGGCGGAACCGACCCGGAAGAAGATAGGGTCAAACGCGTCATAGACCGGGTAGCCACCACAACGCGGACATGGCTGGGGCTCACCCTCGAATGCGCACAATGCCACGACCACCCTTATGACCCCCTCACTCAGCTCGACTTCTATCGTCTCTATGCCTTCTTCAACGAAGCTGATGAAGGAGAAGTACAAATCCCTGTCGATACCGGGAAGACCCTGAAAGCGGCGGTTATGAAAGGCCATGGGAAACGTAAGACCTACCTCTTTCACCGAGGAGACTTTCTTCAACCCGAGAAAGATAAGGGCGTTATCCACCCCGGAGGAATCTCCTCTCTTCATCCCCTGCATTCACCAGCCGGGAATCCCAGCCGAATGGATCTGGCCAAGTGGATTAGCAGTCGGGAAAACCCCCTGATTGCCAGGGTCACAACTAACACCATCTGGCTGCACCTTTTCGGAAGCGGCCTTGTTCTCTCCCCAGAAAACTTCGGCTCGCAGGGTCAGAGGCCAACACACCCGGAACTGCTAAGCTGGCTGGCTGATTTCTTCATCGAGAGCGGATGGAGCCGCAAGGAAGTGATCAGAAAAATAGTTACTTCCCAGACCTACCGCCAATCATCCCGACACCGGCTGGAGTATACCAGTCATGACCCCGAAAACCGACTCCTTCACCGTCAGAACCGTAAGCGTGTAGAAGCTGAAATCATAAGGGATCTACACCTTTCAGTTGCAGGCCTCCTGAACGCAGAGACAGGCGGAGAGAGCCACTTCCCCCCCATCCCCGAGGATGTTGCAGCCCAAAGCTTTGCTAATAATTTTAAGTGGAATGTCAGTAAGGGCGACAATCGCTATCGCCGGGGGATGTATACCTTCTTCAAGCGCACTGCCCCGGCCCCAAACCTTATGACTTTTGACTGCCCGGATTCCAACACCTCCGTCACGCAGAGAAATGTATCCAATACTCCCCTCATGGCGTTGGCTACCCTCCAGAACATTGTTTTCCACGAAGCCAGCCAGGCCCTTGCCCGGCGAATCGAGGAGAATCCGGCTCTCACCAATAACCAACAGCGAGTAGCGTATCTCTTCCAACTGGCGTTATCCAGACTGCCAGAAAAAAACGAGCTCCATATTGTCCTTGGTCTGCTCAAAGAGAACCATTCACACTACCTTGATCACCCCGATCAAACACGGGAGCTTTGCGGAGAGAACAACCCCAGTCTTGCGGCTTGGACAGCTACTGTTCGAATCATCACAAACCTCGACGAATTCATCACCTGCCCCTAGGCAGAATTTCCGTCATGATATCTCCTGAAGAATTCTACCTCCGGACCAGAAGAGACTTCCTCGCCACTTCAGCCAGTGGTCTGGGCGGCGTAGCGCTCGCTCATATGCTTGGCTCGGACGCAAACGCTGCCGAAAACGCCCTCACCCATTTCGCCCCCAGAGCAAAGCGCTGCATCTTTCTTTTCATGGCAGGCGCCCCCTCTCAACTGGATCTCTTCGACTACAAGCCGAAACTCAACGAGCTCGACGGAAAAAAAATGGATCCGTCGATCCTTGAAAAGATGCGCTTCGCCTTTCTCAAGAAGGAAAGCGCAACCCTGATGGGAAGCAAACGGACCTTCCACAAGCACGGGCAGGCCGGCATGTGGTTTTCCGATCTCCTCCCGCATCTGGCCTCCTGCGCGGACGATCTCTGCATGATCAAGAGCATGCATACGACCCAATTTAATCACCACCCCGGACAGCTGATGATGCAGTGCGGGGAGCCGCACTTCGGACTTCCCTCAATTGGCTCGTGGCTGACATACGGACTGGGAAGCGAAAATGAAAACCTTCCCGGCTATGTCGTTCTGCTGGCAGGTCGCGGATCAAGCGGAGGGGCAACCCTCTACCAAAGTGGGTTCCTCCCATCCAGCTTTGCCGGAGTTCGCTTCCGTAACGGAGATGAACCTGTCCTCAATCTTCGTAACCCAAAAGGAATCTCTCCCGGAGTTCAGAGGCGTGGCCTTGATGCCCTGCGCAAGTTGAATGGGATTGCCCATGAGTCCATACGCGACCCCGAAATTGAGAGCAGGATCGCAGCCTACGAGCTAGCTTTCCGGATGCAGACCGCCGCACCTGAGCTCGCAGATCTCTCAGGTGAATCCGAAAAAACTCTCGAGGCTTACGGAGTAGACCGTGTTGACCCTGCCACGGGAGGAAGAGGCAAGGGCGGCTCACGCACGTGGAGCACCTTCTCGCGCAACTGTCTGCTGGCCAGGCGTCTTGCTGAAAGAGGTGTTCGCTTCGTAAACCTCATTCATGCGTCATGGGATCAGCACTCCAATCTCGACAAGGAGCTTGAATTTAACGCCGGAATGAGTGACCAGCCGGTTGCCGCCTTGATCGCCGACCTTAAGGAACGCGGCCTGCTCGACGAGACTCTTGTGGTCTGGGGAGGGGAATTTGGCCGCACTCCTCTGGGCGAGAATCGCCCTGGACGTAAGCCCAATACTGGACGCGATCACCACCCTAACGCTTTCACCATGTTTATGGCTGGCGGCGGGGTGAAACCGGGGTTCCACTATGGTGAAACCGACGATATCGGCTGGGAACCTGCTAGTAACCCTGTTCACGTGAACGACTTTCACGCAACGCTTCTTCACCTTTTCGGCATAGACCATCTCAAGCTGACCCATCGACACGGAGGCGCCGACAAACGACTCACGAGCCTTACCAGGGAATCAAAGGTCATTCACGATTTGCTGACCTGAGGAAGAGAATCTCCCACTGATCCTTCAAGATGCCGAAGAGAACCCCAGCTCGGCAATGCCCGCCTGCCCTCATTACGACAAAAGGCCTCCTATTTTCAATTTCCCGGAAATCCCGAAGGTTTTGCGTTGAACTGAACCCTCTCTGGGACGAACCTTCCGCTACCCGTTATGCCTACTGTTAATCGAGAACCTATCAAGGTCGCCGTCATTGAGGACACTCCAGCGCTTGGAAAGCTTGTGCGAAAAATCGTCGATGCCATGGATGGCATTGAAACCTTCGGTGTCTGGGAGAATGCCGAAGATGGCTTGAAGGCAATCGAGAACGGCGGCCCTGATGTAATTCTGATGGACATAAGCCTGCCAGGAATGTCTGGAATCGAAGCCACCATAAAGGTGAAGGAAACCAACCCTGGTATCGACGTGATCATGCTCACTGTGCACGATGACGATCAAAAGATTTTTGATGCGCTGCAGGCAGGAGCCTCCGGTTACCTCCTTAAGAATGCCTCACCCGATGACCTTTGCCGTGCGATCTTTGAGGTCAGGGCAGGAGGCGCGCCAATGTCGGCCGAGATTGCTCGACTTGTCGTAGAAGCCTTCCACCGCCCTGCAAGCAGCGAAGCGAGTCAGGCCTTCAACCTTTCCAAGCGTGAAACTGAAATCGTGCAACTTGTCGCTCGAGGTCTTGCGAATAAGGAGATTGCCGCTGAACTTTCGATTAGCGTCGAAACCGTTCGCGTTCACCTGAAGCACATCTACGAGAAACTACACGTCCGATCTCGCACCGAGGCCGCGATGAAATATCGTGACTCTCTCGAACGTGCACCTTGGAATAAGCAGTAAACCAATAGCGCTTGTTACGGCGCAAAGGCAGCACCTCATGATCCGTCCTGCTATCAGCTTTCTGTCAGGGTTGACCATTCTCGGCATCGTAGCCCCGCTCGCTGGCAGCTTGCTGAGTGCCGAGCCCCCGACCGAGGAAGGTATCCATTATTTCGAGAATCACGTTCGTCCAATTCTTGCCACCCACTGCTACGAATGCCATTCCAGCGAGTCTTCCAAACTGAAGGGCGCACTCTATCTCGACAGTAAGGCGGGAATTCTCAGTGGTGGAGACAGCGGAGCCCTGCTCACTCCAGGAAAACCCGACGAGAGTCTACTTATTAAGGTGATCCGCTATCAGGTTGAGGATCTTGAGATGCCTCCGAAAAAGAAGCTACCCGCCACAGCAGTGACCCATCTCGCTACGTGGATCGCCATGGGGTCTCCTATCCCCGAGGACGGAAGTAAGGTTGCAGCAAAGGGTAGCTCGTTCGATTTTGAAAAGTTCCGCAGAGAACACTGGGCCTTCCGACCTCTGCACAAGCCAGAGCCTCCGGTTCCATCCTCCAAGAAAGAGCTCCGCAACCCGATTGACGCTTTTGTCCTGGCACGGATAGAGGGTAGTGGAGTGAGCCCTGTCGCCCGGGCAGACAGGCGCACTCTTATTCGCAGGGCTTATTTCACGCTTACGGGACTCCCCCCCAGCCCCGAGGAGGTCGAGGTATTCCTTGAAGATGCGACTCCCGACGCCTTTGCCCGGGTAATTGACCGACTTCTCGATTCTCCGCATTACGGGGAACGCTGGGGTAGACACTGGCTCGACGTGGCCCGCTACAGTGACGGCATGGGGGCATCTCAGGATAGCAAGCCTCTGCCCAACGCATGGCGCTACCGCGACTGGGTGGTGAACGCCTTCAATTCTGACCTCCCCTACGATCAATTCGTAAAGCACCAGATTGCCGGCGATCTACTCGGAGAAGGGCACGCCTTGGCCACGGGGTTTTTCGCAGTAGGCCCAACCTATACCTCGGATGGTGGAGATCCTGAATCCAAAGCCCAAGCCGAGGCAGAAACCCTCGCAGACAGGGTCGATACATTTTCACGAGCCTTCCTCGCTCTCACTGCAGCCTGTGCACGCTGTCACGACCACAAGTTTGACCCCATCACCGCCGCTGATTATTACGCCATCGCGGGAATTTTCCGGAACTCGAAGGCCCGGGATATCCCGGTTGCAAGCGAGGCGGAACGTAACGTCTTCACCACAATCCAGTCCGGGATAAAGGCCCAGGAGAAAGTCATCCAGGAATTTATCGAGCAGAAATCCCGAGAACTGAAGGTCTCGCGCAAGGAAGTGGAGTCCAAGATCTCCGGATCTTCGTTGCAAGAGCTCAAGGACCTGCGCACCCAACTCGATAAAATCAGAGCCGCACTTCCACCCAAGCCAGCGAGCGCCCATGGACTCGGCGAATCAGGCAGTGGAGACATGCATATTGCGATTCGGGGAGATCTTCGAAAAAAAGGACCGGTTGCTCCACGTAAATTTCTTGAAATCGTGGCAGGTCCTGAACGCCCTCACTTTACCGATGGGTCGGGCCGCAGGCAATTGGCCGAGGCTGTTGCCGATCCTCGCAACCCCCTCACGGCCCGGGTGATGGTCAATAGGATATGGCTTCAGCACTTTGGCCGTGCGCTAGTGCGCTCTCCCAGCAACTTCGGTGTGATCGGACAGAAACCAACTCACCCGGCGCTGCTCGACTGGCTGGCTGCCACCTTCATTGAAAATGGTTGGTCCATGAAAAAATTGCACCGGGAGATCATGCTATCGAGCACCTGGCAGCAGAGCACTACCTATGCCGCCGAATCCTTTGCTCAGGATGGAGACAACCGCCTTCTCTGGCGTATGAATCCTCGACGACTTGATATCGAGGCCTGGCGGGACAGCCTTCTTCTCGTCAGCGGAGACCTTGATCCAAAGGCGGGCGGAGTTCCGGACGACCATGTCCTGGAAAGCAAACGCCGAACAATGTATGGAAAAATCAGCCGGAATTTTGATCGATCGATTTCGGAGGAATTTCTTCGTATTTTCGACTTCCCTGCTCCCCGCTCCTCCAGCGCAGCGCGTATCGAGAGCACAGTTCCTCAGCAGTACCTGTTCATCCTGAACAGCCCCTTCATGATCGCCCGTTCTAAAAGTCTTGCCCAACGCCTGGAGCAGTCAGCACCTGACGACGCCACCCGGCTTGATCTCGCCTATTCGATCCTGTTCCAGCGGCGACCAGAATCGACCGAAAGGGAAGCGGGGCTTAGCTATCTTTCTCAGGCAGAAGACAAGAAGAAAGCCTGGGCTCAATACGCACAGGTTCTCCTCGGAACCCATGAATTCATGCAGGTCGAATGACTGCGTTTAAAAGCAAACTCTCTTCCGGTTGAGAATCAGAACCGCCACCACGCTACCCTCGGTTCTGCGATATGCGCGGCCGGAGTTAAACATCCCCTGATAGGTTCTCGCTCACTATCCGGTTTCGCGATTGTGCCAACTTGGCCCTCCTCTGCCGAACTGTGTCCAGCAAAGTCGCGGCGAGGCAATCAACCAGAATAAAAAGGCTATTTGGAGGGCGGGCTGGGACAGGAACCACAGACACCAAAAACGCGAAAACCCAGAGAATAACAACCGGAGCTACGCGCATCGGGTGACATTCTCTTTCTTGTCCCCCGCCCCGCCCGGCCATAAAGTTTAATCATGCAAAGAAACTGGATTTTTCCATCATATGAAAGATGCTGGACCAGTATCAGAATGGCCTCCTGACCAATGAAGTTTCAAGAACACGAAGCCGCTTACCGCAAGGCTCTAGCCACTCTGCACAACGGCCAGCTTTCCCGCCGCGAGGCTCTCCGGAAGATGGGGGCAGGGTTTGGCACCCTTGGTCTCGCGGGAGTCCTTCAGCAGGTCGGACTAGGCACCGCCGAAGCTGCAGCCAAACAGGCAGCGGCGCCAAGTCCCCTTGCCCCGAAGATTCCGCACTTTGCCCCTCGGGCTAAGCATGTCATTCAGCTCTTCATGCCCGGCGGCCCGTCTCAGGTAGACACCTTCGACTACAAACCGGACCTCGAAAAATATGCCGGCCAGAGGCCGGAACTCGTAGATCGCAAGTCTCTGCGTAACACCAAGGGTGGCCTCGCTCCCTCCTACTTTGGCTTTAAGCAATACGGCGAGTGCGGAAAATGGGTTAGCGATATCTTCCCCAAGGTCGGCGAGGTCGTCGATGATCTTTGCTTCGTCCATTCGATGCATACCGATATCCCAGAACATGCCGGCGCAATCCTGATGTCCAATGTCGGTTCACTTCAGCCTAACCGACCGAGCATGGGATCATGGCTCGTCTACGGACTTGGAAGTGAAAATGAAGACCTTCCAGGCTTTGTGGCAATGTCCCCCCGCGCGCAACCACGCGGCAAACTTGCCAACTGGGGGAATTCGTTCCTGCCCGGGGCCTATGCAGGTGCCTACGTGAACATTGAGCAGATGACTCCGGATGCCGCGATGCGCAACCTGAAGAACAGCAATCTTTCCCGGACCGAGCAACGGAAGCAGGCCGATCTCCTCACCGAGTTAAACAAGATGCATCTTGAGCGCCGGGAGCGCGACAAGGGACTTGAAGCTGGAATTGAAGCCATGGAGATGGCTTTTCGCATGCAGTTTTCAGTTCCGGATGTGTTTGATATCGAAAAGGAATCGGAAGCGACTCGCAACCTTTATGGAAACACCGAATATGCAAAGGGGTGCCTGATCGCACGCCGTCTGGTGGAACGGGGGGTGCGCTGCGTCCAACTTTCTCACTCCATCAGCGGATATGATATCGCGTGGGATACCGGACATGGGGATATCCCCGGCGGACACAAGGCTCTTGCAGATGCCTGCGACCAGGGCATCGCGGCCCTTATCAAGGATCTGAAGTCCCGGGGATTACTGGATGAAACCCTTGTAATCTGGGGAGGCGAGTTTGGAAGAGCTCCTACTTCTGAGGGTAAAAAAGGTCGAGACCACGATCACTACGGATACACAGTGTGGATGGCCGGTGGCGGGGTGAAGGGAGGAATGAGTTATGGCTCGACTGATGAATTCGGCCTCACCGCTGTCGATAAGCGAGTTCATGTCCATGACCTCCAGGCAACCATCCTCCATCTCATGGGACTGGATCACGAGAAACTAACTTACCGCTATTCCGGGCGGGACTATCGACTGACCGACGTCCATGGACACGTGATCCAAGATATCATGACCTAGCACACACCGCGCTACTACAGGCACAATCACAACCCATCCTCATGCCCAAACACGCTTCGCTCCTTATTCTCATCTGCTCCAGCCCACTCCTGCCGGCTGAGGATGCGATCGATTTCAACCGTGACATCCGTCCGATTCTATCGAGCAATTGCTTCCTTTGCCATGGCCCGGATGCCGCAGACCGCAAGGCTAATCTAAGGCTGGATAACCGAGAGGGAGCTGTCAGGCCCAACGACGGCGTGAGAGCAATTGATCCTGAAAAGCTCACTGACAGTGAGCTTTTATACCGGATCATCTCGGAGGATGAGGATGAAGTGATGCCCCCACCGGATTCCCACATGGTCTTAAGTGCGGAGCAGAAGTCCCTGCTCAAGCGTTGGGTTCTATCTGGAGCAGAATACAAGGAGCATTGGGCTTTCCTACCGCCGGTAAAGGCTAAGGTAGCCCCGACTGAAACGCAAAGTCAGCGGGTCAATAACCCCGTGGATTCATTTATCTTGGGTGGGCTAGCAAAGGCAGGCCTTAAACAATCAGGAGAGGCGGACCGCCGCACTCTGATCCGCAGAGTGACCTACGACCTGACAGGTCTGCCCCCGGCACCTTCCGATGTTGAAGCATTTGTGAACGACAAGTCGGCTCAGGCATATGAGAAGGTCGTCGATCGTCTTCTCGGCACGAAACGATACGGTGAGCGAATGGCCCTGGCATGGATGGATGCGGCACGCTATGGAGACTCCTCGGTAATGCACGCGGATGGCCCGCGCGATATGTGGGCGTGGCGCGAATGGGTAATCGACGCCTACAACTCCAATATGCCATTTGACCAGTTTACTACCGAGCAACTTGCTGGCGACCTGTTTCCTGATGCGACTGTTGGTCAACGTGTTGCCTCCGGGTTTAACCGCAACCATGCTACTTCCGATGAGGGTGGTGCCTTCGCTGAGGAATTAAGGGTCGAATACGTCGTCGACCGGGTCAAAACCACCGCCAACGTATGGATGGGGCTAACGATGGAGTGCGCCCAGTGTCACGACCACAAATATGACCCGATTACTCAGCGGGAATACTATCAGATGTTTGCCTACTTCAACAATACCACCGACCCGGGAATGCAGACACGTGGTGGCAATCAGGCGCCTGTCGTCAATGTGCCACCCCGCGAACAGGCGGGCAAGTTGGCTGAGTTACGTAAAGCAATCGATGCCAGTGACAAACAGATGAGCGACCATAAACAGGCGGCGATGTCGGAATACGTCAAGTGGCTGCATGTCGCAGAACGGTCCGCAGGAGACACCTCGCCTGAGCCGGCCGGCCTAGCCCATTTCTTTCCATTAGATGAGCGTGGAGGAAAACAAATCAAGGCTAGTGTCGGTGGAGGAGTCGGACACATCGGCGGCAAGGTCTACCCCGCCAAGCGTGGTGCCCAGGGGGGGATACGATTTGATGGCAAGAGTGCGGTTTCTTTCGATTCTTGGCCGGCTCGCGAACGTGACCAGCCCTTTACCTTTGCCGCATGGTTAAAGGTTCCAAGCAACGGCAGCGGCGCAGTGATTGCCCGTATAGACGAAGGCCAGGCTTTCCGAGGCTATGATTTTTGGATCCAGAATCGCTCGGTAGGCACGCATATTGTTAATAGCTGGCCCGGGAATGCCCTCAAAGTGATGTCGGCAGAATCCCTCACGGCAGACAAATGGCACCATGTGGCCGTTAGTTAT
>Ga0115011_10000942_pt1 | contig 21655 bp, 17 predicted proteins | sample TroAtlMetagenome_2_FD_88705 | JGI IMG/M metagenome (GOLD analysis project Ga0115011, IMG submission 88705) | Marine eukaryotic phytoplankton communities from Atlantic Ocean - Tropical Atlantic ANT8 Metagenome | ecosystem: Environmental > Aquatic > Marine > Oceanic | place: Tropical Atlantic...
ACCGACGGGACTGGCGATGTCACCGCGTGTCCGGCGGCAGGACTGGCCGGTTTTGGCAACCCCTGGGACGATCCTGACTTGCTCGCCGAGTTGGTGATTTGGGCCAACGAGCAATTCATGTCGATTGCCATCGAAACGGGCACTGATATGATCTTCATGCTGGAGCACTTTTGCGGTCATGGCTTTAATGCGGACAACCCAGAGGCCCCCTGCTATCGAGGTCCGGGGACTGAGAATTGGTTCGACATAACCTGCATCCATCCGTCACCGGCGGGCCATGCTGAGATCGCTCGTCAGTTCATGAGCGTCGTTCGCGAATGACGCCTTCTTGATCCGGATGGGTCCGTGACGGACAATGCGCTCGTGCCGTGCGGGGAGCATGGCCGAGAGGAGTATCCCAAAGTGACGTATCGTCGCCAAATGGCGCGGACTATCGCCGCCTTACTCGTGGGGCTCATGGCGTCCTCCGCCTACGCAGTGCCAGAGGGCACTCAACAATTGGGTCTCAGTCAAGGGCTCGAAGGAAACATCACCGTTCGCGTTTTTGCCCGAGCGGGTGAAACCATTCGAGTGTGTTCGAGTGATGACGGCTTTCAGGAAACCGATGTTTTGGTCGATGGCGAGGAGATCCGCCTCGATTTGACACCAGGTGCGCCACATTGTGGCCGGGGGGGTGACTGTGCCGGTGATCAGGAGGCCTTCGATTTGGGTCGCCTGGGGTCCGAAATCGTTATCTATGAGCCCGATGTACCCCGCTGTCAGAACGATGCCGACTGCCAGGGGGAGACCTCTTGCCGTGATTTTACGACCGGTCGACGAGTCGATCCCGGTCAGAACGGTCGCTGCGGTCGCGTCTTTTCTGTGACGCGAGACACTGGTTTTTGTGATGCAGCTCAAAACCCGCTCGACCGGCCGTGGCACAATTACGTGGCCCCCGAAGAGGGGCGCTACTACCTCAACTTTGTCGGTGAGCCCGAGACCTTGACCCAAAGTGGCTCCTCGGTTCGCTTTTTCGAGGTCGACGTTCTCGACGAGAATGGCGTGTCCATTCCCGGGGGTCGCCTCCACGATGACGAGTGGCGACTCAACGCCCACAGCTTCAACTATGGGACCTATGCCGATTTCTTCGTCTTGGCCGACGTCAATGACGGCGGTCGGGTCTTCATCATCAACTTCGAGAATCTCCGCGGTTTTCGATATGGCGTTCGGGCCAATCGAACCGGCGTCAACGGTCATCCTGGGCGCAGTTGGTGTCTCTACTCGGATCCCGGTCAAGAAGACGGACTCTGTTCCACCAACACCCAATTAGAGGGCCGATTTGGGACGCCCGATTATCCCATCTACCTCAATTACCCACACCCGGCTCCGGCCCCAGCACCGGCGCCCATTTTGAGCCTGGTGGCCTTCAATGACGAAGTGGGCTCCAACAGCATTACGCCCGACGGCGACGGTAACCAGGATGGAGGCCGTTTCTCCTTCAACTCCAATGTAGACGGCAGCTACGAAGTCATTATCGATCTCGATGGGGACGGAGAGATGGATTTGGCCGACGACTTGGTTTTGCGGGGTGAGGCCCGCCGAGGCGAGAATGAGGTCGAGTGGAACGGGCAAGATCTAGACGGCAATGTGCTGCCCGATGGGGAGTATCGTTTCTGGGTTCGGCTCATCACCGCCGAGACCCACTTTCCCATGGATGACATCGAAGAGAACTCCGATGGATTCCTGGTTTCAGAGACCGAAGGGCCCAATGGGCCGATTCGACCCCGGAGCATGTACTGGGACGACCGGGCCATCACCGGGGATCGTTCCCCGAATTTGGTGGGGGCCGACGATGTACTCACGACCCTGCCGGATGGGTCAGCCATCGTCGATGGGGCCGGCAACGGATTTTTGCAGCGACGACGCTGGATTCAACCTCGGCGACCGGATCCGGTTTCCGGTCGTAATTTAGACGTGCCGCTCTTCTTCGATACCTGGGTCATCGGCGACACGGTAGTGGTGGACGAAGCGACCTGCATTACGTGTGGTGATGATCCCATCGACCGTGTTCGTTTGGGCGGGGACGACGAGCCACCTCTCGACTCTGATGGCGATGGATTGCCCGATATTATCGAGGACCGCGACCGTGATGGTCGGATCGACCCCGGCGAGACAGACCCGAACAATCCCGACACCGATGGAGACGGCCTCTTGGATGGCATCGAAGATGCCGACCGCGATGGTAACTTCGGCGAGGAAGGCGAGACAGACCCGCTCAACGACGACAGCGATGGTGATGGTCTTCGAGACGGGACCGAGGACGAGGATGGTGACGGTGAGGTCGACGAGGGAGAGAGTGACCCCAGAGATCCCGACACCGATGGCGACCTCCTCCCCGATGGGGCCGAGCGAGTCATTGGCTCCGATCCAACGGATCCCGACACCGATGATGATGGCCTGACTGACGGTGAAGAGGACCTGGATCGTGACGGGGTACTCGACCCCACAGAGACCCATCCCGTCGATCCTGACACCGATGATGATGGCATCGACGATGGCGTAGAGCGCAACGGCGAGTCCGGTACGAGTCCGCGCAATCCGGACTCTGATTTCGACGGGGTTCCCGATGGAGCCGAGGACGCCAACCAGAATGGGCGCGTCGATGAAGGCGAGATGGACCCCCGAGATGACGACTCCGACGATGACGGCATCCCCGATGGGACCGAAGACGCGGACCATGATGGTGTCTTTGACCGTGGGCCAGAGACCAATGCGCTCGATCCCGACACCGATGGCGATGGTCTCGATGATGGGGTCGAAGACAGCAACCTCGACGGTGATTTAGACGCCAACGAGACCGATCCGCGGGTGGCCGACTCCGATGGAGACGGCTTGGCTGATGGAGTGGAAGATGCTGACCAGAATGGCCGACTAGACGGCGGAGAGACCGACCCTAATAACCCCGACAGTGACGGCGACGGCTTGGCCGATGGCGCAGAGGACACCAACCAAAGCGGCACGGTCGATCCCGGTGAGACGGATCCCCGCGACCCGGATACGGACGATGGCGGTGAACCCGATGGCTCGGAGGTCGGCGGTGGTCGTGATCCCCTCAACCCGGCAGACGACCTCGCAGACCGTGACAACGACGGCCTTCTCGACGTCGAGGAAGACCGGAACGTCAACGGCATGGTGGATGAAGGCGAGACGGATCCCAATAATCCCGACAGTGACGGCGATGGGCTCCCCGATGGGGTGGAAGTCGAGGGTGAGAATCCCACCGATCCACTCGATGCGGACACTGACGATGATGGCATTCTCGATGGGCGCGAGGACAACAACCAAAACGGTCGCGTGGACGAGGGAGAATCTAATCCCAACGACCGAGACAGCGACAATGACGGGCTCGATGATCCCGATGAGGACCGCAATCGAAACGGGGTCCGCGACCCCGAAGAAACGGGCGCGGGGGACCCGGATACCGATGACGATGGCCTCCTTGATGGTGAAGAGGATCGCAATCTAAACGGGGGATTCGATACGGGGGAGACCGACCCGCTCGATCCGGACACCGATGACGATGGTTTGCCCGATGGGGCGGAAGACCAAAACGGTGATGGCGAGGTGGGTCCTGGCGAAACAGACCCGCTGGACCCCGACACCGATAATGACGGTTTGCCCGATGGGGTGGAGGTCAATGGCGACAACCCGACCGATCCCCTCGACTCAGACACCGATGGGGATACGATTCCCGACGGGATCGAGGATGCCGACCAGGATGGTCGCTTCGAGGGGGGGGAGACCAATCCCTCGGATCCCGACACTGATGATGATGACCTTCTCGATGGTGAGGAAGACATCGACGGTGATGGGAATGTGGACCCGACCGAGACTGACCCCAGAAACCCGGACACCGATGATGGTGGCGAGAATGATGGGGCTGAGATCAGTTTTGACCGTGATCCTCTAGACCCGGACGATGACTTCGGAGGGAGTCTCAACCTGGGTGATGCCGGGGTGGCCGATGCGAGCGCCGAGCGAATCATCACGGGCAGCAACGTTGTCGATGGCTGTGCCGTCGGCCCCGTGGATGTCTCGTCGGGTACCTGGTTGTGGCTATTGGTCTTGTTGGGTTGGCGCCGCCGTCGGCGGCCCTAGGGGCGCGTCGAGTTAGACTGTCCCGTGGCGTACGATGACCTCAGTCGTGATCCCGCCTCGCACCCAAAAAGCGCCCCGAATCTCCATGAACCGGGGCGATAAGAGCGCCACCAAATCATCCAAAATTCGATTCGTCACTGCCTCGTGGAAGTGTCCTTCGTCACGAAAGCTCCACAGGTAGAGCTTGAGGGACTTGAGTTCGACGCACCGGGCATCGGGGATGTACCGAATCTTGATGTTCGCGAAATCCGGCTGCCCAGTCTTCGGACATAGACACGTAAACTCAGGACAGTCGAAGAGGATCTCATAATCCCGCTCCGGCTTGGGATTGGGGAAGCTGTCGAGGTCTTTACTGGCCTGGGTACTCATCTCGTCCTCTCGATGTTAGGGGAGCACACCCTAGTGATGGGGGCGCTCAGAGGCAAGTCCGCCCCTCGATTCGGGGCTTAGAAAAGGGCGATTACCAATCCAATTCGAATCTTGGGCTCGAACCACGTCGACTTGGGCGGCATGAATCGATCTTGTTCGCAGACGTCTACAATCTGCTGCATGGTCACCGGCGCCATCAACAGCGCAAACTCGAACTCACCGGCATCGACGCGGGCCGCGAGATAGTCGGCCGGCCGATCGCCTCCCACAAAGGTGAGCTGCGGGTCTCGCGCATCTGTGATGCCCATCAAGTGGTCGAAAATCCGTCGCTGTACGATGTCTGCGTCGATGACCTCGACTGCATTCGCGGCATCATAGGTGTGTGCTTGCGCGGTCAACTTGGTCCATTGGCCATCTAGGTAGAGGCCAATCTCGTGGAGGTCCAATTCGGGGACGGTGTCGCAGGCACAATACTCGAAATCCGCGGACAGGGCGGCCAGGAAGGCCTCGGTGCGATTGGCCTGCCCAGCGGTGGCCACCGTCAAGGTGGAAACCAGTCGATTATACGGCAAGAGCCCCATGCGATCCGTGGGGAAGAACACGGTTAGAAAGTGGCTTCGACCGAGGTGGGCAGCCGCCGCGCTGCGGTGATTGCCGTCGGCCACATAGGCGCAGCGAACCGATGCCATGCGAGTCGTTAGATCTGCGATCACTGCCGCGTCAGTCTCCAGCCAAGAGCGGTGCGTGTTGCCTTTCTCGTCGATGACGGTGAAGTCTGCCGGCCGGGCGTCGGCCAGGGCTTCTAGTGCCGCGGTCGTGGCACCATCATGGTCCTCGAAAGCGTTGTTGACCACGCCGATATAGGACTGCGTGGCCTGAATCAGCTTGGCGCGGCCTGCGGCCTTCTTCTCGCGGATGCCTTCATTGCGGATGATGGTGCCTTCGGGCGTTTCCGCTGTCCGAATCTGAGCCGTGGCCGCCATGCATCCCAAGCCGATTTGGCGGATGCCGGGTCGGGCGGGGCTGGTGATCTCGTAGATCCAGAGGGCATCCTCGACCTCACGGGTATCGCTGCCGCCAGCGAGTGCGTTCATATTGGCAGTCGAGCGCGCCAAGGCCTCAGGCGAGCCATCTTGAATGAGCGCATCGACATTGGGCGTTGCGCAATGGGCCATCGTCACCCGGAGGATGCTATCGGGCGCCACCTGCAAGCGGTTCCAGATTTCCTCATCACCTTGAAACTCATCGTAGTTTCGGTCCGAGAGTCGTTGTGCAGCGTCGCTGTTCACGGGAACGAGGGCGCGAGGGATGGGTTGGATGGAGAGCATGTGGGCCTCTTTTTGATTTAGAGGGCCCACAGGTATCACCGCCGTGCCCTTCTGAAAAGGCCGTCGCGCTTCTCTGAGCGGAGGACTCTTCGGCTCAGGTGCGGGTAATGGCGTCGTGCCAACCCGCTACTCGGGTCTCGACCTCCGTTGCCGCCATCGCGCGCCGGAAACGACGATTTTCGAGCCAGGTCTGCCGGACAGTCTCTAGATCGGCCCAGACGCCCACGGCCAAACCGGCCAAAAAGGCTGCACCCAAGGCGGTGGTCTCGAGGTGTTCGGGACGGATTAACTCTACGCCCAAGAGGTCGGCCTGGAATTGCATGAGGAGGTCATTTGCCGCAGCCCCGCCATCGACCTTGAGGGCACTCATCGAGCGCCCCAGATCGGCCTCCATGGCCTTCAAGATATCGAAGTTTTGGTAGGCGATCCCTTCAAGGGTGGCCCGTGCCAGGTGGGCTGCGGTGGTGCCGCGGGTAATGCCGTAGACGACCCCGCGAGCCTCAGCGCGCCAATGAGGCGCCCCCAAGCCGGTCAACGCGGGGACAAAGTAGACCCCACCCGTGTCTTCGACCTGAGCTGCAAGGCCTTCGATTTCGGGGGCACTGGAGATCAACCCCAGCCCATCCCGTAGCCACTGCACAGCCGCGCCAGCGATGAAAGCGCTGCCTTCGAGGACGTAGGTCACCTCGTCACCGATTTTCCACCCAACGGAGGTCAACAAACCGTTCTCGCTGGGGACCGGCTTTTCGCCCGTGTTCATCAATAAGAAGGCGCCGGTGCCATAGGTGCATTTGGCTTCGCCGACATCGAAACAAGCTTGCCCAAACAAGGCAGACTGCTGGTCGCCGGCCATACCAGCGACGGGGATTCCATCGGGGAGGCCCGCAAAGCCCTGGGTGCGGCCATAGACTTCGCTGCAGCTTCGGATCTCCGGCAGGACATTCCGCGGGACATTGAGGGTGGCGAGGAGATCGCCATCCCACTCCAAGCTCTCCAGTCCCATGAGGAGCGTTCGACATGCATTCGATACATCGGTGACGTGCACTGCGCCGCCCGTGAGACGCCAAACCAAGAACGAGTCGATGGTTCCAAAGGCGAGTTCACCGGCATCAGCGCGGTCGCGAACCCCATCCACATTGTCCAAGAGCCAAGCCAATTTCGTGCCCGAAAAATAGGGGTCCAATAAGAGACCCGTACGGCTCCGAAAGAGCGCTTCGTGCCCGGCGGCCTTGAGCTCAGTGCAACGTTCCGTCGTTCGTCGGCACTGCCAAACAATGGCGTTGTGAACGGGCGCGCCGGTTTCTCGGTCCCATAAGACGACGGTCTCTCGTTGATTGGTGATGCCGATGCCCGCGATGTCTTTCCCGTCGACGCCGGCGGCGTTCAGGGCCCCCTTGATGGCGCCTTCTACGGAGGCAATGATCGCTTCTGGGTCATGCTCCACCCAACCGGGCTTGGGGTAGATCTGTGGGAACTCTTCGGTGTGACGGCCAAGTATGGAGAGCTTGTCGTCGAGCACCAATACGGTGCTGCCGGTCGTGCCCTGATCAATGGCGAGAATATAGGTGCTCATGGGGCGTCCTCTTGGGCCTGTTCGGTGATTCTTTCAACGAATTCGACGACATCTCGGGCCACCATCTCGTGCTCTACGTCGAGGGTGATGATGTGCCAACTTCGAGGGTAGGTGATGATGCGGCGATCCGGGCAGCGGAGCAGCTCATAGAGCCGACCAGCATTGGATACGGGCGCGACATGGTCTTGTCGTCCATGCTGGACCAGGACCGGGACCGACAGCCGCCCGACTCGATCGAGAACCATCTCCTGTCCGTCCAGAATGCTGGCAGCAGCGGGCAAAGGTGTACGGTCATAGCTGGGCATTGCGGCAGCGACGGCAGGGTCTGATACGTCTGGACCGCCCTTCTTCTTGAGAAAGGGCAAGAGGTCAGAGAAGGGCATTTTCCGGATGAGACTCAGGGCGTGTTGATCGACCCAGCCCAGTGACAAAGGGGTCCCCATGGCCACCACGCCGGCGACGCGAGCGCCGCGTTCGTGGGCCACAGTCAGGGCGACGAGGGCCCCCATGGACAATCCGACGATGAATACCTTGTCGTGCGTTTCTGCGAGTCGATCGAAGGCGGCTCGCGCCGATCCTAGCCAGTCCGCCCACCGGGTGTGTTGCAGAGACTCGACCGTTTCTCCATGGCCGGCGAGACGAGGTGCTCGGGCCCGGAAACCGGCTTCACTCAGGGCCTGGGCGATGGGCAACATCGTATACGGGGTTGCCGTAAACCCGTGCACACAGAGCACCGCTCCCCGATCTCCGGGAAACTCGAATCCGCGCGCAGCTTCTTGAGCAGTCATCTCCCTCACAGACTTCAGCCCTTGACGCCGCCTTCGGTCAATCCTCTCGGATCGAGGAGTGTGTCCAACTCCTCACTGCTCAAGTCAGTCATTTCCAACGCCACGTCTTTGAGGGCGCGTCGCTGGGCGTATGCAGCCTTGGCGATCTTGGCCCCGAGGTCATATCCGATGACGCGGTTGAGGGCCGTGACCAGAATCGGGTTCTTGCCCACCAATCCTACGATGGTGTCTTCGTTTACGGTAAAGCCGGCGATGGCCTTGTCCGCCAACACTCGTGCCGCGTTCCCCGCAATTTCGAGGGACTGCATCAGGTTGTAGCCAATGACGGGCAACATGACGTTGAGTTGGAAATTACCGGCCTGGCCGCCCACGGTCACGGCAGCGTCGTTGCCGATGATTTGTGCAGAAACCATGCAAAGGGCCTCGGGAATCACCGGGTTGATTTTGCCCGGCATGATGCTGGAGCCGGGCTGGAGCGCGGTCAAAGCGATCTCACCGATACCGGCAATGGGACCACTGTTCATCCATCGAAGATCATTAGCGATTTTCATGAAGGTACAGGCCAGGGCCTTCAACTGGCCGCTCAACTCCACCGATGCGTCCTGGGCCGCAATGTATTGGAATTTATTCTCGGCGCTCACGAAGGCAATGCCGGTCTCCTGGGCGATTACGGCGGCGAAACGTCCACCGAATTCCGAATGCGCGTTAATCCCGGTCCCCACGGCCGTACCGCCCTGGGGAAGTTCTCGAATCCGCTCGAGACTGGCTTCGATGCGGTCGATGCCCTTGTCGATCTGCGCCTTCCAGGTGGTCAACTCCTGGCTCAGTCGAATGGGCATGGCGTCCATCAAGTGAGTGCGTCCCGTTTTGGTCACGTGGTCCACACTCGCAGCCTTGTCGGCCAGCGTCGTGCTCAGGTGACGCAAGGCCGGCAGCAAGTGTTCGTGGGCCAAAAGTGCCGCCCCCACATGGATGGAGGTGGGAATCACGTCATTGCTGGATTGGCTCATATTGACGTGGTCGTTGGGGTGAACCTTCTCCCCGTAGATGCTCGTTGCCAGCGTAGACAGCACCTCATTGGTGTTCATATTCGACGAGGTGCCCGATCCCGTCTGGAAAATGTCGATGGGGAAGTGAGCATCGTGTCGGCCGTCAGCCACCTGGGCGGCCGCCTCGCGGATCGCCTGAGCGCGTCCACCATCCAAGAGGCCCAATTGCTCGTTCGCCGTCGCAGCGGCCGATTTGATGAGGCCCAGGGCTTGAATCATCGCCCTTGGAATCGTCAGACCGCTGATGGGGAAATTCTCAACCGCCCGCTGGGTCTGTGCCGCGTAGAGGGCATCGGCGGGGACTTTGACCTCGCCCAAACTGTCCTTTTCCGTACGATAGGCCTGATCTGTCATCGTGCTCATCTCCTCTAGGCCACGCTTTGGGCATGGCGGCATCTTCGGGGTGCGTTCGGCGGACCGTGCGACTCTTCTGCGCCGTTGTCCGCCATCGCAAAGCCATTGGGTCATGGCGTTATACCGGATCCCGCCCGCGCTGCCATCGATCGTCTCTAAATCGATTGCGATCGAGTCATAGCTGGTCCATATCAAGGCATGCCCACACCCCATTGCCCCCAGCATCCAGACGCCCCTTTGCGGGAAGAAATTTTCACGACCCAGGACTATTTTTGGGGCGTGGATGGAGAGTTCACCTATGCCGCTTGCTCGGTGTGTAACTCTTGGATTCTTCTGCCTCGCCCCGCGCCCGCCGATATGGGCCGCTACTACGCTCACTACTATCCCGATGACTTCTTGGACGCTTATCAAAAGCGCTGTGAAAAGAAGCGACTCGCCTCTGCCCTCGGCATCGATGGAGCCCGGGCCAAGCAGAGCGTTTGGCGCCTTCGCCGCTTGGGCTGGCGGCCTGCAGCGGAACAGCGGGTTCTCGACGTCGGCTGTGGGTTGGGCGGTTTTCTGCGGGGACTCAAGAGCTGGTTTGGCCTCTCTGTGCGCGGTTTGGACTTTGATCCGCGGTGCCGAGATTTTGTGGGCCGGGTGCATGAGATCGACGTGGACGTGGGGGAATTAGACGCGCAGAGCTACCCCGATCAGCATTTCGACCTCGTGACCAGTTGGCATTGTCTGGAGCACACCTACACGCCGACCGCAGAGCTGGCCGAGATGGCACGGATCACCAAAGACGGCGGGTGGATGGTTTTGGAGGTGCCCACCCATGGGCTCCTCGGCCGTCTTTTTCGTGGCCGATGGGCGTTTCTCCAGGCCCCGACTCACCTCTTCTTGCTCCGGCCCAAGACCCTCGAGTCGCTGGTCGAAGCCGCCGGCTTTCGAGTGCGGCGAATGGAGCGACCGTGGCTGCCTTCGGAGCTGGCCGCCAGTATCATCACCGCATTGGGCTTCAAAGGAATGGCGCCGCGGCTCATCCATGGAAAGCCGAGTGCCGAGTTGGGTTGGAAAGCTCTCTTCGCAGTGCTGCTCCCCATCGACTTGGTCGTCACCCTGCTTTTGGCCCTGGGCGGTGACTCGGGGGTCGTCCGCCTCTACGCACAGCGGAAAGACGAACAGTGAGCACGATTTGGGTGTGGGGAGCCGGTGAGTTGGGCGGTCGGGTGGCGGCTTTGGCCGCGACCGATGGGCGTCGGGTGGTTGGCCTAACCCGTTCCAAGAAGAGACACAAAACGCTTCGCAGAGCGGACATCGAGCCCCGTCGTGGTGGACCAGATGGAATGACCACCCACGATCGTCTTCTCTTGTCCCTTCCCGGCAGTGTGGCGCAGTTGGAGGCCGTGCGCGCCTTGGACGGTGTTCCGGTGCCGGCGCGTGCCGTTTTGATCAGTTCGACTGGGTATTACGGCCGCCAGGGCGGTCGACTCGACGCGTCGAGCGCGCCGGGCTGCACGGAACGGGCCCAACGAGTCGCCGAAGCAGAGGCGACTTTTCGGAATTGGGCAGGCCCCGCAGGGGTGATCCTGCGTCTGGGTGGACTCTTTCGCCAGGGTCGAGGCCCGCTCAATGTGTACAAGAAGAGAGGGTATGCTCCACCGGGGCCAGCGGAAAAATCTCTGGCCCTCCTGCACTACGATGACGCGGCCACCGCAACCTGGGAGGCCATGATTCATCCAGACCCGGAGCCCATCTATGTGGGGGTCGTCGAGCCATGTCCCACCCGGCGAGAGTTTTACCTAGCGGCCAGCGTGCTCTTGGGGTTGAATTTGCCCAGTTTCGGGCCTGAGACCGGTCAACCCCCAGCCACCTACGGCGTGGAGGCTTTGCGAATCGACCTCTTGCCCGAGCCAGCACATCCACGCTGGCAAGCAGCTCTAGTGCCCTGAGCGGAGAAGACTATGGAGATCACCGCGCTGGCCTTGTCCGATATCGGCCGGGTCAAGACGTCAAACGAAGACAGATTTCTCGTCGATAACGACCTTCGCCTCTATTTGGTTGCGGACGGCATGGGCGGACACGCCGCGGGCGAGGTCGCAAGTGCAACGGCGGTCGAAGTCATTCAAGCTCACGTGGAGGGTCGAAAGGACGTCCTCAAGAGTTTCTCGGAGACGGGCAAAGGCCGTGGAGAGATTCTCCAGCTCCTCGAGGATGCCGTCCGACATGCGTGTCGGGCCATCTACAACAAAGCACAGAACAATCCCGACCAGCGGGGGATGGGCACGACCGTCTCGGCGCTCGTTTTGACGCCCACCCGGGGTTTCATCGCCCATGTAGGCGACAGTCGCGTCTACGTTTTACGTCAGGGTGACGTGATCCAGCTCACCGAGGATCACTCCTTGATCAGCGAGTTGGTCCGTCGCGGAAAACTCACCCCGGAAGAGGCCGAAAATGCGGCCTATAAGAACGCTGTGACCCGCGCCGTGGGCGTATACGCCGATGTTCAAGTGGACACTCTCGACTTGGAGTTGGCAGCGGGAGACACGTTTGTCATCTGCAGTGATGGGCTGTCCGGCCATTTGCGTGAGCCGCGGGAACTGTCCGACGTCGTCGAAACCCACGGGGTCAAAGCTGCCGCCAAGGCCTTTATCGATTTGGCCAATAATCGCGGGGGCAGTGACAACATCACAGCCGTTTTAGCTCGAGTGAACGCCCAGCGTGGTGAGATGAGTGCTCCTGATGGGGCCGACATCGCCATCAAGGTGAACATTCTCAAGCGCATGCCGGTCTTCCAACATCTCAGCTATGTGGAGCTGGTCGAAGTCCTCACTGTGAGCGATGTCCGAAGCTTTGCTGTGGGTGATGTCCTCTTCGAAGAAGGGGAGACAGGCGAAGAGTTGTTCATCGTCATCGAGGGGCTGGTCTCGATTCAGAAGGCCGGCCTCGACCTGGCCCAATTGGGACCCGGCGGCCATTTTGGCGAGATGTCCATCATGGACAAGGGTCGACGATCGGCTCGAGTGGTCACCCAGGAGCCCACCAAGGCAATCGTCGTGGGCCGACGGCCACTCTTTGCTTTGATGCGTCGGGACAAGGACATCGCGGTGAAACTCCTCTGGTGCTTTGTACAGGTGCTCAATCAGCGCCTTCGTGCCACCAATGCCGACCTCCTACGTGCCATTGGTGATGAGAGCATCGTGGACGAACTGATCGCCCTCGACAGCGTCGACTGACCGGCTCAGGCACGGTATTCATCGCAGCGCTGGACGGCAGTAATGCGCCAGCAGAGCACCGCTGACGCCATCAATCACCAGGTCGCGATGGGTCGCGTAAGCCCGTGCTCACCATTCCACGCTACAAACCCACTCGCTCTTTTGAGTAGGCCGTGTATTCCGCCTGGAGTGTGAACCCGTAAAGCATTGCGGGATCACGACGCACTCCACATGGGAGCGCTGGTCGTTTAGTCGGGTGTGAGGTCTACGATCTCAGTCACGCGGCGAGACTTCTCGGATGCCCAGTCTCAGAGTCGTGGTCTGGCGGCGACGCGCTTTAGGCCTCGTCCAAGAGTGCGATGAGGATGTCCGCCTGGAATTCGGCATCGGATAACGCGTTGTGCACGTCCTCGGGTCGAGGGGCTTTCAGACGAGGATGGAGTTCGAGGAGTGTCTCTTTATTACACTGTTTCCATGGGCGAGGGTGTCGACCCATCATCAACGCCTTGGTGTCCAATGCATTGTAACCAAAAGGGTTTTCCATTCCGGCCCACGCGAAGTACCAGGCCACGTACATCCAATCGAATGGGGCGTTATGCCCTACGAATAGGGGGCGCTCTCCAGGGCCGACATGGGCTTTCACCCAGTCGGAAATCCCTACCATGACGTCTTTTGACGGTGTGCCGTGGGCTCTCAGATGCGCTTCACTGATGCCGTGGATGGCCATTGCCTCGGGAATGAAGCCGTCAGCGATGGGCTGGAGTTCGTAATAAAACGTATCCCCGCGGACGTGCCGGTCGCCTTCGAGTCTGACCTCGACGCCGCCGATGGAGACCATATTGAACAAGCTGGGCACGGGGCCGCTTGCCTCGATATCCACACAAAAGTAGACCGTCTTTTGGTCACGAATGGGGGTCATGAATTGGGGTCCGAATTCAGCCGCCGAGGGCGGCGCGCATGCTCCGCTTGAGGGCGTCTGCCCCCCGGGGCGTGTAGAAATAGGGATAGCGAGGATGAGGGCTTTTGATGTCCTGCCTGAGATTTCCATCTGTCCCGAAGAAGAAGATTCGAGGGACGTAGCCACCCAAATCGCTGAACTGTTGAAGCCAGCCGGGTCGAGCATCTTGGTCCTGTCGCACCATGATGAGGCCCTTGGCGAGTTTGGCCACTTCCGGGTCAGAGAAAATCGGGGCGAGTTCCCGACAGCGTGGGCACCAATCAGCATACAAAACGAGGCAGATACTCTTCCCTTCGGCGGCAGATTTTGCGCGCGCGTCCTCCCAACTCAACCAGGTCAGATCGTCCTGCCACTTGATGGGCGGACGACCCGATTTCCCCTTGGCGAGGGTCTTCTTTGGGGGGGGCGTGCGCTTTGCCGATGCCGGCGTTGTTTTCTTGGCCGGGGCAACGTCCTTCTTTTGGTCGCCGGATTTACTTTCTTTTTGGGAGACCTCTTTGCTCTCGGGCGGCGCTTTACTTTGACCGGCCGTACAGCCCCAAGTGATGACCAGGACGAGGGTCAGTAGGCGCGTCATAAGATTCCTTTGGCGTCGAGGACGGCATCAGCCAATTGCACCAACTGGGGCAACGTATTCACCCCCTCGGCCATCATCGGCGCGACCCAGACCAGTCCGTCTGGGCCTGCTTGGGTGATGAGGTTTCGGGCCAAGCCCACATGTCCTTCGACAAAATCCTGCTCGCGGGCTGCGAGCGGTGCCAACTTGCCGATGGCCGATCGGGTCACCGGGTCGACCTCGGGGTGTAGATTCGCCACGGTGTTGACCGTGAGGCCCCCTTGGCGGGCGAGGCTGCGATTCAACACATAGCCAGACACGTTCATTCCCAGCGTCACCTCAGTTTTCTCAGCGAAGAACATCGCCTCGCTTAGCGCATCTCGATTAGGTGCAGTGACGAGCATGAATCCGACACTCGAGTCGGTGAAGAATGACCGCATTTCGGCCTGATTTTGATTGAGGTGGTTGAGCAACGTACCGAAGAGTTCAAAGAACTCCTGCAACTGCATTCGGGTTTCCTTGCCGAAAGCTGCGTCCATCACCCGTTCGATGAGAGAGGTTGCCATGCGGCGGATGATGCCCCCCTCACCGGGCACGAAGAGGTTGAAAATTCGCCGGTCCAAAAAGGCGCTGGCCCGGACCGGCGCTTCCAGAAAGCGCAATGCATCTCGCGACGGCGGGGTATCGAGCACCACCAAATCGTACTGGCCGGACTGCACGAAACCGTGGAGGGCTTCCACAGCTGTGTACTCCTGCATCCCCGCCACCATCGCTGTGACGTTGCGATAGATGGGGTTCTCTAGAAGTCTCTTCGCCTGCGCCTCGTTCTTACTAAAGGCGTTGACCACATCGTCGGAGACTTGCTTGGGGTCCAACATCCATGCCCAGAGGTCTCCCTTGACCCCGGCGGCTTCGAGTCGGTCCGCGGGCAATTGAATGGGCTCCGATGCGTTGCGACGGACACCGAGCGTCTCAGCGAGGCGCTTGCTGGGATCGATGGTGACCACCAAAACGCGGCGTCCAGCCCGCGCGGCGGCAAGGGCCAACGCGGCTGAAACTGTGGTCTTGCCGACGCCGCCGGCGCCGCAGCAGACGATGACCTTCTTCTCGTTCAAGAGCGTAGAGATGGCCGGATTCATGACTGCACCATCTGTTGGTAGAGGGCCTCGACCAGGATACTGCGTCCTGCCGCATCGTCGTCGACTTCTGGCAGGGACACCACGGCCTTGGCTGGGCTGTCTGCCAGTCGATTTCGAGCGCGTTCAGCGTCATCTATTCGATGAAGGGCGACTTCCCCAAGGAAACGCTGACCCGCGAAATGTGCCTTGAGGGCCGTGCGTTCTTCGGGTGTGAACGGGTCTGGTGGGACTCGATTCAAAACGATGCCCCCGGCCGACATTTCGGTATCGGCGAGACCGTCGAGCAACTCGAGAGCTTCGGTGACCGGCAATTTCTCGGGGAGGGCGACCACCCAAGCTTCTGACGAGGTCGGCGTATTCAGATATGCCTGGCCCGCTTTGACGGTGCGGGCGATGGGGCCTCCCGGGATGAGGCGAAGCAGGATCCGCGGGAGAGCCGTCAGTGCCAAAGTGTGTCCCGTCGCGGGCATGTCGATGACGATGAGCTCATGGGCGAACTTGCCTGATTTCATCTTCTCTTCGAGCAGACTAAAGAGGTGATAGAAAATGCCCATTTCGTGAAACGAAGGGGCAGCCATGAGGAATTTGCTGACCGCTTTTGAGCGCAGTGCGGCCCGAATCAAGGTCTTGCTCGGCAAGATGGTCCGCAGAAATGCTTCGTGACCCGTGCGGGCCCAGAGCCGGCATAATTTCAGGTTAGGGCCGATGGGGACGGGGGTCTCTGACATTTGAGTCCCGGGAAACTGGGCTGCCAGCGCGGACGGACCGCCCTCGGGATACCCCACTTCGGTGAGCAGCACGCGGCGGCCACACCGAGCCGCTGCACGGGCCAAGGCGCTCGCCACAGTGGTGCGTCCAACCCCGCCCTTTCCGGTGATCAAAACGACCCGACGGTCGATAAAATGCACGAATCCTCCGCTCCAATAAGCGACGCAGTATAGCTTGCACAGCGCCGGAGTCCAGCCATCAGAGGGACAATCCCCCTCTGCCAATGCGACGACTGCGTACGAATCTGTTACTCTTTGTCAACGGGGACGGCAATGTTGATTGGTCCTGACCCTGCGTACCCACGCGTCCCTGCCACTAGCGGAGGCTCGATGCAGATACCATCCTTCGTGGATTCGAATCCAATTGTGGCCAGTTTGCCACACCCTGTGCGCTCGCGAGTCGAGGCCTGGGTCGACAATATGAATGTCCTTCTCGCGGTCCATAACCCCACGGTGTTGGGTCGTATGGCTCCATCGGCCGTAAGGGGTCTGATCCTGCGACGGGGTCGTCAGCCGAGTTCGCTGCGTGCTCAGCATCGCACCGTTTTGGACTTTGATTTCCCCGACGGCATGCCGGGTCTCAGCGCTCTCTATGACAAGGCCAAGCGGCTCCAGTGGAATGGGGACACCGACCTGCCTTGGTCGACCTCGGTAGATCCGATGAATCCCGAGGTGCCCATCATCAGTAAAGAGTTCGTCGACTGGTCCCTCCTGGATAGTTATGGGATTCGAATGAATCCCGTGGAAAAGCAGGACTTCTTGACCCGCGTGGCCTCATGGATGCTGAGCCAGTTCCTACACGGGGAGCAAGGCGCGCTCATGGCGGCGGCACAGGTGACCGAGGCGACGCCCGATTTTGATGGAAAGCTCTATGGCGCCACCCAAGTCATGGATGAGGCGCGCCACGTCGAAGTGTTTCGACGGTATTTGGATAAGAAGCTCGAGCGGCGCTACGAGATCAATGACAATCTCTACACCATCATCGACAGCCTGATGACCGATGGTCGGTGGGATATGAAATTCTTGGGCATGCAGATCTTGGTCGAAGGCCTGGCTCTGGGCGCCTTTGCATCACTCCGGCGGATGACGTCGGAACCGCTCCTCGACCAACTCTTGCGCCGAGTCATCCATGACGAAGCCCGCCATGTGCATTATGGATTGCTCTCTCTTCGAGAGCTCTACACCAATCATTTGTCGGAGAAGGAACGGATCGAGCGCGAGGATTGGGCTTTCGAGATCGTGGTCTTGATGCGGAATCGTTTCTTGGCCCATGAGCTCTACGAAGAGGGTTTTTCTCATCGCATGTCCCGTCGACAGTGGAATCATCTCATGAACGAGATGCCAGGAATGAACCTGTTCCGACGCCAGATGTTCAAACGCCTGGTCCCCAATCTACGAGCCATTGGTCTACTGACGGAGCGGGTTCGACCCCACTACGCTCGGATGGGCTTAGACGAGTACCTTTTCCTCCCTGCGACCGATCAACTCTCCGGCGAAGAGATGGCCCGCTAAAGCCCGACCTCGTTGCGTCGACGACGGGGTGCCCTCGCGGCACTTCGAACTCGGCCTAGCCGACTGTCCGATCCAACACTTCAATCGCGATCTGCGCCGTAATCAGTCGAGCCGCAATGGTCTTTCGGCGCCATTGGTGCACGTGGGTGGACGCCATCGTCCCGGCATGCGTTAAATACAGTGTTGGACGGAGAGGCTGTGACCGAGCAAACGCGATACGCCGTGAAAGTGCGTCAGCCGGACCATGCGGAGCCGGAGTGGGCCTCGCTTTTGGCGGCGCGCATCGCACCCTTATTGGACGCTTCACCTGTAGAAGTAGTCACGGCCTTGGTCAACCATGCGCCCATTGCGCCCGATTCCAGTTTCGAGGACGCGGAGCATCTGGTTACCCATCTACGTACCCTCGGGATCACCGGCGTCTTGGTGGAGCGGCCGGCCACGCTCACGCGCCGGGCCGATGTCGCCGATCGTGGGACATTAAAAGGTCTACTCCCCATTCCGTCGGATACACCCGAGAATGGCCGTAATACCCAGCCTTTCATGTTTGCGAACGGCTCACCGCCTCCACGCTCTCAGGCCACACCGGTGGCCATGGCCAGTGGTCGCACACAACCCCCTCGACAGACGCCTCGCTCAGGCTATGGATCCTATGCCTCCCAAAGCGATCTCTCCATGGACGGGCATGGGACCGGGAGTTCCCCATCCGTTGGCCACCCGTCGCAGTCCGGTCGACAGGGGGATGGACTTCATACGCCACAACCGGCTGCCCCCCATTCTCTGGGCTCGGGCCATTGGGGAGCGGTGACCCCGGCGAGGATCCAAGAACGGGGCACCAAACCCGGTTCACCAGCTCCTCATCAGGGGTGGGGGTTCGGGGGCGATACGCGGCCGAAAACCGACTCCTATCAACTCAATGGTCAGGCGTTGTCTCGGCCACCGAACCGACAGACGCAGCGGCTCCCCGATCCCGAAGTGGGAGACGGCGACACCACCCATTGGACGCCCATTGCACCCGATACCGACACCTTTGGGTGGCCGCCGGGTGGACAGGGTCCCGGGCAGAGAATCGAACAGACCGGCTATGCCGCCCCGAACCCGCCGGTGACAGCGTATCCACCCGAAGTGGGGAATTACCATCCTCCCAGCACGCCATATTTGAGCGGCAGGGGAGCGCCGACCCACGCGGATGAACCCGCCAAATCTCGGTCTAATCGTTCCACGCCGGCAATGCCGGAGATGGCAGCATCTCAGCCGGTCGAGCCCCCATTTCAAGGGCCGTCTGCGACCTATATTCCGACTTCGGGCCCCCGCCCCGCGATTCCTTCGGCAACACCGACCGACCCTTTGGGGCACGATCCAGGCATGGCTGCTTTATTGAGCACCTTCTTACCGGGAATGGGCCAGGTCTATAATGGTCAACGAGATCGAGGCATTGTCTTCGCGCTCACAGCGCTCTTTGTGGTGCCTTGGATCTTGGGCATCGTCGACGCGTGGCACCAGGCAGCCTGCATCCGCCGAGGCGAGGTGCCCGTACCGGCCCCGCACATTTGGCGGTCCGCTCGGTGGTCACAATTGGTTTTGGATATCGCTGTTTTTACCGCCATCTTGGTGGCCGTGGATCTCTGGGTCGGCTCAAGAGGGGTTTTGCGGTCGCCATCACCCCCACCCATTACAGCGCCCCCACAACCCTAAACTGCTTTTCATCTTCGTGGGTTGAGTCCCCGGTCATCACGACTTACCGCGACGTTTGACGACAATCACCATGTCGTCATCCGGTCCGTTTGGACGCCCTCCTGTCCCCCCACTGCCAGGGCCTCCGCCAAACCGAGCCACGATGCGTCGGGCAATAAATCGACGGAGGGGCGGCACCAAGAGAACAGCGCCCACGGTGTCACTCAAGAATCCAGGCAGGAGGAGACACAGCGCGGCTGCGATCAGGAGGGGACCTTCGAGCACGTCCGCCGACGTGGGCACGACTCCCTGACTCTGCATTCGTCGGACGGACTCGAGGCCCTGGCTTTGCGCGATATAGAGTCCAAGCACCCCGCCAAAGGCGACTAGGAAGACGGTATTAAACCCCCCCAGAACGCTGCCCAACTCGATGAGTACAAAAAGCTCTAGGGCAATAAAGCTGATGACCGAAAAAAAGATGGGTCCGCACATGATCTCAAAAGGCCTTCGCTTCGAGAAGCAGAGTTCGAGGGCGGTAGAATGATGGATTCAGGACGGATTGTCCCCGAAAAGTCTCCCTTTCCAGGTGCCAATCTCGCACCGATATCCACCAACTAATGGGCAACTCGATTCATGGAAAGAGTGCAGTGTGTGTAAGACCGGTATTCTCGGGTAGTCCTGCCATCAAGTTGAGGTTTTGAATGCCCTGACCTGCGGCCCCCTTCCCCAGATTGTCGATGGTGGATTGAACGACGAGCAGATCACCGTCTACGAAGAGACCGATGTGGCAGCGGTTTGTCCCCCGTACGTGACGTGGATCGGGATGTACGCCTGCTGGAAGCACCTGGACGAAATACTCGTTCTTGTATGCGTCATCGTATGCAGCGCGCACCGTTTCGACATCGACCCCTTCCCGAAGGCGAAGGTAGATGGTGGACAATATGCCTCGCACCATAGGGACCAAATGAGGGACGAAACGGACTTTGAGTCCACCCAAATTTCGGGCCATTTCAGGCGCGTGTCGGTGGGCCAGCGTCTTGTACGCGTGTAGGCCACCGGTGGTCTCGGGATAGTGTGTTCCCGCGCTCGGGTTGCGGCCCGCACCGCTGACGCCCGATTTACAATCGGCGATGATCTCGTCTTGGCCTAAGAGACCAGCGCGCTGAGCGGGTCCGGCCCCCAAAATCACGCTTGTTGGGTAGCAACCGGGACACCCCACCAATGCAGCGTCTCGAATACGGTCTCGATTGAGCTCGGGAAGTCCATAGACGGTGTGCGCCAAGCTCTCTGGTCGTTGGTGCGTGTCGTACACGGTGGCATAGAAATCCGGATCGTCGAATCGGTGATCGGCACTGAGATCGATCACACGTACGTTCCGCGCCATTAAGTCGGCTGCTGCATGCTGAGCGGTACCATGTGGCAGAGCCAGCATTGCGAAGTCAGCCACCTGAGCGACCTCGTCTGCATCGAATCGCACCAAAGGCGGCGCTTCGATTTCGGTCATCGCGGGCGCGACGTCGGCAAGAGGCTGACCGGCGCGACGGCCGGCGCAAAGGGTAGTCAATTCCACGTTGGGATGGGTCAGCAGGAGGCGAAGGGCCTCTACTCCCGTGTAGCCAGATGCGCCCACGAGGGCGACGCGAATGGGTCGATTCGACATGGTTCTACCTTGCTGAAATGAAAGCCGGTCCCAGGTGAGGGGCGAACACGAATTGAATCGAGGGCGCGATCCTGTCCACCTGGTGGGCCGTGGCGCGGAAGGCATTGGGGTGCTCGGGCCCGCTTCTTTGCCACAAACACAACCGCCCGAACCCCAAGGGGGCACGGGCGGTGGATGCGTTGAAGCTGACCATCGGCGATGGACAGCGCAACGAGGCGCGCGTTCGGTTTAACGCTTCGAGAACTGGAAGCGCTTACGGGCACCGGGTTGTCCGTACTTCTTACGCTCGACGACGCGGGCGTCACGCGTGACGAAGCCGGCCTTCTTGAGCGCACCGCGCAAGCTGATGTCGTATTCCATCAGCGCCCGGGTGATCCCCAATCGGATCGCACCGACCTGACCACTGAGGCCGCCACCGCGTACGTTGACGTGGATGTCGAACTTGTCCGACGTCTCCGTCAGCTCCATGGGCTGCATCATGACCATGCGGCCCGTGGGGCGGGGGAAGTATTCTTCGAACCCGCGACCATTAATGGTGATGGTGCCCGTTCCGGGGCGGAGGTAAACGCGGGCCACGGCGGCCTTACGGCGACCGAC
>Ga0115011_10000944_pt1 | contig 21643 bp, 17 predicted proteins | sample TroAtlMetagenome_2_FD_88705 | JGI IMG/M metagenome (GOLD analysis project Ga0115011, IMG submission 88705) | Marine eukaryotic phytoplankton communities from Atlantic Ocean - Tropical Atlantic ANT8 Metagenome | ecosystem: Environmental > Aquatic > Marine > Oceanic | place: Tropical Atlantic...
AAAGTCGCAATCAAACGCAATGCTGCGGTGCGATTCCCTTCCCGATCCGTCACATCCATCTGGGGGTAGAAAGCGCCCATTGCGGCTGCGCCGGCCTGGAGTGCCACCATGGGGTGGGTGGTCTTCGGCAGAGTCGCCAGAATGTCGATGACACCCTGGGGAAGCGCCCGATACTCCGCCAACTCGGCGGTGAAAGCGGTCAGCTCTGCTTCGCTCGGCAAGTTTCCGAAAAGTAGCAAATATGACGTCTCTTCAAAGCTGCTCTTCTCGGCTAGATGCTCGATCCGAATGCCTCGATAACGCAGAACACCGTTCTGCCCGTCAATCAAACCAATGGCCGACTTGGCGGCGACGACGCCTGCCAAACCCGGTACGAAATCGCCAGCCATGGCGGACCCCCTACTCAGTGTGTGCGATGCCCGCGAGTCTGATGACCGCGGTGACGATGGCGAGCGTTATACCAGATGTAGACCGTTGATCGAAGATCTAGTGTCCGTCGATTCTCATCGACGAATCGGCACGGACCGATATCGCTCAAAAAGGGCCTGTTGTCGGTGCTTTAGCGAGACGGTTCGGCCCTTGATGTAGAGGGCCTCGACTCGAGTAGAGAGTTCGAAAGGATCGCCGCTCCAAATCACGAGATCGGCTATTTGGCCAACGGCGATCTCGCCGCGATTCGCCAGACCGAGAATCTGAGCAGGATTGCGCGTCACGGCCGCCAGCGCGTCACTGTGACTCAAACCAGCGCGAACAGCGTTGCCCGCCCACTGCCGGAGCTTGCGCACGCTGTGGGCACTAAACGTGCTCAATGCGACGGTCACGCCGGCCTTCGTCAATCGAACGGCCGCATCACCACGCGTGTGGAGCGCGTCAAAATGAGCAGGCTGATTGGCAACGGGGTCGAGAATCACAGGCACCTTGGCCGCCGCCAAAGCGGCAGCCTCCTGCCACGCTTCCGCCCCCCCGACAATCACCAAACGAATCCCGAATTCACGGGCCAAGCCGAGCGCCGTACGAATATCGCTTCGCCGATTGACAGAAAGAAAGAGTGGAATGGAGCCGTCGAGAACCGGCAGCAGCGCTTCTAGATCCAGACGACTGGCGGCAAAACTCCGCGCTCGATTGCGCTCGTAGTCGCCTTTGCGTCGACTGTATTGACGGGCATCATCCAAAACCTCGCGGAGCTTGACGACGCTTCGCCCGCGCGCACCACCGCCGCGCCCGCCCATGCTCGCGGTCAGCCCAGCCGGCGCTACGATCGGTTCGGACCCTTCCAAGTTATAAACCGCCGCCTGCCCACCAATAAGGCCACCGCGGTGGGCGGTCAGGACCGTGGTCACACCATGTGCTCTTTGAATGGGAATGACGACGCTTTGCGGATTGTAACTGTCCACGGCACGCTGGGCCGCCCGGATCGGATCACCCCCCGCATCGGCATCATTACTGGCGGCAACCCCACTGATCTCGACCAGTCCCAGGGTCGTGGCCGGGTCGATGAGGCCCGCCGTGATGACTTTGCCGCCGACATCGATGACCGTGGTCCCTTTGGGCAACGTCACCTGCCGACCCACTGCGGTGATTTTCTCCCCGTCGATGAGAATCTTGGCATCGCGGATCACTTCGCCATCGCCGAGGTGTACATCGGCCCCGACCAAGGCAATCAGCGCTAAGAGAATCCCATTCATTGCGCCACCTCGAAATCACTCCATGGGGCCTTTTGAGAGGCCCCCGTGTCATGGCGCAGTCGGCCGTCGATAAAGACCTTTTCTGCCTCGGCATAGACGCTGAACGGATGCCTGTTCCACAAGACCACGTCGGCCATTTTACCAACCTCCAAGGTCCCGACTTGGCCGTCGACACCGAGGGCCCACGCCGGATTTGCGGTGATCCAACGGAGTGCCTGGCTCTCTGTCACCGGCACGCCTGCGTGAACACCTGCGTAGAACGCTTTGGCCGCCTCTTGATTCATGCGCTGGATGCCTTCGGCGCTGTCCGTGTGCAAGATGGCTCGAGCGCCGGCTTCGTCGATGAGTGCAAGGTTTTGTTCGATGGCATCATGGGCCTCGATCTTAAACCCCCACCAGTCGGCCCAGGTGCTCACAGACACCCCTTTTTCGGCCAACACATCTCGGATTTTGTAGGCTTCGACCGCATGATGAAACGAGCGCACCGAAAAACCGAATTCATCGGCGAGCTTGAGCTGCAAGAGCATTTCGTCGGCTCGATAGCAGTGAATGTGGACCAGGATCTCCCCGGCCAAGACTTTGGAGAGGGTCTCGAGAACCAGAACGCGCTTGGGAGGTTTGACCGAGATGATCTTGTCACCCTCCTTCTTCTTTGGGTTCTTCCGCCATTCGTCCCATTCGTTCTGGTAGCGCCGCGCAGCGATCCACTTGTCTCGCATGAGGTAAATATTGCCCATTCGGCTCATGGGCATGGATTTTCGGTGTTTGCCGTAAACGCGCTTTGGGTTTTCCCCACACGCCATCTTGAGCGCGTCCTTGGCGCCCGGAAACCGCATTGCTCGAGTGCTGCGTCGTGGGTGTAGTTTGAGCACGACGCCACGTCCGCCCATCAAGTTTCCGCTACCAGGGAGTACCTGAATTGTCGTCACACCTCCCTCTACGGCCCGCTGAATTCCGGGATCCTGAGGCCAAAACGCCTCCTCTGCGCGTACGCCCGCTGTAATCGGATTGGTCATCTCGTTGCCATCGGAATGGGCCCACACACCGGGCCGGGCGTACACACCGAGATGACTGTGGGTGTCGATTAAGCCCGGAGTGACGAATTTCCCCTGGCCGTCGACAACGCGCTCACCTGTCTCTGCCTTGGGTGCCGGTGACGGGCCCATGGAGGCAATCAATCCATCCCGCAATCGGATCCATCCATGCTCGATCCGCGGTGTCTCTTCTCCCGCTGTCAGCAGGGTCGCATTGACAATGAGAGTCGGCCGACCCGGCTCGATTGGGGCCAAGAAAGTAGCCGGTTCGACGGCAACCGCGGGGTCCAAGGGGACGGGTACTTTCTCGAGCGTCGGTTGGGTGGGGGCAGCAGCACCACACCCTACGAGCAGCGCCGCGAAAAGGGCGCGAATGATGAGGTCCATATTCGTCTCCGGAGACGGGATGCTAGGCAGGCGCGGAGAGCTGTTCCTCGATGAGACCGAATCGACGGTTGCGAGAGGCGTAATCGTCGAGGGCGGCGTCCATCTCCTTCTCACCGAAATCTGGCCACAAACAGTCAATGAAGACCAATTCGGCGTAACACGCTTCGATGGGCAAGAAGCCTGAGAGACGAATCTCTCCCGAGGTCCGGATCAACATGTCCACATCGGGTAGACGTCGTGTGGACAGCGCGCTCATGACCTGTTGCTCACCCACATCTGCCGGCAAAAGTTCACCGCGATGCGCCTGCTCTGCGAGGCGGCGAACCGCGTTGACCAGATCTCGTCGCCCGTCATAACTGACGGCCAAAACCAGGTTCATGGTTCGACAGTGCGCAGTGGCGGCTTCCACCTTCTCCAACGCATGCCGTACGACGGCGGGCAAATACTCTCGCTCACCAATGGCCGTGAGCCGAATATCCTTTTCGACCAACTCGTCGCGCTCTTCGTTTAGGAACTTCATGAGAAGTTGCATCAAATCGGCCACCTCTTCGGTGGGGCGACCCCAGTTCAAACTGCTGAAAGCGAAAAGCGTAAGCCATTCAATCCCACTGGAGCGGGCGTGGCGAACGACCCGGCGAACAGCTTCGGCCCCTTCTACGTGTCCGCTTCCACGAGGCAATTCTCGTTGCTGAGCCCAACGCCCATTGCCGTCCATGATGATGGCCAAATGTCGAGGTAACATTCGCGACTCCAATCAGAATTAACGCGAGCGAATATCACATTTCATTATGAAATCTCGATGAAGAGCCGATGAAATGATGTGGAAAAGTCATCTCGTGGATCTTTTTCCTCGGGGTAGAGAAGGGAGTCCGTATGCGTTTCTTGCCCATCATCGCCATTCTTTGGAGTGGTGCCGTCAGTGCTCAGGCGCCCGACGAGGCCTTCAAAACGGCCCAACGTGCAGCCACCAAAGTCTACGTCGCAAACACCATGAATCTCAGAAACGAATTGGCGGCGATGCGCGGGGAACTCGAAGTCCTTCGGGGCATGATCGGCATGGTGCAGGATGTGACCCAAAAGGGTCCGCTCATGCACCAGGTCCATCTCGTCAGTCAGCGGCTCAATCGAATGGAGAGTTTGGGTCTATTCTCGGTCCCGGCCTCAGGCGTCGGTGCCGCGAAACCAAAGCCCTTCTCTTCGGCCGCCTTGAGCCGACTCGAGAACTCACTCCGCAGCGCAAATTTCAGGGAGGACAAGGTCCGCGTCATCCGCGAGGCGGCAAAACTTCACTTTTTCTCGACCCGTCAGGTGCGAACCATCGTCGGCCATCTGTCATTCGGGGCGGACCGAGTCGAGGCCATCGCCGCGATCTATCCCCGACTCACCGATCCGGAGAATGCCCACGGTCTTTATGAACTTTTGTCGAGTCGATCGGACCGCGAGTCCCTCGAGAAACGCCTGAACCCGTGAGCATCCACATCTCGATGGAGGCGCCTTCCCCGGTAGTGTCCAAAATGCGGGCGCCTCCCCCATGGAGCTCAGCGACGCTCCGTACGATGGCGAGGCCGAGGCCGGTCTGATTGGCTTCCTGCCGATCTGTAACGAATCGTTCAAAGACTTCAATGCGACGCCCGTCGGCAATCCCCGGGCCGCGGTCGTGAATCCGAAGCGCCGCGAATTCACCATCGATCTGCAGTTCCAAAGTGATGGTGGCCTCTCGCGGACTGTAGCGAATCGCATTGCTGAGCAGGTTGTCGAGGGCTCGACGGATCCAATGCGCGTCTCCCATGAGACGAATCGGTTGTAGCTCGGTCTCCACCCGAATCGCCTTGGCTTCCAAATTAGGGCTCTGCCCTTCAATCCCCTGGCGAATCAACTCATCCAAGGAAACGATTTCGCGAGAAGGTTCGACGCCCCGCGCCTCGAGTCGAGCGAGAGCGAGAAGATCTTGGAGAAGACGCTGTAGCCGAAGGCTGGCCTCTTCGATTCGGCTGAGAAATCGATCTCGGGATTCCGGTTCCTCGGCGGCGCCTTCTAAGAGAACCTCTGTGGCGGCCCGGATCGCCGAGACCGGATTCTTGAGTTCATGGGAGAGATCGGCAACGAATCGCTCCATCTCGTGACGCTCTTCGAGCGCTCGCCGCATAGACTCGAAGGCAGCCGTGAGAAGTCTGACCTCGCGACCCACCGGGTCGGGCAGTGCGCCGTGGCGTTCACCCCGCGCAATGGCCTCGGCCGACCGCGTCAATCGCTCGAGAGGCACAGCAACGCCCCGCCCGAGAGCAAAGGCTGCACCCGCCGCAGCAACGCCCAATAGGGCGACCAGGAAAGTGATCTTGGGTCCCAACTCCGTGAGCAATTGTACGACGACGGTGACGGATCGCTGGTCGAGGGCCAGTTCTGCGGCCCGAGCCTCCAAACGATCGATCACCCAAAGACCGATGACACCGGTGACCATCAACGAAGGCAGCGCAATGGCGAAGAAAAGCTGTAGTCGAATCGAAAAGCCGTGGCGGAGCGACCTCAGTACGCGACCCAATACGAAGGCGGCGACCAATAAGACAACGATGCCCCCAAAAAGGAAAAGGGCTTCGCGACTGACCAACCCGGGCAATTAGAGAGCCTCTGAGAGACGATAACCAACACCCCGAACGGTCTCGATGGTGGAAGCCGGCAAGCCCGCCGCCACGAGCTTCTTTCGGAGCGCCTTGATGTGTACGTCTACGGTTCGTTCGGTCACCGCCACGTCCGGGCCCCAGACCCGACTCAGCAAATGCCCGCGCTCATAGACCCGACCCGGCGCCCGGATAAAGACGTTGAGTAAGTCGAACTCGGTGCGCGATAGCCCCAATTCGACGTCCCCTGCCCATGCCTTGCGGCGATCGGCCTCCAAACGCAGTTGGGCCTCCTCCACAGGAGTCGTTCTCGGTTCGATTCGCCGTAACACAGCACGTACGCGGGCCACCACCTCGCGGGGCGAAAATGGCTTGGACACATAGTCATCGGCCCCGACCTCGAGGCCCACGATTTGGTCCACGGATTCGTCATGACTCGACAAAATGATGACCGGCAAATTGCTCTGCCCTCTGAATTCACGCAACCAGTCGAGGCCGTTTCCATCGGGCAACATGAGGTCGAGAATGATGAAGTCGAAAGTCCCGTTGGAGAGCGCCGCCGTCGCACGTGCCAGCGTCGAGGCTGCCTCAGTCTCGAATCCTGCCCGACCAAAGGCGAATGCAAGGCTTTCGGTAATGGCTGGCTCGTCATCAACCAGCAAGATGCGCGACACGGCTTTAGCTCTCCATGGACTGGGAGAGCTCGAGCAATATGCCTCCAGTCGACTTGGGATGAACGAACGCAATGAGCTTATTGTGTGCGCCCATCCGTGGTTTCTCGTCGATGAACCGGACCCCGGCCGCGCGGTATTCCTCCATGACAGCCTCGATGTCCGTCACCTCTACGCACAAGTGGTGGATTCCTTTACGCCCCTTACTCAAGAACTTGGCGATGGGGCCATCGGGATCGGTCGACTCCAAGAGTTCGAAGTGACTCTCCCCGACGGCGAAGAACGCTGTGCGGACCTTCTGATCCACCACCTCTTCGATGTGTTCGACAGAGGTCCCGAGGAGAGACTCGTACAGGGGAATCGCTTCGGCCAGGCTCGGCACCGCGATACCCAGATGGTCGATCTTCTTGATCAGAGGGTTTTTCATCAGAAAAATGTCTCCTAAGGCCTGCGAGGGGCTTCCCAGGTCAACTCCAATACGGGGCCCTCGAGGGAACACCCGATGTGCAGGTCCTCCTTCTCGGGGTGAATCCGCAGGCTTGCGCCTGTGGGGTGGGTCCAGCGCTGTTTGGGTCCAGACCCCGACGCATGAACATACCCCGCCCGTGCGGCCGCGCGCTGAACAAATCCCACGGTCTCGTCTTGTGCGTATCCATTCCGGAAAAAGAGGTCGAGGATGATGCGCTGCCGTTTGACGTCGAGACGGCTGACGGCTCGAATTCGCTGCCGAGTCGTGCGCCGCTGAGTGAGCTTGACGAGCCATTTGGGGGTGCCGTTGGGCGCGTCGACCACCGGCGGTTTCCGACATTTTGCCATTTTGGCCGGTGGCCCGGGCACTCGACGCCAACGAATAATGTACCGGCTCTCGCGCGGCACACTCGGCGGGGCCACGAGGCGATCGACTCGGACATCCCAGACCACATTGCCTCGGGTGACCGGCGCGTCGGGCAATACGGCCCCGACCCCCGGCAAATCGAGGGCCTTCAAACCTGCATTCACCTGTTGATCGAGAGCGGCATCATCCCCGAAAAGACGAAACTCGAATTCGAGCCATCGACTACCTTTAGGGCGTGTCTGATGGGACCGAACCTCATGCTCTACGCGGGTCAAACGGGGTGCAAGTTTGTTCAGAAACGTGCGCCAAGCGGAGGGCAAATTGGGGGGGACAGAAATGGTTTTTCGCGCTGAATATCGTGCCTTGGCCTGGGCAATGTGCTCAGCCGTCGTCGGCTCTTTGGGCATCTCAGCGACGGACGCTGCGTCAGGTTTCGGGACTGCCGGCTTGTCGTTACAGCCGGACACGAACAAGATGACGAGCGCAACGGCGCAGGCCGTCTTCAACCCACCAGCTCCACCAAGCGCTCGATCAAGTCCCTCGTCGCGACCGCGTCACCGAGCGCCGTGTGTCGAAGGGCATCGGGAGGGGCAATGTCGAAATGAGCAAATGCCGCATCAGAACCTCTGACATTGGGTGGGAGCTTTCCAACCGCCATCAATGACCAAAGAAGCGTGTGGGTGTCCACGGTCCGGTGAGAGAAGTCCGATGGAAGAGGTCGACCCGCCATGTCGTAGATGCGCCGCATGAACGCGAGATCAAAGGCAACGTTATGCCCCACCACCATCACGGGTCGTGGACCTGGATAGGCATCGAGGAAGGCTTCGATGCGTTCGACAGCCTCGAGCGGCGCCAGTCCCTCCCTCGCCACCTGCGCCGGATCGAGTCGATTGACGGCGAGGGAACGCGGATTGGTCACCATCTTCGGTTCGGCGACGAAGAACTCGTCGGTGCGGGTACCGTCACCGGTCACCAAGCCGACCGACATCAGACTATGCTCGAAAGGATCGAGTCCACCGGTCTCTGTATCCAAGACCACAATATGTTCTAAAGCTTTCACGGGCGGGAGAATGCCACCAACTGCTCGGGAGGAAAAGAGGCGCAGAGCGAGGAACCCGATATACTTGTTCGAGTGAAGAATCGAAAAGGAGCGTGCGACCGTTCACAATGCAGCCGATTCCACCCAGCCGAGTACTCTCTGTAGCCGCCCAACAAACCGAGTCTCAATTGGTCAATTGGCGGGTTCAACGCTTTCGCGAAGCCCTGGATCGACCCTTGGCCATTGTCGCCGCGGGCGGGACCGAAACGGCGGGTGCACTCTGGGCACGCTTTCACGAACGGGCCGGTCAACCGGCTTGGGTCACGCATCCTCAAGACTTTATCTCGCGCCCGATTCCGCCCGGAACGGCCGCGTTGATCCTGTCGACTTCGGGACGACACCACGATCTATTGGGCGCTGCACGCCATGCATTGAAGAGTGGGGTGCCGACCCATGTCGTGGTCACGGCCGCGCGCTCTCCACTGGTCGCACTGGTCCGCGATGCCGGCGCCGAGAACGCCTCATTCACCTTGCCCACTTTGGGGGCCGACGCCTCACGATACGACCTCCATTGCACGCTGCCCATGAGCATTCTCGCAGCCCATATCTACGAAGGAGGGGGACCCTGGGCCGACTGTTTCGAGGGGGACCCAATCGCGCTCCCTGCTGGACTTCCAGCTGATGTGGTGACCTTGGGTGTCGGCCTGGCTCGTCCGGTTGCCCTCGATTTCGCTCAGAAATGCCGGGAAAGCGGTGTCGCTCCCGCCCACGTGTCTGAATTACGACAATTCGCCCATGGCGGCGTCATGGCCGTTCGGCCAGAGCACACCTGGCTCGTATGCTGTGCGATGGGGCAAGATCGCGGCTATTTAGATCGCTACCTAACCCAAATCCCCGAGAACGTGGCCGTCCTTCGGCTCGAAACATCGGGCAATGGGGTGCGCTCAGCGCTCAACCTCCTGGCGCGAAGCATGATGACCTTCGCGGCATTGGCCGACCGGGCCGGGCAACATCCCGACCGAAACCGATTCCCAAGCTGGGCCTCAAAGCTGAGACTCTTGCCGCTCGATCAGGCCTAACCGTTAGGGACAGTCGGTCTCGATGGGCATCTGCTCACCGTCTAATAGACCCGCGACATCCCATCCGTCACAAAGTGCAAGATCGGCGAAGGTCACGGCGGGTGCATCGGTACTCGTGCCCTGAACGAGCCCATTCCCGCCTACAATGGAGATCCCCGCGGGATTGTCGCGAAAATGAGCCTCTGTCAGTGTGATTTGTCCATCGATGGTCAAAGCAGTCCCAGCAGACTCTTCGACCGACAGCCCGGCGATCTCCAAGGGGCCGGCAGGCAATTGCAGCGCGCTCTCGCCATTGGCACCCGCACCACGAATCGTCAAATGCGCAATCTCGGTTTGAGTCACGGCGGCCAGATTAACCCCACGCCAAGGGGCCGGTGGCTCGACTGGCATATCCGACGCCAGGCCAAGCACGATGGGGTTCTCGACGGTTCCAACGGCGGAGAATGTGCCTCCATCGGCCAAGATGGCACCATTCCCTTCGGCTGAAATTCGGAATCCCGGTGGCAATACCAACGCCCCTCCCCGCAACTCGATCACACCGTCCAAGACCAATGGTGCACCCCGAGCGAACGATAAGGCGCCCCCACGCAGCACGCGCAGATCACCGTAGAATCGATAGGACAATCCGGCGGGTTGGTTAGGCAAGGTCACCTCGTTGGATATGCTTCCATGAATCCCGATCGCGTCTTGTGCGTTGTCCTGCCAATCATGCCCGGCCCCCAACGGGAGCCGACCAAAGACCCCCACATCTGCTCGCATCGGCCAACCGGCGCCGCGCACACGTGACCTCTGAAATCGAAAAATGCTAGAGGCCGGGGCCATCACGATGGCATCCCCATTCACGTCGGTGATCTCACCGGAGTAGAAGGCCAATTGGGCCCCATCCTCTATGCGAAGCGCATCCGATGCGCTGCGGCGTACGACAAAACCGGTCAAACCCAGGGGTCGCTCCACCACCACCGCGGCTTCTCCGGCGCCGGCATATTCGACGATGACGTGCTGCAAAGTGCTGTTATTTTCGTCGAGATCAAAGTTCAGCCCGCTCCAAGAGCCAGCCTCGTGATTCGATGAAGAAAAGACGACTGGAGGCCCCTCACCACCGATTTGAACGGGCCCAAAAATGCGAAGACGTTGGTCCATTTCGGCAATGATCACTGTCCCCGGCGTAATGGTGACAGCCACATCGGCCGGGACTTCGGACACCGTCAGACGCCACGGGTTCCCCTCCGGTCCAATCGGACCTGCCTGCAACGTTTCCAGAGTCAACGGACGGCCCTGCTCGAGGCTCGGGGTGACCACCACACTCGCAGGCGAGAGACCAAATCGCCCAGCGGCATCGACTCTCACATCCAGCGCCGACGGTCCGTCTTCACTCAACATCAAGGTCGCGGGAACGACCCCACGGAGATGCCACGCATCGAGGCGTTCGACCTCAGCCAGCATCGTTTCTCCGACGGTCACACTGACATCGCCTTCGGGAAACGGTCCCCCGTGAATGATGACGCTCGTTTCTTGGCCCGCAACGACCCAAGCCGGCTCCATCCCCGTGACGCTCATGTCTCCCGGCGTCACGACCCGCGCCGTGACCGAGACCTCGAATGGACCTGCGTTGGTATTGATGGTCAACGTCTGCTCGAAAGTCCCATCAGCCTCGGGATTGAGCTGCACGAGAATTTGCGCCTCTTCTCCCGGTGAAAGAGTCGTCGGCAATTGACCCATCGGAACAGAAAACGGCGCCTCCAATACGCCGGTTCCGATGACATTCAATGGAATGTTCGGAGAACTGTTCCGAATCCTCACAGACTCGGCCGCCGCCATTCCGGGTGCCTTGACCCCAAAGTCCAAAACATCGGTCAGCAATTCCCCTTCCGGGCTGGCTGCTGCGCCGGTGAGGACGACGCTTTCACCATCCCCATTGTCCGGGACAAAATTGATGGTTTGTTCAACGGGACCGGCCGCCACCGGCGCAAAGGTGAAGATGATTGTGCGGGTGGCACCTTCGGGGATGGTCATGGGGAACATTCGCGAGGTGGTAAACGGTGCGGCCAACCCCTCCAACCCCACAGAGAGCGGGCCTTCCCCTTCATTCGAGATGGACAAACGCTGCTCAGCCTCGGCACCGACGGCGAGTCGGCCAAATTCGAGGGCGAGCGACGAGACGACGAGCCGTCCGGCCGGCATTGGGGCGCCATCTAGAACGGGGGTCCCCCCCATGCCCATATCCTCGACTGCGGTCCCGCCACTCCCGTCACTCATGACACTCGCATCGGATACGGCACCCGCTTCGCCGCTGTCATCACAGCCGCTGAATGCGACGACACACACCAAGAACAACCACCTAAATTGCACAAACACCTCCCGACTATCTGCTTCGTATACTACGCAATCGCCAATGAAATCGCCCCGGCTAAGGGTTTGTGTTAACGAATTCAGGTGAGCTCGAATCGCCGAATTCCACCACCGCTGCAGCGCGAAATGGCGCAACGCGGTTACACGTTGTCCCGTCACCTCACTCAGAGCACCACGAGTGAGGTGTATGCTGCGCTCCAGATCACCAACCAGCGACAGGTTGCCATCAAGCTGAGTCGCGCAGATCTCACCGATGCCGCAGACGTCGCAGCCCGGATGCAAACGGAGCGCAACGTCGGCCGGGGTCTACGGCACCCTCACCTGGTCTCGATCCTCGATGGCGGCGTACTCGATAGCGGGCAAGCTTGGCTGGCTCGAGAACTCTTGTCGGGCGAACATCTGGGAGAGATTCTCGCGCGAGAAAAGGTCCTAAAAGTACCCCGGGCCGTACACATCATGCGGCAGGTTTGTGAAGCCCTCGATGTGCTTCATCGCCGTGGTGCGGTGCACCGCGGGATCAAACCAGAGAACATTTTTCTGACGGAACACGGCCCGCAAGACCATGCGAAATTGATCGACTTGGGCGTTTTGGCCCTGGGCGATGATGATCCCGGTCGAGCCCATGCCTCCACCGGCGTATTCGATTTGGGGGCCCCCCTCTATCTTGCACCCGAATTGCCTCGGGGAGAGCAAGCAGACGCACGCACGGATCTCTACGCTGTCGGAGGCGTGCTCTACCATGTCTTGGCCGGCCGACCACCGTTCTTGGGGACGGATCTCACCGACGTCGTAGCGAAACATCTCCACGAACAACCCACTCGACTCAGCGAATTGGCGCCCGATTTACCGCCTGCACTGGTCGCACTGATTCACCGCTGTCTCGACAAGAATCGCGATCAGCGACCGTCCTCAGCCCGAGAGATGATGATCACGCTGGATCAAGTGGCCACGGATCAAGCCCGGACCTTCGGTCGTGCGGTCCGTGCCCGAACAGGGGCCCTTCCCGGCGTCCCCACCACAGGTCGACTCGGAGACTGGTTACTCTTCGGGGAAAACCTGGAGCAGTTGATTTCAGACCGATGGTCCCAAGAGCCACCGCCCGCAGTCGCAGAGCGACTGGCCGGACTCCGCGACAAAATGTCGAATTTGAGCCGAACTCAGCGAACGGCACGCACCCGTCGAGAAGCCGCGGACCTCGCAGCTCGGCAACGGCTCCGAGCACGAGAGCGGATTCGTCGAGAATTGGAGCGCTTGGAAGAGTCCACGAACCGAGCGAGCGCCAAGCACCGAAATACAATCACCACCCTTGATGATCACACGTCCGCAGTCGCGCGGTTAGACCGGAAATACGCCCGTAGCCTGGCGGCTTTGGCGGCGTCCGTCGGCCCCTCTACAGAAGAAACCTCTCTCAACGTTCTCCAACACCATCTGACGCGGGTAGAAGCGACGATTGAAGAGCGACTCACTCAGGCTGAGGCTGTTTCCAAAACGCGCAAGATTGAACGGGCTGCGACCTTGGTCATGTCCGAGTTCGAGGCGAAGAAAACAGCCCTGCGCCGAGACCTGGCAGAACTGAGCCTCTCCGAACAGGAAGACGGTTTCGTCGATGAACACGCCGCCGCGATCGCGGCAGAAGCCTTCGACTCGGCCGTCTTGTACTACCAACGGGCCGCGCTCCGACTTCTGGCAACCTTCGCCGCCCAGCCTTAATCACACTATATATTCGCGCGCGGTCGCGCCTGCTCACCCGCGTGCCGGTTGATCCGCTGGCCGTGGTGGGTATAGTGCAGCCCGACTGACTGTAGGAGATGACGATGTCTAAGAGCTTGAACACCGAGATCGTGTTCCTCGCCGCAAAGAGAACCGCATTCGGTACTTTCAATGGGGCGCTTTCTAAGTTCACCGCGACGGATTTGGCCGTGACGGCCGCCGAAGCTGCCATTGAGCAAAGTGGTGTCGACCGCGCTGATTTCGACCACGTGGTCTTCGGTAACGTTCTGCAGACGGCCCGAGATGCAATCTATCTTGCACGGCACGTCGGCCTGCGGTCTGGCTTGCCCGAAACGGTTCCGGCAGTCACCCTCAATCGACTGTGTGGATCGGGTTTCGAAGCCATTACGGCCGGTGCCCGTGAGATCTTGGTCGGTGACGCTCAGGTCGTCCTCGTCGGTGGTACCGAATCGATGACCCAGGCACCGCATGTCGTCCGTGGGGGTCGAAAGGGCTTCCCCTTCGGCAAGACGCCAGAGTTGGAAGACACCCTCTGGAGCTGCCTGACGGACACGTACACGGGTCTTCCCATGGCCATCACGGCTGAGAACCTGGCCGAGAAATACTCGGTGTCCCGCGAAGAGTGCGACGAATACGCCGTTACCAGCCAAACGCGCTGGAACGATGCCCAAGAGAGTGGACGATTCGCCGACGAGATTACGCCCATCGAGATCAAGAGCCGTAAAGGGGTAACGATCTTCGACACGGACGAGCACCCCCGACCTTCGACGGACACCAGCGGTTTGGGCCGCTTGCGACCCGTCTTCAAGAAAGACGGCGTAGTCACCGCCGGCAACGCCAGTGGCATCTGTGACGGGGCTGCGGCTCTCGTGATGGCCACCCGCGCATATGCCGATGCCCATGGGCTCAAGCCTATCGGTCGTTTGGTGCAGTGGGGCGTGAGTGGATGTGATCCCAACATCATGGGGATTGGGCCCGTCCCGGCAACCAAAATTGCCCTCGAAAAGGCAGGATTGGGCATTGGTGATCTCGACGTAATCGAGGTTAACGAGGCTTTCGCACCGCAATACATCGCGGTCGAACGAGCACTCGAATTGCCCCGCGAGAAGACGAACGTAAATGGCGGCGCAATCGCGCTGGGTCACCCGCTGGGTGCCAGTGGCGCGCGGATTATGGGGCACCTGCTCTACGAGTTGGGTCGGCGTAACGGCAAATACGCCTTGGGAAGCGCCTGCATTGGCGGTGGTCAAGGCATCGCTGTCATCGTGGAATCAGTCTAATGAGGCGTCCCGTCGAAGCAGACCTAATCTACAATTGGAATCTACGTGGGCGGCGGGGAAACCTGGCCCCACGAGTGACTTTCTATGACGAAACGCTGCGTGACGGGATTCAAGGACCCTCAATCTCGGACCCTTCCATCGAGGCTAAGCTCCGAATCCTAGAGCTCGAGGAGGCGTTGGGGATCAATAATATTGATCTTGGCCTCCCCGGTGCCGGGCCCCGCGCGGTCGCCGATGTCACGGCGCTCGCGCAGCACCACATCGCCAACAAGATGACCATCGACGTGAGTTGCGCAGCGCGTACCCATGTCAACGACATCCGCCCCATCGTGGAGATCAGCCAAAAGACAGGCCTCCAGATCGAGGTCATGGCCTTTTTGGGGACCAGCCCCATCCGGCAATACGCCGAGAACTGGGATTTGGATCGACTGCTGAAACTCAGCGGGGATGCCATCGAATTCGCGGTCAGCGAAAACCTGCCGGTCACCTTCGTCACCGAAGACACGGTCCGAAGCCGCCCCGAGACTCTCCAGCCCCTCTTTCTCAACGCCATCGACAAGGGAGCCCATCGGCTGTGTCTATGCGACACGGTGGGGCATGCAACCCCAGACGGGGTCCGCAACTTGATTTGGTGGACTCGGAATCTGATCGAGGGCACCGGCTGCGAAATCGGGATCGACTGGCATGGACACAATGACCGCGGTCTCGGCGTGGCCAACTCCATCTTCGCGGCCGAATTCGGAGCTGACCGGATCCACGGAACCGCCCTCGGGATCGGAGAGCGGGTCGGAAACGCTGCCCTGGACCAAATCCTCATCAACTTCAAGCTGATGGGTGAGATCGACAATGATCTGAGCAAGTTGGTCGAGTGGTGTCAGCTCGTGAGTGAAGCTTGCGACTGGCCAATTCCGCGAAGCTACCCCGTGATGGGGGAAGATGCTTTTCGGACGGCGACAGGCGTGCACGCGGCGGCCGTGATCAAGGCTCAGAAGAAGGGTGATCATTGGTTGGCCGACCGGATCTACAGCGGGGTCCCTGCCGGAGAGTTCGGCATGAAGCAGCGCGTCGAGATCGGGCATATGAGCGGGCTGTCCAATGTCATCTATTGGCTGGAGGTCAACGAGATCACGGCCACAGACGGTCTCGCCGAACACCTCCTCCGCGCCGCCAAGCACAATAATCGCGTGCTCGCAGACAGCGAAGTCCACACCCTCATCGCTGAATTCCCAGGCTGAGAGCCAGTCCCGCGTGAACTCCGAACGTCTCATCGACCGTGCTCATCAACTCCTGGGGTTGCCACGAACGCTCCTGCTTCAATTGGAGCGACAAGCGGCTGAAACGGGACACTCATTGGCCGGTCTTCTGGTCGAGATGGGCTACGCCTCGACCAAGGACATAGAGCGTTTATTGAGTAAGAAGTTCGCGCCGGGGCCGGTCCGTGACCGTTCCACTCCGCCCGCCTCATTCGGGCCGGTGGGTGTTGCTGCCGAAGACGGCGAGACGCGTCCGCGACCCCAAACCTTCCCCGGTGTCGGGCGCAACACTCCATCTGTCCCACCGCTCATCGCCAGTCCTGTGACCGAGCCGCAACAAACGGGACGCGGAAGACGAAATGCGCTCCTGCACCGCTCGGACACCGGTGAATGGGCACGCGCCGACACCTTCGACATCGATGGACCCATTACGCCGTTCGGCACCCCCATACTCGTCGCGAATCCCGACGACACCTTTGATATGGAGTTGCCGGACTCCCCATCCGAGATCCCCATCTTGGCTCCCTATTTCGACGAAACGGCACCACCTGCAGCCCCCCCACCGCCATCGCGCGGTATTTTGCTCGGACGCGCGATCCCGTCTGACGAAGGGGATTTCGACGAAGGACTGCCCCAAGGCATTCCCGTACTCGATCCATATGAGGGGGACACCTCGGATTTCCCGGCCGTGGATTCCAACCCACCCACCGTGAGGCCCACGGTGCGGTCGCGAAGTGACCGGGGCCGATCGACGATCATCGACGGCCGAGCCGTCCTCCCCGAGTTAGCGGACGGCGCTGCGCGCTACACCATCGGTGAGGTCATCGCCGAGGGCGGAATGGGGTTTGTCGTCGAGGCGGTCGATGACAACATCGGGCGGACGGTTGCCATGAAGCAACTCCATGGCCGCCATGAACCCAATCCTGGACTCCAGCTGCGCTTCGTCGAAGAAGCGCAGATTACCGGCCAGTTGCAGCACCCGAACATCGTGCCCGTCCACGAACTCGGTGTTCGCGCCGATGGATCACTCTTCTTCACCATGAAGCGAGTGCGAGGCCGAACTCTCCGTGAAGTCATCAAGGGGCTCCGCAATCGGGATGAAAATGACGAACGCGCCTTTGGGCGAGTTCGGCTTTTACAGGCATTTCAGCAGGTTACGATGGGGGTCGCCTACGCCCATAGCCGAGGCGTCATCCACCGGGACATCAAGCCATCCAACATCATGTTCGGCGATTATGGCGAGGTCTTGGTAATGGATTGGGGACTGGCCAAAATCCTGGGCCCCGGCACAGACGGTGAGGTTCACAGTCACCGCCGGAAGCTCAAGCAATGGTCAACGAAGCAAGGCGATGTCATCGGGACACCGGGATACATGGCCCCGGAGTTGGCGCTGGGACAGATCGACGAAGTGGATTTCCGGGTCGACGTCTACAGCCTAGGCGCAATTCTCTACGAGATCTTGTCCCTCCGTCCGCCCTATAGCGGTGAAGACGGAAAAGCCGTCGTTCGAAAAATGCTGACGACTCGCGTCACACCACCCTCTGAGCGGGCACCCTCACGAGACATCCCGCGCAGTCTCGAGGAAATCGTCCTCAGATGCCTGGCCAAAGAACGTGCGCAGCGCTTCGATTCGGTGATGGAGATTCACGAGGCGGTCCAGGCACACCTCGAAGGTGAACTCGACCAACGTCGGCGTACCCAGGAAGCCCGCAAATATCTCACCGATGCTCGAAACCAAGCCCTCGAATATCAGCGACTATCAGAGCGCGTTGAGCGGTTACGTGAGGCCCTAGAAGGGCGTCGAATGGGACTGACCCCGTGGGGGGGCGTTGAGGAGCGGCGCCCCGTGTGGGCCGCCGAACGTGCCCTAATCGAAGCGGAAACAGCGCGCCGTCATGCTTTCGAGCGAGCGGACATGGGCTATGCCCGGGCACTGGGCCGAGTCGAAGGCTTCGAAGAGGCAAGAGACGGACGAGGCACTCTGCATTGGAGTGCATTCTTGGCCGCCGAAAACGAGGGCGATGTCGCCGGGTGTGCACGATCAGCAGATACCCTCAGGCATCTGGACTCGACCCGCTACGCCGGCCTGCTCAAAGGCGACGGACAGCTCTCCATCAAAACCACGCCTCCTGATGCGGGGGCGGTGCTCTACACCTTCGAAGCCGACGACGCAGTGATGCGAGCGGTCAAGCCGGTTTCATTGAGAGAAACACCACTCCAAGTCGGCTCCATCGCCATGGGAAGCTACCTTTTGGTCCTGCGGGCCGAGGACAGAAGCGAAACTCGGGTTCCGATCAATATCTCCCGTTTGGGCGCTGTATCCCTCAATATTCGGCTCCGTCCAGAATCGGAAATCCCACCCGGAATGGCCTACATTCCCGGTGGGCGAATGCGGTTGGGGGGCGACGCGGAAGCACAACGTGGGTTTGGGAGGCGCTTGGTCGAGGTAGAGGACTTTTGTCTTTCTCGATTGCCCGTAACGGTGGGGGACTACATCGAATTCCTCGATGCGATCGCGAGAACAGATCCGGACACAGCTCGCTTGAGAGCGCCGCGCCTCTTCGCCGACGGACCTTCGCTCCTTCCGACGTGCAACGGCCGCTTCATGCTCCCCAGCACCAGTACACGGGCCCTCGACGCACAAACTGACTGGCCTGTCTTCGGCGTGAGCTTCGACGATGCCTTGGCCTTCTGCGATTGGAAGAGCCTCAGAGACGGCATTCACTATCGTCTCCCGACGGAGACAGAGTGGGAAATAGCTGCGCGTGGGGCTGACGGGAGATTTTTCCCGTGGGGCAATACGTGGGAGCCGACATACTGCAATTCCGCCCACGCCCGACCTGGACCGCCCTGTCTCGAGCCCTGTGGTAATCACCCAACAGATCGAAGCCCCTACGGCATTCTCGATATGGCTGGCGGGGTGTCTGATTGGACGATCAGTGCACCCCGAGAGGCCGTCAGTGATGACTTAAGGGTCTGCCGAGGCGGGAGTTGGCAGCACCTCGATTTACGGGCTCGCTTGGCGTCTCGCCATTTAATGTGGCGGTCAGCCGTATCCGTCTCGGTGGGTTTTCGGCTGGCGCACGATCCGAAGTGAGCCCCCCACCACCCGCCCAAAACCCTCGACGGGTTCGCTGGCTATGGCTTGTGATGGGGATCTGGGCTGCGGGTGTCATCACACACGGGCAGGGAGAATTGAGCGCGCGCTACCAGGTCGAGGGTCCAGAGCGACGCTTTACGTCGCCGATTGCGCACGAATGGGGCTGGGTGCTCGACGCTCGTCCCGGTGATCTATGGACCGAAGTCCATGGACGATATGCACCCCACTCGACACGCCCGGCCCGCCCGAAAGACACGCCTGCTGCATGGCGGGACGCACTCGATCAATTGCAGCTGTCCCCGCGATCCCCAGAGAAGCCATGGGCCGGTGCACGGCCGCGTATCCGGTTTTACGGCGACGCGCGCGGTCCAACTTTACTCATTGGACTCTACGGCACGAAGAGTGTGCTCTACGACCCCAAGATCGGCGTGATCGTCCCCGAAGTTTTGGCAACGGCGCAGACCGAATTGGAACTGTCCAACGCCCGAGAAGCGCCATGGTGATCTCCGCTGATTTGAGCGCCCAGACCCGCTGGGCACTGGCCGTTCTGTCGGGCCTTCTCAATGGAATCGGCTTCGTATTCTGGGGCCCTTGCACCCTTCTGGCCAATGTACCGCTGCTTCTGGCACTCCGCGCCAGTGGATCGGCCAGCGAGTCCGCCGCTTTGAGTGCAGTCGTGGGATTCTTGGGCGGTGTTCACATCTACGGAATCGTGAACTACGGCTGGTTTCTCTTATTGGGATTCAGCCTCTATACGGCAAGTCAGATGGTGGTCTATGGGCTGCTGTTTCGAGCGCTCTGGGGGAAAAGCAGTCGCCTCCTCGACCTCGTCTTGCCGGCGGTCATCTGGGGGCTCACAGAGTGGATGCGAACCATCGGCCCCATGTCTATGCCGGCCAGCTATGCAGGCAATCTCGTCGACACGGCCGCCCTCACACCATGGCTTTCAATGGTGCCGGTAACCGGTGGCTTGGGATTGAGCACCGTTGCAGCCTTGGTCCAGAGTCTCATATTCCATGCCCTGGTGGATCCCAGACGGTATCGCATTGGGCTCATCACGGTCAGCGCCGGGATCGCAGGATTGGGAGTATGGGGGAGCATCTGTCCACCATCTCTCGGAGAGCGCCCGGTCAAGGTTGCCGGGGTACAGGGTGGTCTGGCCAATGACCAATATTGGGTGGCAGAAGCGGATCCAGCCATGATGCGGCAGGTCGTTCGCACCTACGAGACCTTGAGCCGTCGAGCGTACCAGGAGGGAGCTCAACTCATCGTGTGGCCCGAAACTGCCGTGAGGGCGCCGGTCACCCGAATCGCATCACTCAAGACGCGCCTCTATCCGCCAAAAGACGCCATCGGCACCCTCATCGCAGGCGTTATCGACCACAATGCCAATGGCCAAAGATTCAACGCAGCCGTTGCCATCGAACCCGGCGGCAAACGAATCGGCCGATACGTCAAGGTGCGGCTCGTACCCGGAACCGAGGCACACTTCACAGCCGGAGATGGGTGGACACCAATTCGGACGGCCCATGGGAGCGTCGGGGTCATGATCTGCTTGGAATCCGTCTATCCCGATGCCGGCCGTGCGCTCGCTGCGGCGGGCGCCGAGTTGCTCGTGGTGATGAGCAATGACGCTGGCTTTGGTCGTTCACCCATCACCCGGCATATGACACACCGCGCCGCCGTGCGAGCGCTGGAAACCGGCCGCTGGCTACTTCGCGTCGGTCAGGCAGGAATCACCACATTGATCGATCCACGGGGTCAAACGACCACCAGTTTGGGCCTCTTCGAACCCGGTGTGGTCACAGGCACGGCCATGAGACGGGACGACAAGACCCTTTTCGTAGCCTGGGGAGACTGGTGGGCTGCCCTATTGCTCCTCATTTTGGGATGGGCGACTTGGGCGCGGAGACGGCCGCGAACCGTCGCAAAAGCACCCCATTGACCACGTAGACGAACCAAAAGACGGGAAAAAAGATGAGGTATGCGCTGCCCGTGTGCCAAAAACCATCGGCCAGTTCGACCCCACCGTAGTAGCCGAGCAAGAAGATCACCGTGACTCGAATCCCATTGGCCAACATCGCGATGGGAAACACCAAGCCAAGAAGCAAGAGACGTCCAGACATTCGCGGCTGCGCCACCCACCCAAAAACGAGGATATACATGGTGAGAGTGACGAGCATATTCATGCCCGAGCAGGTCTCGTTGACGATCAAATAATAGGGATCAGAGTCGATGGTGTACTCGTCGAAGTACCAAACTCGATAGTCCAGAGCCTTCAAGATCGACATGGCGATGTCTGTGGTCCACGCCTGGAGCCGAACGTCCAGACTGTCTCGTAGGAAGTACTCCCACGGGAGAGCAAATGCACAGAATCCGACCGGCACCGTGAGGGCACGTGCTCGACTCCATCCTTGATAGCCCCAAAGCCAGATCCAAACCGCAACGGGGGCCAGTAGACCACCGATCAAGAGCACATCGCGCTGGTGACGGGAGAACACCAAAACCCCGATGTACACCGCAATCAGCCCAATTTGAGCCCGATCTGCACCGGCTCGGTTGGGTAGACCCTCGCTCCAAGCAGG
>Ga0115011_10000945_pt1 | contig 21638 bp, 13 predicted proteins | sample TroAtlMetagenome_2_FD_88705 | JGI IMG/M metagenome (GOLD analysis project Ga0115011, IMG submission 88705) | Marine eukaryotic phytoplankton communities from Atlantic Ocean - Tropical Atlantic ANT8 Metagenome | ecosystem: Environmental > Aquatic > Marine > Oceanic | place: Tropical Atlantic...
CTTAACCTTTACATGTGGTAGAGATAACTTCAACAGTGAGCATGATTATCCACGTACATCAGATCCTGTATCTGGTCAGAGTATTGCTATCACTGAAATTGTAGATACTGATACTATTAAGGTCTTTGTTGGAGTAACAACCTTTAGTGATCTACCTTATGGTGAAATGACTGAATATGGACTTACTAGAAGTGGTTATGGATTTAGAAGAGGTGATCAGTTTACACCTGTTGGTTTAGTTACAGACTCTAATTTACGAGAAATAGTGACTCCTGCAATATTCACTGCAGTTGATATTCATAATGATTCGTTTGCAGCATGGCAATTCGGACAATTCGATTACATTGATTCTATTAAAAATCAGCAAGATGGATCTAAGACAAGATTTGAATTAAAATATGATGGTTCATTATTAGCATTTGAATCTGAAGATACTCCAGCATTCCCTGAAATGAATCTTTCAAATGCATTATTAATTATTATTAATGGTGCTATTCAAGAACCAGGAGTTGCATATGACTTTGATGGAGGAACATCATTCGTCTTTAGGGAAGCACCTAGAGCAACTGACGATGTAAGTATATTCTTCTATCGTGGAACTGATGGTGAAGATACTCTTCTAATTACTGATATTAAAGAAACACTAAAACCTGGTGATATTATTGAACTATTGAGAATGGAGTCGGATAAATTAAATCAGACCGATAGAACAATCGAAGCGATTGTTGATTCTGATAGAATAGAAACTACTTTCTATACTGGGCCAGGAATTACTAGTGAAAGAAAGCAGTTTAGTTGGACTAAACAAAAAGTTGATAAAATTATCGGTGGTCAAGTTGTTTCTAAAGCAAGAAGTATAACAGAACCATTAGTCTTCCCAACAGCGAAGATTATAAGAGATCTATCTTCTACAGAAACTGGCCAAATATTTGTTGATAATGCATCCATATTTAATTATGAAGGAGATCTTCCTTCCAAACCTATTGGTGGATTTATTGTAGATAATACAATTCCAGAACCTCGTGCTGCATCTTTAACTGCTACAATCAATGCTTCTGGTCAATTATCAGGATTTACCATTGTAGATGGTGGTCTTGGATATGTTGGTGCTTCAACCAATCTATCAGTTGGAATACCAACAAGTGGTATTGGTGTTGGTATTGGAACTACTGCTACTGCTACTGCTACTATAACAAATGGAGTTATCTCAGGTACTTCAATTACAAATGCAGGATTTGGATACACTTCTACCAATGTACCTAAAGTTATAGCACCATTACCATTATATAAATCTGAATTGGTAAGTAATATTACTTCTGTTCAAGACATTACTGGATCTATTACAGGAATTGGTACAACTACCAAAGCAGGATCATCTAGTGGTTTAGCATTGATGTTTGAAGTATACTCTGCTGGTGGTCTTACTGTCTTAGCAGATGGCCGTCCAATTAGTGTTTTTGATACACAGATAGGAACAGGTGTAACTTCAATATATGATTCTGATAGTGAAATAATTGGTATAGGAACAGAATTCTTAGACAATGTTTACAACATTAGTGGTAATCATGGAGGATATAGTGGTACTACTTCAATTTTGATATGTAACATTAAATCTGATACTGTACATACTGGACTCAGTACTACAGGTGCTTGGGCAAATAATCCAGCAGGATACTTCTCAATGGGTAGATTGAGTGGAACAATTGCCAGAAGTGCAGGTAATCCAATAGCAATTGGTGTTAGTGGTTTAACCGTTAATTCTGGTCTAACTACCTTCCCAACAATACAGAGAAGGTTAGAAGGTTTTAGAGATAGTGGGGCTGTCGATCCAACATCTTAATAAACTATTATAAATATCTAAAAAACTATTAATATGTCTGCCGTCGTAACAGATCAATTTAGAATATTTAATGCAAGTAATTTTGTAGAGTCTGTACTTGATACATCCAACTCCTATTATGTTTTTTTAGGGTTGAGCAATCCTACTTCTCCTAATCCAGGATTTGGTAGGACTAGTACGTGGGATAGTTCTGCACCTTTACTACCAACGGATAATCTTCAGTACGAAGCACAATATAGAAGTACTTCACTATTTGGTCAAAGAATAAATGCAAATAATATAAGAAGAGTTATAAGAAAAGTCCAATGGACTAAGAACACTTCTTATGATATGTACAGACAAGATTACAGTATTAGTAATCCTGCTCCCATATCAAAAACTCCTAGACTATATGACGCAAATTACTATGTTGTTAATAGTGATTATAACGTTTATATTTGTTTAAGTAATGGTTCTTTTGGTGCACCAGGCTCTGCGACGGCTAGTGGTGGTAAATCAAAAGATGAACCAACATTTACAGATTTGGAACCATCTGCTGCTGGAACAAGTGGAGATGGATATATTTGGAAGTTTTTATTCTCAATAACACCTAGTGATATTATAAAATTTGATTCTACAGAGTATATTGTAGTTCCTAATGATTGGTCTACTTCCACAAACTCTCAAATTCAAAATGTTAGAGAGGCAGCTAATTCTGATATTAACTTTAACCAGATAAAGCAAGTATATATTGAAAATCCAGGTGCTGGATACAATAATGGAACATATTCAGTAGATATTCTTGGTGATGGTACTGGTGCAAAAGCATCTGTACAAACTGTGGGGGGAATTATCCAAACAGTAACAGTAACAGCTGGTGGAAGTGGATATACTTATGGTATTCTTGATTTAAGTCTACTTCAACCTACAGGTACTTCTCCAAGTACTTTTGCTAAATTGATACCTATTATACCTCCTTCTAGAGGACATGGATATGATGTTTATAAAGAATTGGGTGCAGATAGAGTTCTAATCTATGCAAGATTTGATGATTCTACAAGAGATTTTCCAACAGATACCACATTTTCTGAAGTGGGACTTATAAAGAATCCATCTACATTCTCATCCAAAAATACCATTTTTACTGGTAGTCAATATTCATCTTTAGGTGCAATTAAATTTGGATCATCTTTTGATGGTAGTTCTATTTCTATTGGTAGTTCTATAACACAAACACGTAGTGATGGTAATGTTGCTCGTGCATATGTTGCTTCTTTTGATAAGCAAACTAATGTTTTAAAATATTATCAAGATAGATCCCTATATTTTGGAAATAATGTAGATCAGACTGATTATATTGGTGTTAGTACGGATTCTAAAGTACTAGGATTTGAAGCTACAACCAACAGCATTAGTTTTGCTGCAGGTGGCCCATCTGATACTTCTCCATCTATTGCATTTACTGGAAACACTTATAGTGATGGTAATAAAGAGATAGACTTAGGTGTTTATTTTACAGGTGGTCTTGCTGATCCAGAGATAAATAAAACTACTGGCGATGTAATTTACATAGATAATCGCAAGTCAGTCACTAGGGATAGTAGACAAAAAGAAGACATTAAAATCATACTGGAATTTTAAAAACTCATGGCTCAGAAAAAAGATTTAAATATCAGTCCTTACTATGACGATTATGATTCTAGTAAGAATTTTTACAAGGTTTTATTTAAACCAGGATATCCAGTTCAAGCTAGAGAACTTACGACTTTGCAATCTATATTGCAAAATCAGGTAGAGCAATTTGGTAGTCATATTTTTAAAGAAGGATCTGTTGTAATTCCTGGTGGAATTACTTATGATGATCAATATAGTGCTGTAAAATTAAGTCCATTACAGTTTGGAATTGATGTTTCAATTTATGCTAGTCAACTTGTAGGTAAAGTTATAGAGGGTAGAAGTTCTGGGGTAACTGCAACTGTACAACAAGTTGTACTACCTAATGGAGTTGATGTTGAATACTTAACACTATATGTAAATTATGAGGGATCCAGTCCTGATAATTTCACACTTGATACATTTGCAAATGGTGAGTCATTAATAGCAAAAGAAAATGTAGTTTATGGTAATACTACCATTAGTGAAGGACAGGAAGTTGCAACATTAATATCCAGTGATGCAACTGCTACAGGAGCTGCAGTTTCTATAGCTGATGGTGTCTATTTTATTAGAGGTACTTTTGTCAATGTAACTAAGCAAACACTAATCTTAGATTATTATACAAATACTCCATCATATAGGGTTGGTTTAAAAATTGATGAATTAATAATTGGTGCAAAAGATGATCCATCATTATATGATAATGCACAAGGATTCACTAATTATGCTGCTCCTGGTGCTGATAGATTTAAAATTGGATTAAGTCTTAGTAAGAAATCAACAGATGATTATAATGATTCTGATTTTGTTGAAGTTTTAAAGGTTGTTAATGGTGATAAAAGAAAAATTCAAGAGAAAAGTAGTTATAATATAATCCAAGATTATATGGCAGAAAGAACATATGAAGAATCTGGAAACTATACTGTAGCACCATTTAATATAAAAATTAATAATTCATTAAATGATAGATTAGGAAATGCGGGAGTATACTTTGCTGATCAGAAAACAGATGAAGGAGCTACCCCATCAGATGATTTAGCATGTCTAAGAGTTGGTGGTGGAACAGCATATGTTAGGGGATATCAAATTGATACGGGTAATACAACTATATTGGATGTTCCTAAACCAAGAGATACTGAAACTATAAATGCTGCTGGTGTTCCCTTCTCAATGGGGAATAGAATGCAACTTCAAAAAGTTACAGGACAACCTCAGTATAGAAAAGAAATTGCATTATATAATGGATATTCAGCATCAACTTTAGAAATAGGAAGAGCAAGAGTATATAATCTCAGTTTAAATTCTGCTGAATATGTTGGTGATGCATCAAAATGGAATTTATATCTATATGATGTTCAAACATTTACTAGATTATCATTAAATAGAGCACTTTCAGCAACTGAAGTATTACATTCTTATCATATAAGAGGTGCACATAGTGGTGCAACTGGTTATGTATGGAATTCTGCTGGAGCTGGTAATGGTGGTACTAGTGGTACAGGAAATGATCTTTTTGTAGAGCAAACATCTGGCCGATTTTTATCAAATGAGCCCCTTATAATTCAGGGTAATTCTATTGCTGTACAAACCCTCACTGTAAAAGCATTTGGTATTAAAGATGTTAAGTCTGTTAAGCAAACAGCAACAGGTGCTTACACACAAGACTTTGTTGGATTTGCATTTTTAGAAAAATTCCCTTTACCTAATGGAATAAAAGTAGGAATCGTAACCAACACTGGACAAACATTAAGATCACCAGGTTCAGTATTTACTGGTATTACAACTAATACTATAATTAGATATTCTCAAGGAGATGGTGATGAAATATTTGCAAATGTAGATGCTATTTCTGCTGATGGTTCTGCTGTAACTCTTGGTGCTTTGGGTGTAAGTGTTGCTGGAATATTCAGTGGAACACCTATTAATACTAGTGGAACTGTAGATATTTCTGTTGGTGCACCTTCTGTTAAAGAAAGTGATCAAGGTTCTTTATATACATCATTACCAGATATTAATATTTCTTCTGTTGATTTTAAGAGTTCTTCATTAACAATCACTGCACAAATTACTGGTGAAGGTATTGCATCTTCTACAACAACTTTAGATATATCTGGAACACCTGGTGTTAAAGATGGTAGTGGAGCTGGAATTAGTACAGCATTTTTTGATTCTTATTCTGCACATAGATATTCTATTCATTATGGATCTACTAATGGAGTAGCTGGAGTAAAACGTGGTAATTTCTCATATAATGGTGGTGGATCTCAAGTTGTAATTGGGGGATTAAATGCTACTGATGCTAACACTGTTGCTAATGTAACTGCAGTTAAACAAGGTATTCAGAGTAAAGTCAAAAATTATGTTAAGAGTAATATTGTAGAAGTAACCGCATCTAAATTACAACAATCTGGTATTGGTACTGGTATTCAAGATGGATTAACTTGGAATCCATATGCATATGGATTAAGAGTACAAGATAGAGAGATATCTTTAAATGTACCTGATGTTGCAAATATTGTAGCAGTTCGTGAATCAACTAATGAAGAACAACCAACTTTTGACGTTATAACATTTAGTGCTACGGCAGCTGTCGCAACAAATGCAATTATTGGTGAAGATATTGCAGGTCAAAGTTCTAATGCTATTGCTAGAGTAGTTACAAATAATGGATCTTCTCCTTCTTCTGGTGGAGCTAATAGATTAGGTATTGTATATCTAAATGATAGAACATTTCGAGTAAATGAAGTTGTTAAATTTACAGAGTCAAATATAACTACTAATGTTGAAGGAATTAATACTACTGAAGGAGATGGTAAATATCAAGATATTTCAAGATCATTTACTTTAGATGAAGGTCAGAGAGATCAATTCTATGATTATTCAAGACTTGTTAGAAAAAGAAATTATGCTATACCATCTAGAAGGATGGTAATCGTATTTGATAAGTACGTTGTTCCTACTGGTGATCAGGGAGATGTATTTACTGTAATGAGTTATGATAAAGCAAGATATAATAAAAATATACCCACAATTGGTATTGATCAAGTAAGGGCAACGGATACATTAGATTTTAGACCTAGAGTACCAGATTTTACTAGTAATACAGTATCTCCATTTGCTTTTGATGCTAGAACAACACAATTTAATGTTGAACCAAAATTTTTATTAGCACCTAATGAGCAATCTATTTTGGGGTATGATTACTATCTCCCTAGAATTGATAAATTGTACATTGATAAGAATGGTACATTATCAGTAATTGAAGGTCAATCAGAAAGAGATCCATTACCTCCAGCAGTTAATAGCACTTCAATGATGGAGTTGGCTACGATAGCGTATCCAGCATATCTTTACAATCCAGGTGATGCTGATATCTATCTTACTGATAATAAAAGATATACAATGCGTGATATTGGTAAGTTGGAAAATAGAATCGAGGGTTTAGAAAGAACAACTACATTATCATTACTTGAAGTAAATACAGAAGCATTAAAAATACAAGATGCTCAGGGTAATGATAGATTTAAGAGTGGATTTTTTGTTGATGATTTCCAGAATAATGATAATATTGATCTTGAATACTCTTCTGTAGGTGTTGATTCTCAAGTTGGAGAAATAAGACCTATTATTGGACAAAATAGTCTTGAAAGTGCTTTAATGCCATCTTCTAATATTGTTGATAGTGAATTAGATAGATCAGAAAATTTTGCTCTTTTAGATGGTAATGTTGTAAAACGTGGTAACTCAGTACTTTTAGATTATGATGAAGTTCCATGGATAAATCAACCACTTGCAACTAGAGTAGAGAATGTTAACCCATTCCATGTTATTTCATTTGAGGGTCTTGTTGACTTAACACCAATAAGTGATAGTTGGCTTAGAACTATTAGACTGGATCCTATGACTGCAGTCGTTCAGGAAAATAAGAGAAGAACAGATGAAGTTGTTCGTTGGACACAAAGGAGAAAGTATACTAGTTGGTTCTGGTCTTATTACTACTGGTCTAATGGAGCTCCAGGAACTACTAGAACTACATCTACTGAAGTTAGGAGAACACATTTCAAAGGTGATGTTATAACATCAAGTGGTGATGATCAATATATGAGATCTAGAAACACTACATTTGATGCTAAACTACTAAAACCAACAACACAACACTATCAATTCATGGATGGTCAAAGTGGTATGGACTTTATTCCAAAATTATTGGAAATATCAAATGATAGTACTTTAGAAAATTATGGATCTAGTGGAGTATTCCAAGTTGGGGAAGAAGTAATAGGTTATATGGGCACTACGAGAATTATTAATTTCAGAGTTGCTAATCAAAATCATAAAGCAGGCCCATATAATGCTCCAACAAATGTTTATACATATCTTCCATACAAACCTGCAGAACAGTTCCAATCAATATATACAAGTTCTTCTAAAGTATTGAACGTTGATTGTTTTGCTCTATCAGAAAAGGCACAAGGAGAATATTCTGGTTATGTAGTTATGGGTGCAAAATTAGTTGGTCAGACAAGTGGTGCAGTTGCTTATGTTAAAGATTTAAGATTAGTTAGTGATAACTATGGCGATTTGCAAGGATGTTGGTTCTTGAGAGATCCTTTTGTTGATCCACAACCTAGTGTTGTAATTCCATCTGGTGAAGCTGAATATAAAATTACTGGAGATCCAACTAATGCGAAACAACTTAAAGGAAGTAAATTAATTTCTTCAGCAGAAATTGGTTTCCAATCTATGGGTAGATTCCGTGAAATACAATACCAAGATATTGATAAAACGGTTACAACTCAGGTTACTACCATTACAAGGACATATCAAGGACATAGATCTGACCCTCTCGCTCAGTCATTTGCCGTTGCGAGCAATATACAAGCACCTGATTCTTCTACCATACAAAGTTCTAATATAAACTTAGATGATGATCAGCATGGGGCATTTTTAACTTCTATTGATTTATTCTTTGCAAAAAAACCAACAACAGGACAAAGTAATCCATGTGTTGTTCAGGTAAGAACTGTGGAGTTAGGAACACCGACTCTAACTAATCTTAACCTTGGTGAAGTAATCTATCCTGATGATATAACAACTTCAGAAGATGGATCAGTTGCAACTAATGTTAAATTTAAAGAACCAGTTTACTTAGAAGCAGGAAAAGAATATGCAATAGTTCTTCTTGCAACAACTACTGATCAGTATGAAGTCTGGATTGCTAGAATGGGTGAAAATGTTATTGGTGGTGCTACTGGTGATGGTGTTGGTGGTTCTACTATAATCTATACTCAACAATGGGCATTAGGTAGTCTTTATAAATCCCAGAATGGATCTATCTGGTCACCAAGTCAGATGGAAGATATGAAGATGAAATTGTATAAAGCAAAATTCAAACCTTCCGAAGGAACTGCATACTTCTCTAATCCAACTTTAAGTGAAAGTAATGATTATATACGTTTACTTGATAGTAATCTAATAACCACATTAGCTAGGACTGGTAGAATTAATATTACCAATCTTGCCTCAGGACATGCTGGTCTTACAACTTTCGTACCAGGTACAAAAATTCTAGGATCTACAAATGATGCTGTTCATGCATACATTGTTGGTACTGGTGCTTCCGTAACTAATGCAACTATTGCTAGAGGTGGATCGGGGTATAATAATACTCTTAGTGCTGTTAGTACCTATAATATTGTAGGAAATGGTGAAGGATTTGAGATTAACATTAATGCCGTTGACTCAACTGGAGCAATTACTGGATTTACAACAGCTGGTACAGCAAAAGGTTATAAAGTTGGTGATGTTGTAGGTATTGTAACTGCTGATGTTTCTGGAAGTGTAGGTGTTGGTGCTTTCTTAACTATTGAGGAAAATAGCGGCCTTGATACATTATACCTTTCAGGTATTCAGGGAACATCTGCTACAGGATCATTTAAAGATACTGAAGACTTTAGATATGTTGATCCTGTAAGTGGATTAGTACAAAATGCTTCTACTGGTAGTGGCCCTGTTCTTGCTTCAGATTTAACACTTGATGGTGGAGTATATGATGGTAAGCACTTTAGAGTATCTCACTTTAATCATGGTATGCATGCCACTAATAATAAATTACAACTATTTGATATTGCAGCTAATGCTGAAATATCTTTACTTTCGCTAGATGTGGGTGTAAGTGCATCATCTATTAGTGTTGGATCTACTGTTGGATTCTCTACTTTTGAAGGTGCACCTATTGGTATTGGAAGTACTGGTTATGTAAGAATTGGTGATGAAATTATTGGTTATAGATCAGTAGGAAATGGATCTTTAGATGATATAATTCGTGGTGTAGATTCTACTATCGTAACATCATATAGTGCTGGTGAACCACTAGAGAAGTATGAATTAAATGGTGTTTCTTTACGAAGAATTAATAACTTTACTCATCAAATATCTCCATTAGATATTGGATTAAATCATTATTATGTTGGATTCAATACCACTAGTGGTGGTAAAAATAGAAGTGCTGATGCAGTTGCTAATCCAGAATTATCATTCACTGAAGATGGCTTTGCTGGTGGAGATTTTGCTAGGGGAACTATGAATATACAGTTTGAGACGGTAACTCCTTGCTATAACATCGTTACACCATCACCTATGGTCAGTTCTAAAGCATCTATTAGAACTATAACAGGAACAAGTGTTGGTGGTGCTGAAGTCTCATTCGAAGACAAAGGATTCCAACCTGTTCAACTTAATACTCCTAATGACTTAACCAGTCCAAGAATAGTATGTTCTCGAATAAATGAAACTACTTATTTGGGTAATATTGAAAGAAATAAATCATTTACTACAGGAATAACACTTCAAACTCAAAATCAGAATGTCTCTCCAATAATCTATACAGATGTTGCTTATTCGCAACTTGGAACAAATATGATAGATAATCCTGTTTCAAATTATCCTGAAAATGGAGAGGTTAAAACTCATACTGAAGATCCTCATTCTGCAGTTTATGTGTCTAGATTAATCAAACTTAACAAGACTGCTGATTCCTTGAAGGTACTTATTACTGCATATAGGGGAGCAGACGCAGACTTTAGAGTTCTTTATTCCTTACAAAAACCTGATTCTATGGAAATATTACAGGAATTTGAATTATTCCCTGGATATGATAATCTTAAGGATACAACTGGAGATGGTCTAGGTAATCAAGTGATAGATGAGGCACTTAATAGTGGTTTACCTGATGCACAGGTTACACCAAGTCTATATGGGGAATACAAGGAATATGAATTTACTGCAGATAATCTTGGTGAATTTAATGGATATGTAATTAAGGTTGTAATGTCTTCTACTAACCAAGCTCAACCAGTTAAGATTAGTGATATTCGTACTATTGCTGTTAAATAATGGAGTATGTTAAAGTTTTAAATTATAAAGGTTTATTTCGTGATGAAACTACTGGTGCTATTATAAACTGCAATGATGCAGAATATAAGCATAGATTAGTTAAAATACAAGCTGTTGATTCTCAAAAAAAGGAGATAGACAGATTAAAGAATGAACTGGACGAAATAAAGGATTTACTTAAAAACTTAACTAATAAGAATAGCGTTTAGTACTCCTATAAATAAGGTAGAGGGATTCTTCTCGTAAATACATGGCTGCAGTATACGTTAATAATCTTGTAGTAAATACAGGATCCACATTTCAACAAACTTTTAATTTAGAATCTACAGATAATAATGCTGCTTTAAATTTGAGTGGGTATACCGTTAATTCTCAAATGAGAAAGTGGGCAGGTGCGTCTGCAGCTACAGATTTTGTTGCTTCTATTCCTACCCCATTAGAGGGAATAATTCTATTGGAGTTAACGTCTACAACTACTGCAGCATTAAAAGCTGGTAGATATGTTTATGATATTCTTATTACAAAAGGAGGTGTGACGGAAAGAGTCGTTGAAGGGAATGTCTTAGTTAGAGAAGGAGTAACGAGGATCTAATAATGGCAGATATTAGAGTAAGAGTTGGCCAACAGAATACTGTAAAGATACTGTCCAGTGCATCTGGTGGTGAGGCTCTTACTGCTATCACCGCACAAAATGTAGTTGGTGGTATTGCTTCAGTATCAACCTTAGATGTTAACACTGGAATATCAACATTTGCTGGAGATATACACTTTAAGGGTGTTGCTGGTATAGTTACTGCATCATGGGATGCAAGTGATAATTCCTTTCTCTATAATTCAGGTTCAAAACTAAAATTTGGTACTGCTTCAACTCAATTAGAAATTTATAATGATGGTTCTAATAGTTACTTAAGTGAACTTGGAGCAGGTGCTTTAAGAATTGGATATGGTGGTACAGCAGAACTGTATAATGGAACAACAAGAGTATTTGAAACGATCTCCACTGGTGCTACAGTTACTGGAGATCTTTATGTTAGTGGTGACTTATTCCTGAGTGATGATATCGTTCTTGATAACATATCTGCACAATCACTAAATATCACAGGTCTATCTACACTAAGTGTTTTAACAGCAACTCGTGTTCCTTTTGTTGGAACAGGGTCTACTTTAAGAGATAGTGCAGGATTTACATTTGATGGTTTAACTGATAGTCTTTCAATTGGTGGTAATCTTTCAGTTGGTGGAACAGTTACTTATGAAGATGTAACAAATGTTGATTCTGTTGGATTAGTTACTGCTGGTAAAGGATTTAGAGCTACTACTGGTGGTTTAGTAGTAACTGCTGGTATTGCTACATTTGGTGCAATTGCAACATTTACAGCAGATGCTTATGTGGATGGAACATTAACTGCTGGATTAATCGATGGAGGATCGTACTGATGGCCAAACCAACTAGTAAAACTGAATTAATAGATTATTGCTATAGGCAGTTGGGTGCTCCTGTTTTGGAAATTAATGTTGATGATGATCAAGCTGATGATCTATTTGATGATGCGATACAATATTTCAATGAACGTCATTATAATGGTGTTGAGAAAATGTATCTTAAACATGCATTTACTCAAGAAGATGTTGATAGAGGAAGGGCAAGTGGAACAAGTGGAGTTGGTATAGTTACTACAAGTGTAGACTCTACAAGTGTAAGTGGATTAGGAACAATTACATCTAATTGGTATGAGACTTCAAACTTTATACCTGTTCCAGATTCTGTAATTGGAGTTGAAAAGGTATTTAAATTTGATAGTAGTACAATATCTAATGGGATGTTTAGTATTAAATATCAATTATTTTTGAATGACTTATATCAATTCAATTCGATTGATTTACTTCAATATTCTATGGTTAAGACTTATCTAGAGGATATTGATTTTCTATTAACTACAGATAAGCAGATTAGATTTAATCAAAGACAGGATAGATTATATTTGGATATTGATTGGAAATCTCAGGAGGTTGGTGAGTATATTGTATTAGAATGTTGGAGAGCATTAGATCCTACATCTTATACTCAAGTATATAATGATCCATTTTTGAAAAAATATTTAACCGCATTGATGAAAAAACAATGGGGACAAAATTTAATCAAATTTAAAGGAGTTAAGCTCCCTGGGGGAATTGAATTTAATGGTAGAGAATTATATGATGATGGACAAAAAGAAATAGATGCCCTATTAGAGAAGATGACTTCAGAATACGAGGTACCACCTCTTGATATGATAGGTTAATGTTATGGCATTAAATCCATTTTTTCTCAAAGGCTCTGCAGGAGAACAAAGACTAGTCCAAGATCTCATCAACGAACAGTTGAGGATGTATGGTGTTGAAGTCACATATCTTCCTAGAAAAGTAGTTAATAAAGATAATCTTTTTAGAGAAATTGAATCATCAAAATTTGATGATAATTTTTTATTGGAAGCATATGTAAACACCTACGAAGGTTATACGGGTGCTGGTGATATAATGACCAAATTTGGTATGAGTTTAAAGGATGAATTAGTAGTAACTATATCAAAAGAAAGATGGGAAGATTTTATTGCACCATTTTTGGTTGCAATGCCTGATGATGAAATAATTGTTGATGGTAGACCACGTGAAGGAGATTTAATATATTTTCCATTAGGACAAAGAATTTTTGAAGTAAAATTTGTAGAGCATGAAAAACCTTTCTACCAATTAGGTAAAGGATATGTTTATGAATTGCAATGTGAACTCTTCGAACTTGAAGATGAAATTGGTGGATGGGATCAAATTAGTGATTCTACTCAGCAAGTCGATGAGACACTGGTTAATTATGGTTATATGACTGAATTGAAGTTGATCTCTATCGGTTCAACTGCAACCTTAAACATAGGTACTTCATCTGGATATGTTAGGAATATATTCCTTAATGAGGATGGATATAATTATACTACAGCACCTAATGTAGTAATATCTGGGCCAAATGTGGGTAGTGGAATAACTGCAACTGCTGTGGCTATAACTACGCATGTAAATAATGTATATTCTGTTAAAGAAATTTTATTAACAAATGCTGGTGCTGGATATACTACACCACCTACAGTTACTATAGTAAGTACTGCAACAACAGCAACTAATGGTATTACCACATACAATGGAGTTGGTGCGGCTGCAACTGCAAACTTAGGCCCTGCTGGTACTGCTGGTATTCAGGTAATAACTACTGGTGTTGGAAATAGTGGTAGTGGTTATGCTGATACACCAACTGTATTCATAGATGCACCACCTGTAGGTGCTGGAAATACTAGTGCTGTTGCTAGAGCAGTATTGGATAAATCTGCTAATATGATTACTCAAATCCTTATCTCTGATGCAGGTGTTGGATATACTTCTCATGCAGGTATAGCAACTATTGCACAACCAGCAGTTATAACTGGTATTGGAACTTATCAGTTTAATGAGATTGTTGAAGGATCTGTTACTGGTGCTAAAGGTAGAGTTAAGAGTTGGGATAGAGATGAAGTTATCCTTAAATTGGGTACAACAGAAGGAACGTTTGCACCTGGTGATATTGCTATTGGAACTACTTCTGGTGCTAGATTTAATGTTGATTATATTGCTAAAGCAGAATTTGCTGATAAATATGATCAGAGTGACACTATAGAAGCAGAAGCAGATGCTATTATTGACTTCAGTGAAACTAATCCATTCGGACAAGTATAATGTTAGGAACTTATTATTACCACGAAATAATTAGAAAGACTATAGTATCTTTTGGTACAGTATTTAATAATATTATTATTAAACACAAGACTCAAGATGGTGCAGATTATAATGACTTTAAAGTACCATTATCATATGGGCCTGCTCAAAAATTTCTTGCTAGGTTAGAACAACAGGCAGATTTAAATAAACCCGTTCAAACAACATTACCAAGATTATCATTTGAAATGAATACCCTTTCTTATGATCCTACCAGGAAAGCAGGTGTTACTCAAACATTTAAAACTTCTGATGGAACTAATTTGAAAAAGGTTTATATGCCTGTACCTTATAATATTGGATTTGAATTAAGTATATGGACAAAATTGAATGATGATGCATTACAGATTGTAGAGCAAATATTACCTTATTTTCAACCATCATTTAATTTGACGGTAGATTTAGTAAGTTCTATTGGTGAAAAAAGAGATATTCCTTTAGTTTTGGAAAATGTTTCCTTCCAAGATGATTATGAAGGAGATTTTTCTACAAGAAGAGCTTTAATATATACATTATCGTTTACTGCTAAAACTTATCTCTTTGGCCCAATTGCAGATACATCAGAAGGACTTATCAAAAAAGTTCAGACAGATATCTATGCAAGTACTAATACTAAGACTGCTAAACGTGAAATGAGGTATACCGTAACACCTGATCCTGCAGATGCAGGCCCTGCAGATGACTTTGGATTTGATGAGAGTTGGGAATTTTTAGGTGATGGTAAAACTTATAGTCCAGTTAGGAAAGAGGATATTTGATTATGTCTAAATTTGATTCTATAGATGAAGCACTTAATACTAGTAGTGATATTGAAATTAGTACTAAATCTGAAGATAGTTTAGTTAAAAAGGATCCTCCTAATGAAGTACGTAAAGATTATGAATATACTAGAGGTAATCTTTATTCATTAATTGAAAAAGGTCAGGAAGCACTTAATGGTATTATGGAAGTTGCTGAAGAGCAAGGTAGTGCAAGAGCATATGAAGTAGCAGGTCAGATTATTAAATCTGTTGCTGATACAACTGATAAGTTAATGGACTTGCAGAAAAAAGTAAAAGAAGTTGATGAAGAGAATCATAAAACTACTAATAATGTAACTAACAATGCTGTTTTTGTGGGTTCTACATCAGATCTTTCCAAGATGATAAAGCAGGGATTTCTAAATAATAGTAAAAAAGAAGAGTAAAATGGACTGGTCAAAGTATCAAGAAAGAATTACCATTGAAGATAAAGATGGCAAATCTTTTATGGAATTTATAGATGTTATTGGCCCAGTTCAAATAAAACAACAAATGAAGGAAAGGAATATGAGGCAATTAGGGGAAGCAAAAAAAGAAAAGTGTAACTGCGACTGTGGACAAGATCCATGTATTAAATGTGGTAAATCTCATCATTAATTGAACAATGTCTGTTGATAATGTATATCTTGGAAATCCCAATCTTAAGAAGGCTAATACTGCTCATGAATTTACAGAAGAGCAGATAATAGAGTTCATGAAATGTAAACAGGATCCTGTTTATTTTACTAGAAATTATATAAAAATCGTTTCTCTTGATGAGGGGTTGGTTCCCTTTGATATGTATGATTTTCAAGAGAAATTAATTAATAGGTTCCACGAGAATAGATTTAACATCTGTAAGATGCCTCGTCAGACAGGTAAATCTACAACTTGCGTTTCTTACTTATTACACTATGCAGTTTTTAATGATAACGTCAATATTGCAGTTCTAGCAAACAAGGCATCCACAGCTAGAGATCTACTTGGTAGATTACAACTTGCATATGAAAATTTGCCTAACTGGATGCAACAAGGTATAATATCTTGGAATAAAGGTTCTTTAGAGCTGGAAAATGGATCAAAAATATCGGCAAACTCTACTTCTTCATCTGCTGTCCGAGGTGGATCCTATAATGTCATCTTTCTTGACGAGTTCGCCTTCATACCGAATCACATTGCTGATGACTTCTTTGCCTCTGTTTATCCTACTATCACGTCTGGACAAAGTACTAAAGTAATTATTGTTTCAACCCCAAGGGGTATGAATCATTTTTATCGAATGTGGCATGATTCTGAACGTGGTAAAAATGAGTACTGTCCAACAGATGTTCATTGGAGTGAAGTTCCAGGTAGAGATGATGCATGGAAAGAACAAACTATTGCAAACACTTCAGAACAACAATTTAAAATTGAGTTTGAATGTGAGTTCTTAGGATCTGTTAATACATTAATTAGTGCTGCTAAGTTAAGAAATCTTGTATTTGAGGAACCGAAACAAAGAAATGCTGGTCTTGATATTTACGAAGAACCAATAGAAGACCATAATTATATAATAACGGTTGATGTTGCTAGAGGATTAGGAAATGATTATTCTGCCTTTATAGTCTTTGATACTACAGAGTTTCCATATAAGGTAGTTGCTAAGTATAGGAATAATGAAATTAAACCTATGTTGTTTCCTAATATTATACATGATGTTGCAAGGGGATATAATCAGGCATTCTTATTAATAGAGGTTAATGATATTGGAGATCAGGTAGCAAGTATCCTTCAATATGATTTAGAATATGATAATTTGTTAATGGCTACTATGAGAGGAAGGAATGGTCAAATAGTTGGTCAGGGATTTTCAGGTAAGAAAACACAACTTGGTGTTCGTACAACATCTGCTGTTAAAAAATTAGGTTGCTCAAACCTTAAGACTTTAATGGAAGATGATAAGTTACTTACTGTTGATTATGATATCATCGCAGAATTAACTACATTTGCACAAAAAGCAAATTCATTTGAGGCAGAAGAAGGTTCTAATGATGACCTTGCAATGTGTTTGGTTATATTTGCATGGTTAGTATGTCAAGATTATTTTAAAGAAATGTCCGATCAGGATGTTCGTAAGAGAATTTATGATGAGCAAAAGAATCAAATAGAACAAGATATGGCCCCATTTGGATTTATTTCTGATGGTTTTGAAGATATGGATAGTTTTGTCGATAAAGAGGGTGATAGGTGGCATACTGATGAATATGGAGACCGTTCATACATGTGGGATTATATGTAAACATTCAAATCAATAAATATTTCTAGAATAAATTTGGACTGAGAGGGGAATTAAAGATGCCACTAAATCTAGCATCTCCTGGTATTCTGGTAAGGGAAGTTGATTTAACGATAGGGAGAATTGACCCTACTACCGATAAGATAGGTGGAATCGTTGGGCCTTTTGCACAAGGCCCTGTAGGAACTCCAACTCTTGTGAATACGGAGAACGATCTACTTAATAATTTTGGGAAACCATATAGTACTGATAAACAGTATGAAACATGGTTATGTGCCTCATCTTATTTAGCTTACGGTGGAATACTAAATGTAATCAGAGCTGACGATGCAGGCTTGTATAATGGATTTGTTGGTGCTGCTACTAGTGTAAAGATTAAGAGTCTTGATCACTATGAAGAATTGGGATATGATATTAATACTATTACTAACGTAACTGTAGCTTCTAAAAATCCAGGTTCATGGTCGAACGGCATTAGGGTTGCAGTAATTGACGGTAGAGCAGACCAGAATGTTACACTTAACAGTGTAGGTAGTATTTCTGTTGGTTATGGTATTACTCAGACTGTACCTACAGGTACTACTGTTTCAAAAACAGGTGTTGGTGCAGGATCAACTGAAACAATTGATGGTATGTTCAAGGGAATTGTTACCAAGATTGTAGGATCAACAGTTGATGTGAAGTTCTTATCTCATGTATCAGCTGCTGGAACAGAGACAGTTCAGGATTACAATAACATTTACAAGTTTGGTAACGGTGCTGTTACTATCTTGAATAATTCAGGAGTTTCACAAGCAACACCTACTGTAAGTCTTACTAAGGATTGGTTTGATCAGCAGGAACTTTCATTAACAACTGCAACTGTTGGTGGTACTGAATCAGTAACTACAACAAAATGGAATACTGTTGCTGAAAGACCAACAACATCTGAATTTGTCTCTAATAGAGGTGGAAGATTTGATGAACTTCATGTTGTCGTTATTGACGCAAAAGGAACCGTTACTGGAAACGCAGGAACAATTCTTGAAAAACATCTTAACTTATCAAAAGCAAAAGATGCAGAATTCTCTGCTGGATCACCACAATACTGGAGAAAGTATCTAGAAACAAATTCAGAATATTTGTTTGGTGGTAGTGCACCAGTAGGAGTTGTAACTACAGGATTTAGTGCTAACTATACACTTGCAGCTGATACTGGTTGGGATCAAGATGGTGAAGGAATCATCTTCGATACAATCGGAACAATGAATGGTGTACTTTCTGGTGGTACAGATTATGGTCATAAAACAAATACAAATACAACTGGAGCTCTTAACTCAGGATTAGACGATCTAATTTCTGGTTATGGTCTTTTTGAGAATGATACTGCAGTTAATGTAGATTTCTTACTTCAAGGATCTTCACAAGGTGGTGAAGAAAATACCAGAGCACTTGCTACTAAACTAATTGCTGTTGCTGAAAAGAGAAAAGATGCAATTGCATTTATCTCTCCTTATAGAGCAGCAATGATAACTGATACTACTGATGAAGAAGCAGCAACTGTTTTAAGTGATGATGATATTACTGATAATGTAATTAATTTCTTTGATCCTGTTAATTCATCATCATATGCTATATTCGATAGTGGATATAAGTATATGTTTGATAGATTCTCAAATGGATTTAGATATATACCTCTTAATGGAGATATTGCTGGACTTTGTGCAAGAACTGATATCAATCAGTTCCCTTGGTTCTCACCAGCAGGAACAGCCAGAGGTGCTATACTTAATGCAGTTAAGTTAGCATATAATCCAAATAAAGATCAAAGAGATCGTCTTTACTCTGCAAGAGTAAACCCAGTAATCTTCTCACCTGGATCTGGAATCCTATTATTTGGTGATAAGACTGGATATGCTAAAGCCTCAGCATTCGACAGAATTAACGTTCGTCGTTTGTTTATCTTCTTAGAAGATGCAATTTCTGCTGCTGCTAAGGATCAACTATTCGAATTCAACGATGAGATCACAAGGACTAACTTTGTGAATATTGTTGAACCTTTCCTACGTGATGTTCAGGCAAAACGAGGAATCCAAGATTATGTCGTCATTTGTGACGAAACTAATAATACTGCTGCTATTATTGATGCAAACGAATTCGTTGCAGATATATACATCAAGCCAGCACGTTCTATCAACTTCATCGGTCTAACCTTTGTTGCTACCAGAACAGGTGTTAGTTTTGATGAAGTCATCGGTAAAGTTTAATTAAAGAGGTCAACTAACAATGCCAAGCCGCGTTCAACAAAATAGTATTCCGCTAAGGAAGATCAGTGACTTCAAAAGCAAGTTAACTGGTGGCGGAGCTAGGCCGAATCTCTTTGAGGTTGAACTAGCATTTCCTACAGCTGTAGCAATTGAAAATGATGTACTTCAAAAGTCCAGATTTTTAGTTAAGGCTGCAGCACTACCTGCATCAACTGTTACTCCAGTTGAAGTTCCATTCCGAGGAAGGATACTTAAAATTGCAGGAGATAGAACATTCGAAACATGGACTATCACTGTTCTTAACGATACGGATTTTGTAATTCGTTCTGCTTTTGAAAAGTGGATGAACGTTATTAACAGCATGGAAGATGCAACAGGTCTTCAAAATCCAGAGCAATATCAAAAAGATGCAATGGTTCATCAGTTAGATCGTGATGGCGGTATCTTAAGATCTTATAAGTTCTGGGATATTTGGCCTACTAATTTATCTTCAATTGATCTAAGTTACGAAACTACTGATACTTTAGAAGAGTTTACAGTCGAAATGCAAGTCCACTGGTGGGAAGCCTATAAAGGTACTTCTACTGCGGCTGGCGGTGAAGATATCAGATAAATAGTACAAACAGATTAAAACACGCAACTAATATTATGGCCAGATTATTTGGTTTTTCTATTGATCCGAAGAAGAAAGAATCTCCTTCGGTTGTCTCTCCCGTTCCTCAAAATAATGAGGACGGGAATGATAATTTTATTGCCAGTTCCTTTTACGGTTCATATGTTGATATTGAGGGTGTTTATAGAAGTGAATTTGATTTAATAAAAAGATATAGAGAAATGGCTCTACATCCTGAATGTGATGGAGCAATTGAAGATGTTATTAATGAAGCAATCGTTAGTGACTTATATGATACTCCTATTGAGATTGAGTTATCAAATTTAAACGCAAGTGATAAGTTAAAGAAGGCAATAAGAGAAGAATTCAAAACCATTAAAGATATAATGGATTTTGATAAAAAATCGCATGAAATACTCAGAAACTGGTATGTAGACGGTAGATTGTACTATATGAAGGTTATTGACGTTAAAAAACCAGAAGAAGGAATAAAAGATTTAAGATATATCGATCCTATGAAGATGCGATATGTCCGTCAAGAAAAAAAGAAAAGTAAATCAGAAAGACTTAACGCATTAAATAACAATCGTGATGAAACAAAAGTAGTAGCACCTGAGATTGATGAGTATTTTATATACACTCCACAACCTGCATACCCATCAAGTGCTTTAAGTGGTGGTGGTGGAAGTAAAGGAGTTAAAATTGCAAAAGATTCAGTCACTTATGTTACATCTGGTCTTGTAGATAGAAATAAAGGTTTAGTTCTTTCATATCTACATAAAGCAATCAAGGCTCTTAATCAACTTAGAATGATTGAGGATAGTCTTGTTATCTACAGATTATCAAGAGCACCAGAAAGAAGAATATTCTATATTGATGTTGGTAATCTTCCTAAGATAAAAGCAGAACAATACCTCAGAGAGGTAATGGGCCGTTATAGAAATAAACTTGTATATGATGCTAACACTGGTGAAGTTAGAGATGACAGAAAGTTCATGTCTATGATGGAAGATTTCTGGTTACCACGTAGAGAAGGTGGTAGAGGAACTGAAATCACAACACTTCCAGGTGGACAAAA
>Ga0115011_10000946_pt1 | contig 21629 bp, 6 predicted proteins | sample TroAtlMetagenome_2_FD_88705 | JGI IMG/M metagenome (GOLD analysis project Ga0115011, IMG submission 88705) | Marine eukaryotic phytoplankton communities from Atlantic Ocean - Tropical Atlantic ANT8 Metagenome | ecosystem: Environmental > Aquatic > Marine > Oceanic | place: Tropical Atlantic...
TGCTACGTTTCTTAATGGCATGATGGGGATCCTTTAGTATGATGCTACAGCCCGTAGATCTTGGATCTTCGGTACAAATGCAGGGTTTGATGTTTTCATTACGACCTTAATTGCAAATGATGAGAACTCAGGAAGATCATCAACACTATAACTCAACTCTTGATAAGAAGATTGTTTTTCTGTAATAGCACTAATAGAATTTTCAGCACTTGCAATGACATCAACATCTGGAAGTCCAGTACCATTAAATTCTATCCATTCAATATCTTCAAAGTTCTCTTGAGAAGAAGATTTCTTCGTTCTATATAGAACTTTTATATTTTCAATTTCTGTTGCATTAGCAGTTAATTTAACATCAATACTTGTTCCTGGATTATCAATAGATACTTCTTTTGTTACATACCCTGCAAGACTAGAACTATCTTTAGATTGTGTATCAGATACAAAATCAATTCCATTAGTATATGTAATACTAGAAATCTCAGTATAATTTTCTTCACCAGCAGTCTGTCCAGTCCATCCAAGAATATCACCAACCCTGAATATATCAGGTTGCTGTACTGCATTGGTTGAACTAGTAGTTACTCTTGCAAAAGGTACATTAGTATTGTTACTTGTATAATCGTCACTTATTGGTTGCTTATCATTAACAATTTTCAATGTATTAATTTTTGGATTGAAAAGAACAACTTCTCCACTAATCTTATTATTATAATCTCCAGAAGATGCAATATCTCTAGCAAATACAATAGATGGAGGGGATACAACATTAGGTATTGATAATACTTTTTGTAATACGCCAGCAGAAGTTATAGTAACTTTTGGTGTAGTTGGAGTACCTGCATTAGGATTAAGTGCAGTTAAAGTAGAAGATTGTGAATTATTTCCACCAAATTTTAATCCCTCATTTGCTGTAAATACATTAACAGTTTTTACCTTGACAGTAAGAACATCACTGCTAACATTTACTATTACACCTTCAGAATTAGTTGTCATTCCTTGTACAGTCATACCCACTATAGGTGGTGTACCTGTATTATTAACAACACTAAATGTGTATATTGGATAGAAATTTAAAATTTGATCTCTACGTCCAAATCTATCTTCTTTACCCTTAGCATTCTCTATTCTATTTGATATAGTTTTAATTGATGCCCTAGACAAATCAATCAAAGGAGACAAATGAGATACAGTACTTGAAAGATCAATCTTATAACTTAATGAATTATCAATATTATTCATTGTTTCATTAACTCTTGAAGCAAGTATCTTCTGATTAATAAAGAAGAAATCTTCATTTAAGAATGTCTTCTCATAATCTGATTGAGTATATGAAGCAAATGTCTTAATGTTATCATCAATTGGAGATACATTAGTAGTCTTAACAGATGTCTCAATTGAAGTTTGACTAAATGTTAAATTTGGAACAAGAGCATAAATCTTTTCAAACTTTCTATTATAAGATGCTAGTACATTTGTACCACCACCAAATATATTACCAGATGCTTGGTTGACGGACTTTATATTGTAATGATCCAGTCCTGTATTTTTAACCTGATACAACTCTGAATTTAATTCAGATGCTATGAAACCACCAGTATCTTTTGATCCTTTAAAGAATACATAAGAATTATCATCAGAATCAAATCCATTATCTGCATGGTCAATCTTAATAATGGAATTATTATTCTTGAATAAAGAAGAAGTAGCATTTGTTTCAGCAGAAGCATTTGTTTCAAATGGATGATCATCAAGTGCTGTATATCCAAGATCTTCAGTAGTAAGAATTAAAGATGATGGTTTTGATATATCAAATTCAGCACGATACATCTTAAATTTAATATCTTCAAATAAATCTTCTGTCCAAACATTAGTATTCTGAGACTTGAATAAAGAACCTAAAGCAGGTTGTGTCGTAACAATTGTACTTGTAGCAATTTCAACTTGTCCTAACCTAGATGCCCATACAAGGTAATCAATAGAGTCTGTCTCAAGAACAAGAGCATACTCAGTATCATTCTGTAGATATACAGGATAATCAAATGCGAACTTAGTTGGTGTTGTTGATACAGTTGTTTCTGAATCATCAACTGCAATACCCATACGAACTGCTGGTGTATCAATAGTAATAGAAGATTCAATTACAGCACCTGAATTACCTGTTCCTGTACCTCTTATAATAACTGCTGGAGGTTCAGTATATTCTGATCCAGAAAGAACCAATTCAGAATGATACACCTTACCACCAGAAACCCTTACAGTAGCAGTAGCATTACCACCACCAGGTAACTGTGGACTTTCAATAGTTACAATAGCAGAATCATAAGAAGCACCAGCATTAGAAACTTTAAGATCTGTTAATCTACCTGAATTTTTAACTATCTTTAATGATAATGATGTATTATTAGCATTATTAGCAACAGTTATAGATGGAACAACAAGAGACTCATCCTGATTAAAGGAAGTACCATTATGGTTACTCAATATCAAAGTATAAACTTGATCACTTGCTAAAGTGAATGATCCTGTTGTAGAAGGAATTAACTCAATATTATTCCTATCAAATACACGAGAAATAGGTCCAGAAGCATTAGAGGATGATCCTGTTACTTTCTCTCCTTTTGTTATATTAAGAGTATCATTAGCAACTACTCTTAAATAAGTATCTGGAGTAATAACCTTCTGTGTACCTGGAATTATATTCTTACCAGGTTTTCCATTATCAACGTCTGTAAGATAAACTCTTATAGGAATATTATCACTCTTAGTAGAGAAGAATAAATCAACTCCTGTCGTAAATAATCCACCATCATATCCACTAACAGTAAATGTCTGTGCAAGAGGATTTGGTCTAATTGGATTTGCTGTATTACTATCTGTTACTTGTGTTCCTTCATTAGACTTAAAGAATGAAGGTGAAGTAGAAACAATAGATGATGGATTATCAGGTATTGCTCCTGTAGCATAATACTTAACTTCAGCATAAGTTTCTACATCTTCTACATTATGATCTGTAGAACTTGAAGTAAATCTAATAGTCTTAACACCAGTACTAAATCTTACTTCACTAGCAGTATCATCATAATCTACAGTAGAGACATCACCTGTCCAAGAAGTATTCTCTCTAGGTGGTTTTCCAGCTGGTACAAGAATGATACCACTAGCATTTCCATTCTCATCAGTAGCAATTGGACTATTGAATGATGACAACGAGTTTCCACCAACCCCAGTATATCTGTTATCTGGGTTAACCCAACGAGAAATATCCTGTCCCTCCATAAAGACATGGATGTTTGTATTTGGTTTTAAACGATTAACTACAAACTTAATAGGAATGCTTCTAGCAAAGAATGATAATGAAGTTGCAATTATATTAGAACCAACACCTTTAGTGGATATTCCTTTTCCAATTTCATTGTTATCTGGACTAATATTAGAAGAACTATTAACAATAGCATTTGTAACAGTTGAATCAGATATTTCTCCATTTACATCAGCAAAAGAATTGATATTAAAGAATGATCTATTTGCACCTATCCAATTAACTTTATATGAATTATAGAGACTTGAGAATGCATCTCTAAGTTGATTCTTAGCAAGGAAAATTGAATATAGATTAGTATTATTATCTGTTACTAAAGGAGCAACTGAACTATCATACCAAGAATCTACAGATGGACCAACAAAAGAATCTCCAACATATTGAAGAACAACAAATGGGTTAGGATTAATTGTATTGGTAGCAAAGTTATTACCAAGCAATTCTAATTCTGAATATGGTAAAGTAACACGATCTCCTGTCTTTCTATATCCAGAAACAGCTCTTTGATCATCTCTAGTATTAATCTCTTCTAGTTTGAATGAATCCTCTTTAGATTGAGGTCTCATAACAGACTGTTGTGTATCAATAGAACACTGATAATCAGCAGCACCCAAAGATCCAATCTTATGAGTCTCAAAATTGTCCACAATGAAACCACTCTTAAAACGATTGATTCCTGCACTATCAGTAATGTGCATATTCAATGCTTGCTGTTCAAGAATACTTAACGTTGTGTAATATTCTAGTCTCTCAATACGTTTTTCCAATTTGCCAATATCACGCATTGTATAACGCTTATTGTCAACAGGAACAATCCTTACATCCTTACTTGATTGAGTGAATGCAGGGATATAAAGATAGTATAGAGGTATAGCGTCATTAATAGGATCTGGCTTAGATGGATTAAGAGAAGAGTTACCTTTCTTAACAATAAAGGATCCTTTCTTATTCAAGAAGACACCATCAATTCTATTAAGATACTGTGTCTGTGTAAACGAGAAAGTAAATTCTAAATTATCATCTGGAGCAGGGGTACTAGCAACTACACCACCAGATCCAGCAAAGACTCTGGTACTTCCAGAAGATAACAATGATTTGTCATCAAATCCTGCAACTATTGAACTATTATCAATCTTAGGTCTGAAATCAAGTACATCTTTCAATGATACTTTTCCTAAAGCAGGGGAATTGAATGTAGGGACATCTTCAGGACTAACACCTGCTTCATGTAAATATGAATCAACTGTACAGAAATCACCTTGAGTATGTTCAAAGTAATCAAATGCTATTAGTAGTTTACCTACAGGTGCTTGAGCTCCTGGTTTAATGATAAGTCTTGAAACATCATATATTGTATCTCTCTGACCATCATCAAAGGTGAATCTATTAGTAACATCTGTTCCATTAACTAAATTACCATTTCTATCAGCAGTTGGTGGTTCTGTTGGAGAACCTTCGTAGATATATCTTAATTTGTATGCATCAGAATAAGTGTATGTTTCTACACTTGATGTGTCATAGTCATTACCACGGAAAGGAATAACTTTATCTCCACCAGCATCAACAACAATTCTCTTATTCTCTACTGCTGTTTTAATTCTTGGTTTTGCTTTAGTTATCTCTAAGGTAGCAGTTAACTTAAGTACTGGGAATGAACTATAAGTATTTGAATCTCCACCAAAATATGTTGATGGGAGTTGCAACTTAACAGCACCAGAAGTTAATCCACTAGCAGCATCAGTAGATGCTGTAATAATCACTTGATCTGAAGTAACATATACAATATCACCTTTTGCTATATCTGTTGCATCACCTGGATCCAACACAGTAATAATAAAGTTACTTTCATCAAAAGAAACAAATCTCTGAGTTCCAAATGGTAACTGAGCAGAGAATGTTATAAGTCCACCACTTGTATTACCTGGAGTTACAAAATCTCTCCTTGCATAATAAGTAATCTTTGAATCTTCACTATTTGCTACAATAGAACTAATCTCTTTAGTTCCTGTCTTATAAAGAAGACTACCACCATTAAAATTATTGATTGAAGGACGAACTCTAACAACACTAGTATTAGTTACAACATTAGGAAGAGATCTATCAAGATATATTCTTGACTTTAAAACACCTGATGGTAATGTAGCATACTGAACAATAGCACGTATTAATGTATCAGATGAATCTGTAAATTGTACAAGATCTCCATGTTGAAGGAATTTAGTAGCATCTCCACCAAAACCATTACACTCAATATACTTTCTACCTTCAGATCCACTAAAAGTAAACTGTGTAACAGCTTTAACTTCTGTGTAAGTATCCTTATTTACTTCAATATCTGATGTAAATGTATTAGCATTTCCAGAACCATAATCACAGAAGAAAGACTTTGCATTCTGTGGAGTATATGTTGTTACAGCATTTCTAACAAGGACAGGAGTAATTACAGCAACAGTACTAGGAGCATTTGAAGCTGCTGGTTGTATTATAGTAACAACAGGTGGTCTTGAGTATTCTGTCTTAACAAATTCTCTATCCTTAATATTAATATCAAGAATCTTATCAATACCATTTGGTTTTACTATCTCAATCCTAGCAGAATCATAATCAACACCATCAATTCTTATTGTACATCCATCATCATATCCAATACCTCTATTGTTAATAACAAAATGTGAAATAGTATTGTCTCTTGCAATTTTTAATGAATTGTTATTTTCATCAGTAATAGTTTCACCAGATTCAAAAGTTCCAGAAAGAACTTTAAGCATCAATGTTTTATTCTTAGTATATGCTGCACCTTCTCCACCTTCACCCTCTACAATACCGTATGCACCACTCACACTACCATAAACATACTTACCAGAGGTAAACCCATTAGTATCTGTTATAGGGTCATCTAAGAGGATTCTAGTAAAGAACTGTGGATCAAAATATGAGAATCCAAAAGTAGTATTGTATGAAGGATCTCCATTATCTTGTCTTCCTTTAGAAACAACAACATCACTATCAGGATTAAAACCATTTCCTTTTTCAATTAATGTAAAGTTACTTGGTTTTACTGTACCTATGATAGGTGTAATAGTTTCATTATAATCAACTAGATTACCAAATTGATTTGTTGTAGCCTTGGCATCTGCTTCGGATCTAAAGAAATCTCTACTATAAGATCCAGCAGCAGGATCAGCAGGATCAAAGTTGCCAGAATCATATTCTGTTAGGAAATCATCTAAGTAATCTTTATTTCCTTTAAGTGTTAATTCAAGATAGGTAGCATTTCCACACTCAAGTCTTTTTACTTCAGAATAAGCAACCACATCAAAAGATGTTGCTAATGTTGGTGTTTGTACTGTATTCCTTGACTGCACAACCCAAAGTTTTGTACCAATTAGTGAGTTTAGTCTCTTATTAAAATTATCAGTAACAGGAGATGATGCTCCATCCAATTGATTTAAATTAACAGCAGGAGTTGTATTTACATATATTGTCTTCAGTCCATCATTAATACCAAAGTAGGTTCCTCTGCGATTTAATGTTTGTTTTAACCCTGTATCTGATTCTGTATTATTAAGTCCAATAGATCCATCATTAAAATTAGAACAAAGGAAAATATTTGGATATGCAGTTAACTGTGCTCCATCTGCATTTAAAGGAACAGCTCCATAGGTGTTAGTGATCCTATAAGTAGGAAGTCCTTTAGTCTTTAAACGAATATCAGATCTAGTTAAACTTTCTCTAGCTTTATCTACTGATAGATACTTTGTTTCTTTATTAACAATTTCAAAACCTTTTACGTATGCTTTACCAGAACCAACAGTAGCAACTAATTTATTCTTTGCATCTTCTTCTGGGATATTATTTACATTTCCAAGATCATCTAATGTATAAACACCAAGATTACCACCTTGCTGATAATATTCTCTAATACCTAAAGAGAAATCATCAACAACGTAATCTCCAGATTCGTCATAAGTCCTTCTTGCTAAGGTCTTTTCAAGTAGAGAGTAGTTCGTTTGTACTACTTTAGTCTCTACAGAACCATTTCTAACAGATATTAACTGTATAAAATTCTTATCTGTAATTTCACCTAAAGGATACTTTACTAGAGTAAGAGTAATCTTTAATCTATGTGCTCCAGGAGAAGTGTAATTGGTTGATCCAATTGCATTATCATATAAAGATTCATCTTCTTCTGAAGTTACTAAACTCTCTTCAATTTTAAATCCAACATTTGAAGAGGGTTTATTATAATAATTGTCAATTACTAATAACTGTTCTGCATTTCTAACAAAATATCCATTAACAAAGTAAATACCTTCTTCTACTTTAACAGCAGAAGCATAACCCATTGCAGGGCTCTCTAGTGACGCTGATACACCTGTGTCAGGATCAGTAATAGAAATACTAGTAGGAAGTACACTTCCATCAGTTCCAACCACTAGGAGTGGTGTATTAACGCCATCTACGACCTCTAGGGTCTCACCTTGTCGGAACGTGTCCTCATTACCTGCATCACCACTATTAGTGTAGTTTACAAATAGAACATCAGATGCTGTATCATTTGCTACATTAGATTCAATAACAGTAGCGGTAACACCAGATGTTAAACCTTTAAGAACTTGACCTTTTAATGATGTAACATCATACTTCTTATAAACTATCTGCCCATTTACATTAACAGGAATTTCTGATACAGAAGATAACTTAACAAATGGTAATTTCGTATTAATTCCAATTTCACCAGGTATGACTAATTCACCCTGCTTAAAAGCATATTTTCCAAAACTCTCTATCTGATTTTGTAAGATAGACTGTAGCTGAGTTAACTCTCTCGCTTGGATAGAATATCCAGGGCGAAAAAGCACCTTGTAGAAGTTCTTATCTTGTTGGAAATCATCGTAGTATGGAGCTACGTTAAGGTTTGTCTTCTGAGGCATCTCACTTTCGTTCTAACTTTGGATTGAATAAATTAGAATTCAATTACGAGCTTGATGTCCTCAATTTGGTCAGCAGCTCTTGTAATTTGTCTTCTGTTCTCTATGTATACGATATCCCCAGAGTTAGATGCGATCTCAGGTGTTGCAAGACCTTCAACAAAGGAAACATCTTGAACAACTGAAGGAGTTCCAGTAGTTCCAGCAGCAGTATCAACTGTTGAAGATGCAGTTGAAGTAGAACCAACTACAGCATTAGCAGCATTTGATTCAAATGCACGAACAATACCTGAATCTGTGTGTACATTAGGTGATTGATAGTATTTTAAAATACCATTAGTTGCATCCCAAGAAACAACTGTACCTTTAGCTATACCACCTGTAACAGTCTGAGTAATAACTTCATCAGCAACATAATCTGTGGTTGCACCATTAACTTTCAATACAGCAGTTCCACGTAATGTGCTGTTAGTAGAAACTGTTGTTGTTCCAAAATCAAATGGATCTTGAATAATACCAATACGGCGGAAATCATTATCTACAGGGAAATCACCTTGCCCTTCAGCATAAGTTAGACGAACGTTCGTCATCACTCTCTTACCAAAGAGTTCTACGTCAGCATCAGAACCATGTCCACCTTCAGGTGAAATAATAACTTCAATTGCACCTGTAGAAGTGAAAGCACCAGCAGCGGCTGTAAGAGCAGCATCAGTGAATACCTTTCCTGTCTCTAATATTACGCTACCATATGTGTAACCTGAACCAACTGCTTCCATTGATACATCTGTAATACCACCAGAACCGTCTGTATCAATCTTAACGATAGCACCAGTAGCAGTTCCAGCATTTGCACCATCTCCAAATACAGGAGCATATAGTGTAGTAGAAGCAGTTAATCCAGCACCAGCACCTTTAATGACAGCAATATGAATTGCTCCATCAACAGCTAACCCTTCAACAGCAGTTCTTGATGCCTCACCAGCAGCAGCGACTGGCATAAAGTCTGTAGATAAGAAAGCAATAACATCTCCTGTTGTCAATGTGTACATATGCTTCCAAATATATCCACCTGTACCAGATGGTTCTGTGAATACTCCGTTAGCAAAAGTACCTTGTCCTGCTGTTGGAGTAGACTTTGGTTCATATGTTGCATTCTGTCCAGCACTATTTGCTGTATTCTGTCCATTATACAAACACTTAAACACTTCATACTGACTGTTCATTACATAGAACTTAGATCCAGTAAGAGCATTTGATCCTAGAGCAGTTTGAGTACCAATAGATCCACCGCCACCAGGTGTCGCTGAATAGTTTGGACGGTACATATCAAACTTAGGATTAATCTGAGTATTCCAATTGTAACGAGGAACAACAAGACGTGCGTTATCAGATAAAACTCTCTTTGCAGCAATTAATTCGTCATATACATCTTGCTTCTCAATTTGATTATCCAATGGCAGTGGAGGAATCTCTTCAGTAGCGTATCTATAAGTACCTGTCTTAGCAACTGCGGTAGCAACATTACCAGCTGGTGCAGTGATATTAATATCACTACCAAATGCGGGAGTTGATGTTGCAGTTGGAAGAATAGTATTGAGTAGTAAACTATTAGAATGAACCTCTGCTACTACTGCACTCCATGCTCCTACTGCAATAGTATCACCTACTGCAAAAGTTCCGCTAGCCCCGAATATCTCAAGGTATGCTTCCCACTTTGCGGATCTTCCCACAAAAAAGTACATGTTAGTTGGTGCTGCTTCACCAAGGGACTCTAAGAATTGCTTCGCATTGAAGATTCTAAATTTTTCTGAAATAATAGCTGCCATTGTCTAAAACTCTAGTGTTTGTAATGTAACGAATCTGACTTATTTATACTTATTTATGAGGCAGTTCTTAAGAAGTCACCCACAGTGTGCTCTTCAACGGATGTACCGTTGACTCCACGGGTGCAATCTACAAAACGATCACTCAATTTACTAGTATAAGTAATTTGTTCCCTTCCTAATGAAATGGTTCCTGATGTAGGGAAATTAGTAGTATCTGCATATACTATAGCACCAGTAGCAAGATATCCTGCTCCATTTTCATCTGGCAAATCTGAAGTATTCAGTTGTGCCATATAATTGTTAATTGTTGGATAACCTATATTGAAAGAATATCCATCATCCGCATATCCTGATTGTGCATTGGACTCAAATTGACCAATATTAAAACCATATCTGTCAAACTCTTCAATAGTGTATTCAGATACTGATGCACCCCCAGAAGAAAGAATATCTCCAGTAGACATAAACTTCGCACCTTCCCACTGGAAGAATGCAGGTCGCATAGTCATATTATGGAGTTGAGGAGGATTCTGATTATACGTTGGATTATAGAAACGATGATCAACAAATCCTAATTGGTATATAGTAGTTCTTCCACCATCTCCATCACCATCATCAGGTCCACCTGGACCATCTGGAATACCTGGATTAACACGTCTTCTGTTAGATGGATCAAGATAGAAAGTAGGAACCCTTACCTCAACTGAAATCTTAGGTTCAATTATTTCTATTCCCATATAATAAGTAGTTCCAGGAGAACTTACAGAAGTTACAACTGTAGGGTATATCTTCAGAATTTCTTGCGGAACTGCTACGGGTGCTGGTACAGTTACATTAAAGTCAATGATAGATGTTATTTGTATCATCTTACCAGACCAATTAGCATCAGCCCAAGGATAATCTTTATGTGTTCCATCACCATTGCCATCGCCAGGTAAGTCAGGAAGTCCTGGTTCACCTGTTCCTGGTCCAGACTCAACACCTTTCTCCTTACTGATAATACAAACAACACTAAGAGCTGAATTATCTAATTCACCCTCAATATTAAGATTAAACAGAGTATCAATTTTCCTTCCACGTTGTTTAATTAAATCATACTGTCTAGCAGTAACAACTTGAGGTGGTTTCTCATATCCAGATCCAGGATCCGTTAAAACAACATCAACAATATAACCATCAGAAACTATTACTTCTGCTTTAGCACCACCACCTTTCTGATCTATTGGAACAAAATGTATTATTGGTGTAGTATCGTAACCACCAGCAGTAGATGGACGTAAAATACCTTCATCATATAATAATTGAAGATCTGCTTTATTCCAATCAAGAGAAGTTATCTTACCACCAGATACAGTAGCACTAACACTTAAACCTACTCCTCTGACATCACCAGAGTAATTTGTTACACCTAATGATCCAAAGAAACTATTAGATACTTCTTCTCCAGCATTATAAGTCTTTGGATGTGCAAATCTAGGTAACTTATTAACTTCACGATAACTATCTTCACCATCTATCCTTATATGATCTCCAACTGATAGTTTTTCAATACCTCTTCTTCTTTCTGATAAAGCTTTATCACCTTTCTCACTTCCATACAACCACTTAGTAACATTCCTCTTCATTTGATAGTTACTATAATCATCCTTAGTGATATCAATAGTAACTGTGCCACCTGGAACAGCAAGTTCAAACTCATCACTGAAATCTGACTTACCTGCAAAGAATATAGAAGAATTATCAAGATCAGGGTTATTACCAGAGATAATAACATTCAATTGATTTGTATCTAAGTTATATGCTTTAAGATTACCAATAAATCTCTTAACACCACCTATTTTCTGATATGCTACTTGGAATAACTGAGCAGTATCATCATACCACTTCCTCCATGCAGTGAATCCTGGATTTGTCCCACTATCATTGTAAGACAATGTAATTTCATTGAAATACTCATTTCTCTCATGATCAAATATAGTAAGATTTGAATCCTTCTCTCTTCCATATAGAGATATAATATCTACCTTACTTCTTCTGAAGATATTCCTAGTAAATCTAATAGCAGGTCCAGTAATATTATATGACCTACCTTCTCTTTGTAAAACACCATCAATAAAGACTAAAGCAAATGTTGGATCAGGAATTGAAGAAACATTATCATCAGCATCCACTATTAAGAATGGACCAGGTGAACCACCTTTTCCAATCGCACTATTGTTTGTGGTAAATCTTTCATAACAACCCATACCATGAGCAAAGAACTTATCAACTGCTAAAGGTTCTTGTAATGTCTTAGTATTTTCATTCTGACCCCATATAGGTGGACTATCAAAGACTACTCTATTTGGAGTAACATCTCTATCAATAGTATAAGATCTTGTGTGTTGTAATACACCACTCAATGCTATGAATAGATCCTCACCTGGATCAGTAGATACAGGATCACCATTTTCCCAATAAAGATCAAATATTGTATTCTCTCCGTTAATAAAATCAGCATAACCAACATCAACAGTTCCAGGTCCACTAGTCAGTGTCATCCTAAGAACTTCATATAATGTGTCTAATGCAGAAAGAACATCTTCACATTTGACAGGAACAGTATCTAAAAGAATATCAGGATTATCATATCCATTAGGCAACTCATTATTAATTGCCAACTTAGCAAGATCTTTTACTTTCTCAAATGCTTCTAGAGTTGGTTCCAATTCACCAATAATAAAATCAAGAACTCCATTGTTGTAATACTTCTCAGCAGAGAATATAGTCTTCTGATTTCCACCAAACCTTAAATCATGTGCAAATGCATCAACTATTAATCCAATATCCCGAACACATGTGGTAGAGAGAGTTGTCCATGCTAATGTAGGATGAACACCCTTAATATAATCTATAGTTTGTGATTGAATATATTGTTTATTTCTTTCAAGTTGATTAGCAGCATCAATCCATCTTCCATTCTTCTGATATATGTTTCTAATTTTCTTAAGATACCTAGCATTTAAACTATCAGTCTTAAACTCAAAATGTCTTCCATAGAAACTAACACCTTCAATATCTGTTTTACTTGGATTTGTTATTGATAATCCACTCTTAGTCCTTGGTCCTAAAGGAGGTTGAGCAAAAGTAATCGTATCTTCATTAACTGTGAATGATAATCCTGGTTCTTGTAAGATACCATCAAGAGTAATTATTAATGCTTGTGCATTATATGGTTTTACTATGTTCCCATCTTTATCAACCATAGTAAATACTGTTCTTCCCTCTAAGTTACCTTTATTGGTAAATGCTCCATTAAATTCAGGAGTTAAGAAAACATTACCACCAGATATTTCACTAGCAACTAAAGCATCAAGAGAAACTGACCCAGAACCTTTCTCTACATTAAGATTATCCATCAAGACAATACTTTGAGTAATTTGTCTCTTAGTACTTTCTACAGTAACAATCTTAGGAGCAACTTCTATAACACTAACTCTATTGTAACTAGTGTGTTCTGACATACGTGACACACCACTAGATTCAATTACAACTTCTCCAAATAATTGAAACCCAGCTGGGTGAGTAGTTGATTTGATTAAATCTCTCCATACATTAATTGGAGTCTTTGATTTAATCGCATAAGAATAATCCTGATAATAGAAAGAATCTGTTATCCTTTGATTGAGATCACTAATCTTTCCTTCATCAGACTTATAATAACCTAGGTTATCAAAGTATGTTTTAATTAATGGTTTAAATGATTCAAAAGAAATACTTTCAAGTAATGCTGACTTACTCTTAGATAATCCATATATTGACTGATTTTCTCTAAAGATTCCCTTTACTCTATCAACAAGCAGAATATTAGATCTCCATGAAGTAACTCTTGCTCTAGCAACTTCAACACCACCTGTCTTTTGTATTATCTCTTCTCCAATACTAAATGCATCTGCATCAAAAGTAGATAATTTAAATACGTAATTTGATCTGAAAGTAGAACTTAATGTTTCATCACTATGGAAAGCACCACCATTGTTTAGTATCTTTATACTACGAGGAACTCCAATATTATCACTCTCTAAGAAACATAGTACATTTGTATCAATGGTTCCATTATTATTATAAACTCCTGTTACTAATGGGATCTTAAGATAATCAGTACCAATATTAGTAATATTAATTGAATTGATTTCACCTACAGAAAACTGAGATCTTGAAGTATATGTAATAGTTCCACTACCATCATGAGGAGATGTAATATCAGTAGAATATAAAATCTTGTTGGATGTAACATATAATACATCTTTAGATCCTTGTAAAGGATCATCAACAACATTTAAATAAGAGTTCTCTGAATTAGCTACTCCATTCTCATCATAATAATAATATCTGTTGTAAACATTATCTTCTTTTGTAGTAGAAGACCCAACTCTTACACCAAAACCTATCTTAACATCAATATTGTTATTATTCTTTATTCTCTCTGGTGTAACTAAGTTAAAATTAATACTTGGTGATATATCAAATATCTTACCATTCATTGATGAATGAGAAGTATCAAAAATATACCTATAGAATTTCTTTATATCAATATTCTTATTTCTTTCTCCATCAATTTCAAAATAATACTGTGGAGATGTTACAGTAGCAATATTAACTATTCTATTATCAGGAGTACTTTCATCTTTAAATACACTACTTAATGTTAACTCACTAATAGTTGTTAATGTCTGCCCGTATGAATATTTTAATAATACCTTTTGTGTAATATTATCATAAGAAACAACTGTTGGTTGTGTAGGATCAGCAGTTGTCTGATTAATCTGATAACCAACAGAGAGATTGTATCCAGGATCTGATAAAGTAACAGCAATCCCATCAGCATGATCTGCTGGAGAATTCCCTCTAGTTACTTCAAGTGTATTACCACTAATAGATTTAATACTTACAATTTCACTTCCAATAAGAAGATTATCTCCTAATTTGAATCCAATAACACTATCAAGTTTTAAATCCGTTTCTTTGGATGAAAATCCTGCATGATCAACACGTATTTTGAAATTTGGATCATCTGCTGATGATTTTCCTAGATCAGTATTACCAACAGTTAAAATATCATATGTTGTGTATCCTGTACCCTTATCTGTTAGAGCAAAATCTGTTACAACAGTATAGTTACCAACTTGTGTTACTGTTATATTTGCTTTAGCATCTGTTCCTGTTCCACCCTTCAATGCAACGTCAGTATACGTACCTACAGTATATCCATCACCACCATTAAGAATTTCATATCTTCCAATTCCACTATCGCTGAGAACCCTTGCAACAGAAGGGATCTCAACGGTCACTTCTTGATATATTGCACTAGTTACTTGATGTGTAGTTGTAGTTGTAGAATCATCTGGAATAATATCAATATCAATTTTTTCTCCTACACCAACTCCATGAGATCCATCAACTAAAAGTATTGCTACATTATCTTGTATAGTAAAAATATTTAAATTTTCACTTAAATTGGTAATACCAACAATTCTAGACCCTGTAGTATCAATTAAACTACTACTTGAGAGAAACAGTGAATCATCAGCAACAAAACCATTTAAACTGACTTTAACCTTTACTGTATTTTGACCTATTGAGGTTTCCAGTACTTCACCTCTACCAACAGGGTTATTAACACCATCAGATAAAGAAACAGTAGCACCTTTACTATATGAAGAGTCTTGATTTAATATTAAAGAGATTACCTTTGTGTTTGATGATAGTACATCTGTACTATTAAAGGTTCCTGATACAGAACTTAAAGCAAACTTACTACCAGAGAAGACATCTCCTACTATAGTTCCTGTAGCACCTGTATTTGCTTGTGTGATAGTATCTCCATCAAAGAGATACCCAATACCACTAAGTTCAACATATAATGCTTTCTTTACTTGAGACTCAATTGAGACTACTGATTTTCCTTTTACAGAACCTACCTCTCCAGCAACACCAAATCCATTGGTATCACTATCATCAACTACTATCTTATTTCCTACAGAGAAATTAGATCCACTACTAAGAATTGTAGCAGATGATACATTACCTCTTTGAACATCATTAATTCTTGCTATTGCAAGATCGCCATTATTATCAATATTGGATGTTCTTAATATTCTAGAATTCTTTGGTAAATCATCCTGAGACAATTCTGAATTGTAATTAGAATCTACTGGAAGGGAATAATAGTTCTCACCTAAGATATATGGAAATACAGGTGTATCTGTACTGTTAACAGTAATAAAGTAAGCATACACTCCTTTTGGAAATTCTGGTGTAACACAGAAACGACCATTATTTTCATCTAATGTACCAGAACCATGAATATATTCATAGTCATTAATAAAAGTACCATTAGTAGCAGTAGGTCTATCTGTAGTAGGAGGATTTAATGTATAACTAGATGTCATCCTCTGAACCCCAGATGAAGAGTCTAGTGTGTTCACATAACCATAAGCACCATATATGGGGTTACCATCATATGCAAACCCTAATATAGGTGAATGATTCGTTCCTGTATCATTTACCCTTAGTGTAGTTGGAGATGCATAATAGGCATATCCACTTCCCTTAGATGAAATGAAATTCTTAAGGAACCCACCATTTTCACTATCTAATGTTGTATTCTTAAACTTATCCTTTCTCCACTCTTTAATCGTTGCAGTTGCAGTTGCTCCAGAACCTACTGGGATAATATCAATTACTACATTGCCTTGTGTGTAATTACTTCCACCAGTAACTTTCACCAATCCTGTTAACTCACCTTTAACAGATATTTCTGCTGTATAGTCTGCAAATCTTCCTTTTCCTGCATTATCTGTTATTCTAACTTCTGGTGGAGAAGAATAGTATTCACCTGCATTATCAACAGCAATACTAGTAATAGCACCATTAGTTACTACAGGAGTAGCAGTAGCATTTCTACCAGATAAAATCTCTATATCAGGAATTGTTGAATAAGAACCTTGTGTATCAATAATAATAGATTCAACTACTTGTCCTGCTAATTTAGTCCTTGCAATACCAGATACTCCATTAACAAGAACATATGGTGCTTTCTCATAACCACGTCCTCTAGAAGTAACTGTGATATTCTCTAATGGACCATTGAATACAACTTCCTCATCCTTGTAACTTACAAAAGGAATACCATTAACAGCAATACCAACATCCCTATACTTAGTTTCATAAACTTCAGTAGTAGGAATAGGATTCTTCCTAATAATCTTTAAATTCTTTTGATCTTGTGCATCATTAGGTAATGTACCAATAAGATGTGATGGGAAACCTGAAGAAGCAATATAATATCCTGTCTCATCTTCATATATTGCTGATACATTAGAATTAAGATCTGATATAGCAGGAGTACCAGTGCTAGTGATCCATCTAAGATTATTCTGTGCATCAAAGATTTTTATATCATTAGTCAGGAACCCAGCTTCTGATATCTCTATAGTATCATTAGCATTGAGATATGGTTGATTTGAATTTGTCTCTAAATTATAAAGAACTCCATATACTAAAAGAGTTACATTACCACCTACAACATCAGCACCATATGTTACAGAAGCATCTGTAGAATGAGTTCCTGTACCTGTCCTTGAGGCAATAACAAATTGATTTACATTTTTATCCTTATATGTAAATGTCTCTCCATCAATAATAAATTTACCTTCTTTATCCCATCCCATTGTAGAGAAGACATTTACTCTATCACCAACAGTAATACTAACTCCAATATCTTTTGTTAATTTTGTTCTTGATGTAATAGAGAACTCTCCATTAACACTAGACTCTGCAAGAATTATCTCGTATAACTCTTCACCATCATACTTACCAACATATCTTACGTTATCAACAATTGCAGAAGCATAAGCACCATCCTTTTGCTCTATCTTCTTACCAATGAGATCTTCTGCAACTCCTGATGTTATATTTGCTTTAAGTGCATATATATTGACCCATCTAGATTCTGAACTCTTAAGAGTAAAATCTCTTGGATGAAATACCTCTGGATCTGGACCTTGTAAATCAATTAAACACTTGAATAGGAACTTAATAGAATTATCTGTTCCTTTTGATTTATAGAAAGAACCAATATTTTTTATTAGTGTTCTCTTGTCAATGTCTCCTTTTAAATATGCTTCAGGAAAATCAACAAGATACTGACTCTCAAAACTTTTTATAATTGAATATAAGAAAAGATTACTTATATTCAATACCTCAGATCCTACTAAATGATCTGATGATTGTGTGGTTATAAAGGTAGTTGATTCGTAAAGATCTCCAAGCTTGGTATTACCACTTACACCACGACTAACTTCTAAAAACTGAGTATCTGTTCTGGACTTATAAAAACAAATTTCATCACCTATTTTAATATACCCACCATTCTTAGGGAATGAAGTTGCATCATCAACATTAATAGTAGTATCTACACTCTGTATGAAAATACTAGTATTAGTTGATTGTTTTAATATATTCTTCTCATAAAAATCAATATCACGATATGTCTGGATATTTTGAATAATATCCAGAGGTTGTCCTTGAATCTCTAGTTGTTCGTAATATTTTTGTATGAACTTACCAAACAGTTCATATTCTTCATTAATGAAGTCAGGTAATTGAGATTCAATTAAGAATGATATCTTATTAGCAGTCTTTTGCATCTACTACTCTTCTTTATAAGCGATAAATTTACTATTTGACACATCTACGTCTAAATATGCCTCACGCTTAACTTCAATATCTTTATTAGCAGGCTTCACTCGTAATTGAATACGATTATCAGAAAAACTACCCTTTAAGATTGTAAAGTTATATAATTTAATTTCACCATGATGATAATCAACAGTTCCTACAGAATCATCTAATAGGATCTTTTCACCAGTCAAAGAATCTAGTCTATATAGGACTATTTTACCATCTCTATCCTCTAGATATGAGGTATAGTTTGGATACTCAAAGACTGTCATCCCTGTAGACCAAACTACAGGATTATTGCAATCTATTAAGAAAGGATTCTGATAACATATCTCATAGAATGAAGATGCATTTATCTGTGCAATAAAATCCTTTCGTAATATAACATTTGTATCATTAGATTTGATAGAACGATCAGCACCATCAATAACACCAATAAATTTACTATATCTAAACTTGCCATTAAACTTCTCTGTACCAGAAGTCTTTAAGTATTCGGTAATACCATTAATAACCTTTGTTGCCATCTCATTTGGCAACAATTTAGTTATTGCACTACTATAGTAGATATTACTATCAAGTTCAATGTATATAATAGATGGATCTAAAAACTCAGGTCTAATAGAAGCAACAGTATACTTCTTAAGATCTTGTACTAGTTGATCTTTTGTATAAGAAGACAATGTAGATGCTTCTGTAGGTTTCACGGATATGAATACCTTACCATAAGCAGGTGGTTCTTGATCCTCACCACCAAATACAATAACATCACTAATAGCAGGATATAAGTCTCTTACAACAGATTTAAAATCATTAGACGTTACTGCTCTATTCTGTGATCCGTAAGACTTAGGAGCATTATACTTAATCTTATCAATACTCTCAATGGGAGCACCACCAGTAGCAATATTTTTAGTAGTAAGAGTAGATACAGCAAACGGTAATGTAGTAGCAGCACCTGTGTCATCCTCAATCAATCCATTAAAGGTGAATGATGATGCACCATTAGTAGATTCTCCATTAGTAATGATATAACTGATTTCAACTATGCTTCCGTTATCAAGACTCTTACCTAAGATACCATCACCAAAGAATAATTCATAACTCTCATCTTCCATCTCACTAATAAAGAAAACTCTATCATCTGCTCCAATATCTAATATATTCTTTGCTTTAGTGAAAGTTTTATATACAGTGGAGTTTGCGGAATCATATACCTTTACGGTAATTGTATTTGTATCTACGGAAGAATTATCTATTTTAAATCTTTGGTTCCGCAAGTTTGTATTGACAGTAGTTTTAGTTGTAATGAAAGATCCTTCATATACCTCTAGATCATTATATGTTGCTACCTTATTAACAACTGATACTTTATGATCTTCTCTTACAACAAAACGATATAACGTATTATCATAGTTCGTTATAAATCCACTTCCTGCTTTTAATATTGCTGTGGAAGGAGCAGTGCCATTAAATGTCAATGCAAGATCAATTACTGCCTTTGGTGAAGTAATGGACTTTGGAGTATAACCCAATTGCTTCGCCAGAGACACCACATTGTCCCTGAGAGTGGAGGAATCAAGGAATAACTCATTGAATACCATATTGGTATTAAACGCCGTATAATACGTGTTATACGCCATTACGTCTAATAACTGACTGATTGCAGATCCTTCAAAATCGTAATCAGTGAAATCTGACTGTGCTCTCATATATTCTTTGAGAGCTGTTTTAACTTCGTTGAAGTCTAAATTGTTTAACTGGGTATATGGCATTATCTCGTCCTTGCAAGGAAGAAGTCTACTGTAACAGGTATATCGTTTGAACCTCGTACTGAATATGTCATCTCAACATCAAATCCATTATCATCAAAATTTGGATTAGCACGTAAATCTTCTATCTGAACTCTAGGTTCATGTTTATTTACACTATATGAGATATTTCTTTGTATTTGAGCAGCAGTACCATAATCTAATGGTTCAAACAGATAAGAACGTATATCAGATCCGTATTCAGGGTTAAATAACTTTTCACCTTTATTAGTAAGCAATAAATTTACAATTGCTTGCTTAATAGCAGAAGCATCCCTACTAACAACTAAGTCATTAGTAACAGGATGCTTCTTAAATGTAATATTAATGTCCTTAAAGGACTGAGTGACCGCCATTTACTGACAATATACGAAGTCAGTTATTATTTAGCGACTTTTATGTAACTTGGTAAAAGGTATACTTTAAAAACAACTCTTCTCCCTTCTTAATATCCTTAATAGTCCTCATATGGTATATCTTACCCCATTCTTCGTCTTCGTATACTTTGATGCAGTTAGGATCCTCACTGTGGTTCACAAACCCACCTAGAGGGGTTCTCATGATTTCTTCATCTACTACCACATGGGATATTCCAAGATACACATCATTGGGTATATCTTGGGTAGCAAAAAGACCTTGCCCTGCGGTAGGACTATCTTTAACATGTAGACAATTGGGAAGTGCTTGATAAGTCATTCGGAGATTTTCGGCGTTCGGAGAACTAGCGTCCCTGCCCTCTAGACTTCTTCTTAGCATGATTACGAGAAGTCGCAGAAAGCTTCGTATTCTGTGAACTACCCTGTCTTGTCTTCTTTGGTTTCGGTTGGACTATCTGTCCGTCACTATATAATGCCATTTTAAGTTTTCGTACCAATGTATATTGTAGGATAATCTGTCGCAGATGTCAAGGGTCTAGGATTGGGAGTTGCCCCAATACCCGAAAGAGCATCCCCGATGACGGGAACTAATTTCCCTTCTATGTAAACACCCCTTTCATCTGAATTGACCAATGAAA
>Ga0115011_10000948_pt1 | contig 21606 bp, 16 predicted proteins | sample TroAtlMetagenome_2_FD_88705 | JGI IMG/M metagenome (GOLD analysis project Ga0115011, IMG submission 88705) | Marine eukaryotic phytoplankton communities from Atlantic Ocean - Tropical Atlantic ANT8 Metagenome | ecosystem: Environmental > Aquatic > Marine > Oceanic | place: Tropical Atlantic...
AGAAATACGATCTAATTTGGCATCTTTAATTATTATTGAATAAGTTGAGCTATCCGGGTTTTCTCCATGCACTAAAACACTTTGATCTTGGTTAATAGTGTAACTAGAACCACCTGTTGTGCTAAATGTGCCTACATCAAAAACCTCCCATTTAGGGGCATCTTTCAGTGCATCTAAAATTTCAGCTTCCCATTCTTTTTGTTCTATATGAAGGGATCGCTTTATGTTCTTTTTCTCCAACTCTGATGTCTTCACCTCATTCTTCAGAGAATTCATCTTGGCCATTTTAAAAGAACTAAGTGGCAAATCCAATTTTGGCCCATAAAAATCCCAAGTTACACCACTAGTGTTCTTAACTTCTAACGGAGTATTGTTAAAAAAAGCAAACAACTGATAATACTCTTTCATAGAAATCGGATCATATTTGTGATCGTGACATTGCGCACATTCAAAAGTAGTACCCAAAAAAACTGTGCCGGTTGTATTGACCCTATCAATTACTTGATTAATTCGATTTGACTCTGGATGCACTCCGGCTTCCACATTACATACAGGTGTCCGATGAAATCCAGTTGCAATCTTTTGAGAAATTGTTGACTGAGGTAAAAGGTCACCTGCCAACTGTTCAATAGTAAATCGGTCTAACGGCATTCCTGAATTAAATGATTCAATCACCCAGTCTCGGTATGCCCAACTATCGCGCAATTGATCAGCCTGAAAGCCGTTGGAATCTGCATAACGTGCTAGATCAAGCCATCGTCGTGCCCATTTTTCTCCATACTGCGGACTGGCTAATAACCGATCCACTATAGCATTGAATTCAATATCAGTTGAGTTTGAAAGAAACGAATGAGCCTCCCCCGGTTGAGGAGGCCGACCAATCAAGTCCAAATATACACGACGCAACTGCTTTTCCGGAGTAGCTAATCTGGATAATTGCATACCCTCTTCACGTAAGCGCTCTATAATAAAATGATCGATCGGATTATTAGCATTTAGATCAGGAAATTTTGGCCGTTCAGGAGTGACATACGCCCAATGAGTAACTGAAGCATCAAAACTAGCTCCCCAACCACAAGGTAAGAAACCAATAATCAAGCATATGAAATAACGCTTATTAAAAAGAAATAATCTCACGTAATTGGTTAAAATTTAACGTTACACACTCATTATGCAAATTGATTCAGAATAAAATAATCAATAGAAAAAACTAGGCATAACAATTCAAACGATCCTTAGCTCTGCTCAATAATAATTCAAGGTAGCAGTGCAAGACACAGCAAGCATCTAGGACATTACTTGAAGTATCTTTAGCAAAATGATTAATAATTCTCTACTCTAATGCCCTTGGAAGATAGCCAACCGAAGTCTGTATAGAATGCGTACAAGAACATCCAGCACTAGTTTCAGGAGCGAGCAGCATTCCTCCGGCAGGAATCAGACCAAGCCAACACCCGCTTCTAATTCCCTCAAACTGAGAACGCTCATTGGTATCCAGATTCCACATGCCATGAAAATAATGACGATAAAACATACTATATTTACTAGCCGACATTGTCCCACATCCTCTCCTTTCGGGAAGATCATCGCGAATTTGCTTGCCAGTTTTTAGATCGAAGGCCCACTGATCCGAGTAGAACGTATCATCAATAACAACCGGATGCTGCAAATGCCCACTATGGTGCCCCTTTCCTTCCTTATGATGATCTTCCCAAAGAAGACTACCTGGAGGTAAAAAAGATTGTTCACCGTCTTTGTTTTTTGTCACTTGCCTCGTCGCAGCAAGAGCATATGTATGATAGTTCTTGTCCTTGTCAGTCCCTGTAGCAATAAGCTTATCATTTGAATAAACCAAGTAAGTCATATACTGCAATTTCGAGAAATCATGATCTCGCTCCCACTGTCGCTCACCTGAATTGAGGTCTAAAGCAACAAGTCTTTGATTGGTCAGCTGACTAATATTCTGAATAGTTCCAGCTTTCTCAATCGCCTCGTCAGCAGCACTCTCAATAAAGTAAATCACATCATCTTTTCCAATAGTTATAGTAGAATTGATAATTGCTCCGCCATTGTACTCCCAACGGATATCACCAGATTCTGTATCCACACCAAAAAGCCGATCACTGGTAACTCGACTAATATCATTTGGTTTAAAGTTTTCATACCATTCACCATCATCTCCTAGGTATACTGTACCTCTTGTCACGCGACTGCCAACCAATGTCTGTTCAACAATAGCAAGAAAAGACCAATTATATTTGCCCGTAGCTGATTCTGGAACAGAATAAACTTTAGAGCGCTGACCAGTTGAGCCGTCGAAATTGATACAATAACGACCCTGAGCAAGATACAAACCATGATCATCTGCAACCATATTACTACTGTCTCTTGGTATATTGGCACGCCTCATTTCAGGACAAGACTGACTCCATAAAACGGTACCGTTGTATGCATCGAGCCCAAATAAAACTCGATCACCTTGAATATACAACTTACCTCCAGCTGAAAGCGGGGCAGGATTACGAGGTCCACGGTCTGGCATTGGACGAGGACCTGGCTCACCCCACCATTTAACACCCATCGCGCCTTTCACCAATTCATCATCACTACACGAAGTATTTTGAGCATTTCCATATTGGTGAGTCCAATCGCCAGATCCTTTCAACTTAGAGCGCTCACTGACAAACCAAACAGGCTCATTTTTTTCATTCCGGATATATCTAGTGTCTAAATCACCAAGCCATTTTTGAGTTAATGACGCCTCCTTGCCTTTACTAAGCACTAAAGCACCTCCAGCCGGTGCTAAGTATCGAAAAACATCAGAAGCGGGATCTTTGGGAATTGCTCCAGCTAAGACATTTCGCTCGGAAACAATTAGATTAAACATCATAGGACCAAATATTCGTTCACTTAAACTGCCGAACTTTACGGTTGCGCGAGCACCGTAAACACCTGCTGAATCTAAATTTTTGCGAATTTTACTGGCAACTTCAGGATCTTCTTCAATCAGAATAAATTGAAAATCAGATTGCCTTATCATTTCTAGAACAAAACTTCCATCAACACCTCCTATAACCAAACAGTAACCGCCTTTAGCCTTTGATAGACTCAGCATTTGTTTAGCCACTGACTGAATGTCACCTGATTTCTTAATCTTAGCTGGTTCAAGCGAAACCTTAGGAAGTCTGTAATAAAATGAAGAGTCAAACTTATACAACTTACTTCGAAGAGATGGAGCTTCTCCAAGTATTTGATAAGAGTATTCCCCTTCACGAATCAAATCCTTCACAATAATAGTATGCCTTTTTGATAAATTATTATCTTTCAATATAGTGGAATGCCCACTTGGGGAAACCCACCGCACCTCCCCCTGAATCGACTGATCAAGCTCCCAAGTAATACTTGCTGTGGTACGGTCAATCCAGTCAACAAAAGGACCATATGCAACAGAAAGAGGTTCAACTGGTTTTTCAGGTTCAGGGAATAAAGCCTTCTTTGCTTCGTATCTTGAACTAACTTGCTCAAGAGATAATGCCTGCCCAAGCATGCGAACTTCATGCAGGCATCCGCTCATCATAAAAAGTTCATCGTCATCATGGTAAGCACCAATCTCTAACCATGTTTTCGGAGGGTAAACAATTGCCCCGCTCTGCTCTGAAGACTCAGCTACTATTTTTCCATCTACAAATAATCGCTGATTAACTCCATCATAAACACCTGCCAAATGATACCATCTGCCCATCTGAAACTCATCTAATGAAGTCAAATACGTGAGTTTATTGCTTCCTTCAGAGTTAACAGCAAAACAAAAATTTTTGTTTTTGTAACCAAGCAACCAACCTTTTTCATAGGTTCCATTATCTTGAAGAGCACCAATAATCCCACCCCATTGAGTAGGCTTGTCAATACGAACCCAAGCCTCGAGCGTAACAGCTTTTTTAGGCATATCGAGAGTAGAAATATTAGGCGTCACCTCAATCCTAGAACCACTCCCAGTTAATTGAACATGTTCAGGAGATGGCGCGTCTGCAAAACTAACGGATCTTCCAAGCCCCTCAATCGTAGCATCAGGCCCAACAACCGCTTTGATTGTTGTCCCTTTAACTCGATCCAGTGAAAATAACCAGTGTCCCAAAGCGGGACTTTCCGTAGCAGCTAAAACACTGCTAACGAAAATCGAAAACATAGATATAGCCACAAATAACGGCCAAATATAAAACAAACTACGATTGGCGCTCATAGACCTACTTTGACCAAAGTCAGACCCGCGGACCAGCATTTTATGTGAGTGATTTGCCACATGACAAGTTTTCCCTCACAATAACTCCATGCCAAACACATTTGGCCATTTATTCAGAATTACAACTTTTGGGGAATCTCATGGTGGAGCTGTTGGGGTAGTTATTGATGGATGCCCTCCTATGCTAGACTTGGATGAGACAGATATTCAACCAGAACTGGATCGCAGGCGCCCTGGCCAATCAAAGATTGTCACTCCACGGAATGAAGCTGATAGGGTTAATATTTTATCAGGAACATTTGAAGGCCGAACAATCGGAACACCAATACACATGCTGGTTCATAATGAAGATCATCGGCCGGAAGCCTACTCAGAAATGAAAACAAAATTCCGCCCTTCCCACGCTGATTATACTTATCAAAAAAAATTTGGCATTCGGAATTGGCAAGGCGGCGGACGCTCTAGCGCCCGAGAAACGATTGCTAGGGTAGCTGGTGGTGCCGTTGCTAAAAAACTACTAAAACAGCGATTCGGCGTGGAAGTGTTATCATACGTCAAACAGGTTCAAAAAATCACAGCTAACATCGATCATGAGAAGGTGAAAATGCGAGATGTAGAATCAAATATTGTTCGCTGCCCTGAAAAAGTCATTGCCGAGAAAATGATACGGCTTATAGAACGAACTCGAAAAGCAGGGAATACAGTTGGAGGCATAATCGAGGGCGTCGCCCGCGGATTGCCTGTCGGATGGGGGGAACCCGTATTCGACCGACTTGAAGCAGATTTAGCAAAAGCTATGCTTAGCCTACCAGCCTCGAAAGGATTTGAAGTTGGGTCTGGATTTCAAGGCACGCTACTCACTGGCCAAGAACACAACGACCCTATGCGCGCACGTCGAGGAAAAGTAAGGACAACTCAAAATAATTCCGGCGGAGTTCAAGGAGGGATTTCAAACGGCGAAACTTTACACTTTCGAGTAGCATTCAAGCCTGTTGCAACCATCATGCGCGAGCAAGAAACTGTGGATGAAAACCATAAAAACACAACACTCCGAGGCAGAGGCCGTCACGATCCATGCGTGCTCCCGCGTGCTGTCCCCATGGTTGAAGCCATGACGGCCCTTGTCCTAGCTGATCATGCACTACGTCATCGTGCACAAAACCAATGGAAGTAACAAAATATATCCACTTGATAATAAACTTAATTACTTCATAAGGTAATTATTTAGACCTCGCCAACATCCACTTGATAATTCGTTCACGTGTAGCAGAACGAGGCGGAGTAACGTGCCCGCCTTTAACAACTTCCCAAAGCTCCATTACTACTTTCCCATCATTGGATTCAAACCTAACGATCTCGGTTTCACTTCCTGGGGTTTTCCTATCTAAATCAATTGTAGATTTTTCCACTTTAGACTTCTTGTCACATCCATTGAATATTTTCCACTTAGCAAAATTATCTTCGGCGCTTGGGTATTTTTTCCCTCTAATCTCACCCCCAGACCATTTAATTGTTTTGTCCTTTGTTCCATGTACGTGAAGTACGCTAACTGGAGCCTTAGGATTACTTGGCCATTGATCAAAACCAACACCAGCAAACGGAACAATCGCAGTAATTAAGTCGGAATGATCATGCGCCATGCGGTAACTCATAAACCCACCATTGGACAGACCTGTGACAAAAACGCGTTTTTTATCAACATTGTACTCCTTCATCGCCTTGAGTATTAGACTTCTGAGGTACTTGGAATCATCTACTTTCCCATTCCAATCACAGCAAGCCTCAGTAGCATTCCAGCTTTTGCCGACCCCATCAGGAGCGCAATAAATAAAATCATACTTCTCGGCAAGTTCTCCCAACGGGAAGAACCTTAACTGCCCCCTGCCGCTACTCGTATAACCATGAAGAGTTAAAATGAAGGGGTATTTTTTTTTTGGATCATAGTCTTTTGGTATATGAATCTTGTCCTCGCGTTTAACCGTGCTGACACCATCAGACTGTTGAGGTCGGCCAAGCAACTTACGAATTGACTCCCTCTCTACCTCATCCAGTTGACCATCCTTATTTTTGTCAAAGCGCTGCATTATGCGCTCTCGGCGGCTTTGTTTTTTTTTATCCTGCGCCGCCAAATCCTCACATGCTAGAAAAAGAAAAAATAAAGAAAAAATAAAACACTGCATACGCAAAGATAATTTCATAATTAACATTACGGATAAAACTTAAATTTAGTTACAAAAACAATATAGCATATTGACAGATAACATATTTCTGTGAATTTCGGTATGCGGGATAGTTAATTAAATGAAACAAACTAACTCATACGCTCTGTTAAACGGGACAATCACCCAAAAAGAAAAAGTTTCTATATTACCAAATGATCGCGGTTTTCTCTACGGAGACGGAATATACGAAACAATTCGAGTTCACCACGGCAAACCTTTTCTATGGCAATGGCATATGAATCGATTAACCGCCGGCGCTGAAACCATAAACCTTAAAATCCCTTTAACCCCGCTAGTTTTATTAGAAAAAACCAAAAGGCTAATTGAACTGAATAAATCAAATAACTGTATTGTCCGATTAACAATAACAAGAGGGCCTGGTGAACGTGGATATGATTACACAGGGAACGAAACCCCAACATTACTTGTAACCACACATGAAATTCCAGCAATGGAGAAAAACTCAATTTCACTTTCAATCACGAATATACGAGTAGCTACAGGCGATATACTAGCCACTATAAAATCAAACAATAAACTTGGGGCAGTAATGGCCAAACGATTTGCTAAAGCACAAAATACAGATGACGGTTTGATGCTAAATTCTGACGGTAACATAACCGAAACATCATCTGCCAATATATTTTGCATAAACGATGGTATTCTACGAACCCCACCAATATATGACGGATTATTACCAGGTGTAACTCGCAGACTTACACTAGGTCTAGCTTCTTCAATTGGACTAATAGTTAAGGAAGAATCAATAACACCCAAAAAATTAGAACAAGCGAATGCAATTTTTGTAACTTCAGCAGCAACTGGAATACGTAATGTTGAAAAAATAGAAGATACAATATTCCCAAAAAACCAATTAGTTAATCAACTGCAAAAAGCCTATGACGAAGAGTTATCTAAGCTCACTATCTCGTCGGCTATATCTACTGGATCTTAACTAAGGCTTCAGGCACTATCTGCTTTTAATGAAAAATATTCCTTACCTCTTTGTATTCCTATTACAAGCAGGGTGCTATACATTCAATTTAGAAGACATCCCCTCTCAATCAGGAGACACTTCTGATTCAAAGCAATTGTTCGACGGAGCAACTTTCAAGGGATGGGAAGGTAATATGGATTTTTTCCGAATTAAGGATGACGCCATTGTAGCTGGCCGACTCACCGATAAAATTCCTAATAACGAATTTCTTTGCACCACGTCAGAATACGAAAATTTCGAGCTACAATTAAAGTTCAAGGTTATCGGCTCTCCAAAAGCCAACGCAGGTATACAATTTAGAACCAAGCGAATACCAAATCATCACGAGGTAATTGGATTTCAGGCAGATATTGGACAGAAATATTGGGGCGCGCTTTACGATGAATCCCGCCGCCGTAAAATACTAGCCGCACCTCCATCTGAGGATATTCCAAAAATCGCCAAAATAGATGATTGGAATTTCTATCGTATTGTTGCCAAAGGCAATCATATCCAGCTATTTCTTAATGGACATAAAACGGTAGATTATATTGAAAAAGATTTGGACATCGCAAAAAAAGGCGTAATTGCTCTCCAAGTCCACAGTGGCCCTGCTTGTGAAATCCACTATAAAGATATCAATATAATTGAGTATCCTTAATAGGCTTTCTGATCAGGAAGCCTCCTTATTCACAGCCCTCTTAACTTTGGCTTGAGAAACATTTGCAGACATATAATTGAGATAATTGATCAACGAATTGCGCATTTCGTTTCGAGGTACAATGGCATCAATCATACCACGATCTATCAAAAATTCTGCAGTTTGAAAGCCAGGAGGCAATTCAGCCTGTGTAGTGTCCTTAATTACTCTCGGACCAGCAAACCCAATCATAGCTCCCGGTTCAGCAATTATTAAATCTCCTACACTTGCATAACTCGCCATCACCCCAGCAGTCGTAGGGTGTGTTAGCACGCTAATATATGGCAAGTTAGCCTCTGCATGATAAGCCAACGCACCACATGTTTTAGCCATCTGCATCAAGCTAAACATTCCCTCGTACATTCTGGCCCCGCCGCTCGTTGAAATAATAATAACTGGTATTTTATTTTTGGTTCCAATCTCAATCATACGGGTAAGCTTTTCACCTACAACAGAACCCATTGAACCGCCAAGAAATGAAAAATCCATTATTCCAATCGCAATCTTATGTTCTCCCATTTCACACAGCCCTGTTATAACAGCATCCGCCTCTCCCGTTTTTTCTTTATACTTATCCAGTTTAGAAGAATAAGATTCTACACCCGTAAACTCTAAAACATCTACACTGGTCATCCCAGCATCCAGCTCCTTAAACGTTTTTTCGTTAATCAAGGAAGCCAGTCGTAACCGAGCAGAAATAGGAAAATGGAATCCACATGAGGGACAAGTCTTTAAATTCTCGTCTAAATCTTTATCAAAAATCAACGCAGCACACTTACCGCACTTAGTCCATAGTCCTTTAGGAATATTTTTTTTGCGGGATATGCTCTCATTAAACTTTAATTTTGACGAACCACTGCCAGGCTCAACACCAGCAGGAATGCTTCCTGCATCAACAGTTTCCAGTTTAGGGGCAGTTTTTGAAAATTCACTTAGATCAGACATTGCAATGAATTAAACTTAAGGCTCAATTATATATACATTAAATCAAAAATACCTGCTAATGAGAACCAGCAAGCACTCTAATATTTCTAAATAATACAGTTATATTAAAGCACCTGGCAACAGTAGCGAATCAATGGCCTACAGCACAAGGCAATCACAAACAAATTTTTAACTTACAGCTTTTTTAGTTTAGTAAAAAATGAAAAAATCGAATAACACTTAAGAAATGAACTAATTAACCAAATGAAAAACCACTATGGCAAATGGAGCCAAGCTTATTGATATGGAAAACTCCATTTCGTCACATGACTCCAAAATAATTTCAACACTTGCATTGGTCGATTTACTTTCTCCACCATAAATTGATTTATCGCTATTAAGCACTTCCTCCCATTTTCCCCATTTATCCACTCCTACTATATAATCGCTATAATGGTTCGCTGAAAAGTTAACAATCACCAATAACCGCTCTGATTCATTGCTGTTCTTCCTAATAAAAGAGAGAACTAATTTTTCTCGATCGCTACAATTCACCCATTGAAAACCATCAGGATTAAAATCTGACTCCCACAAAGATACATGCTCTCGATAAAAACAATTTAAATCACGAACCCAGCGCTGCAAACCTCGATTCAACCAATTGTCTCCTACTAACTTCCAATCCAAATCACAATCCTGATTCCATTCATTTTTTTGCCCAATCTCACCCCCCATAAATAAAAGCTTCTTCCCTGGAAACATCCATTGACAACCAAATAAAAGCCGAAGATTTGCTAAACCACTTCGCTCGTCACCTGGCATTTTACCGAATAGAGATCCCTTCATATGAACCACTTCATCATGGGAAAGCGGCAATAAAAAATTTTCACTATAATGATAGGACATCGCAAAAGTTATTTTATCAAAATTATAATGACGTTTTTTAGGGTCTTGCCTAAAAAAATTTAAGTTGTCATGCATCCAACCCATATTCCATTTCAATGAAAACCCCAATCCCCCATCAGTTATAGGATGCGTAACTTTTGGCCATGAAGTAGATTCCTCTGCAATCATCACTGCGCCAGGATATCGATTAGCCACTTGATGATTAATGCTCCTTAATAACTTAACCGCTTCTAAATTTTCTCTACCACCTTCTTTATTGGGTATCCACTCCCCATCTTTTCGTGAGTAGTCAAGATATAGCATTGATGCCACAGCATCTACCCTTAGTCCATCAACATGAAAACGATCGAACCAATACAATGCATTTGAAGTAAGATAATTGGCCACTTCTTTACAACCATAGTTAAAAATTAATGTCCCCCAGTCTGGATGCTCCCCTAGCCTAGGGTCTTCATGTTCATAAAGAGCTGTCCCATCAAATCGAGCCAAAGCATGATCATCTTTAGGAAAATGAGCGGGAACCCAATCAATTATCACCCCTATATTAGCTGCATGGAATGCATTTATTAACGCTGCAAATTCATCTGGTGTTCCATAACGACTAGTTGGAGCATAAAAGCCAGTAACTTGATATCCCCAAGAAGGATAGTAGGCATGTTCCGCCACGGGCATAAACTCAACATGTGTAAAACCCATCTCTGAAATATAATTGACTAGTTCTCCAGCTAGATCTTTATAAGAATAAGACTCGGCATCACTATGTTTACGCCAAGAACCAAGATGCATTTCGTAAATACTCATAGGGGACTCAAGTGGATTCCCACCTGAACGTGCATCCATCCATTTTTGATCACTCCAATCAAAATGAGAGGTATCCCAAACGATTGCTGAGTTTTTTGGAGCTTGCTCAAAAAAACGCCCCATCGGATCTGTCTTTTCAACTGCTTCTCCAAGCGAATTTAGAAGATAAAACTTATAGTGAGATCCTTGAGAAACTCCAGAGATAAAGCACGCCCATATTCCAGAATCACCCTGTAAACTTAAAGGGTTTGAGCCAGGGTTCCACCCATTAAAATCCCCAACGACACTCGCGCTTTTTGCATTTGGAGCCCAAACGGAAAAAACCACACCATTCTCACCATTAATCCTTCGGAATTGAGCGCCTAATTTATCATAAAGAAAAGATTCTCCACCATTCCGCATTACACGCAATTCAGAATCTAAGAATAGCTGCATTTTTGTTTAAGTAGCTTTTCCTCATTTAACATCACCCCGATATGTTGATAACTCACGTAGATTGGTTCAAGTATGAAAACACTTTCGCTTTACCAAGATCAATCAAAAAGCGAGAATGTCCGAAGCAGATGAGCATCACGACCAAAACCGGTGATACAGGAGAAACAGGGTTACTTTTTTCAAAACGAACCCGTAAGGATGATCCGCGTATTTGTACATGCGGAAATGTTGACGAATTAAATGCAGCAATCGGAATAGCTAAAGCACATCTTACCAACACAGTCCTATGTCAACAATTAGATACCATTCAAAAAACACTGATAAATTTAATGGGCGAAATAGCCACCAAACCAGAGGACAAAAAAAAATACGAGCAAAGCTCCTTTAACAAGCTTACAAAATCAAATGTTCAGCAAATCGAGGAGTGGATCAAACAGCTAGAATCAAAAGGAATCTCATTTAAAGACTGGGCAATACCAGGGAAAAGCATTCCATCAGCCTATCTTGATTTTGCTCGCACTGTTTGCCGACGAGCCGAAAGAAGTGTTGTATCCATATCAGATCAAACAGTAAGTGAAACATCACAGCCCATCATTTATCTCAATCGAATATCAGATCTACTCTGGCTAATGGCACGCTCCATTGAACAATCTCAAAATTAAAACAAGTTACTTACACCTTTAAGGGAAATACCAACTGTCTCAAAAATTGAAAGTCTTTAGTTCAATTCGCTCTTTACAGGACGAAATCATTTCGTTTCGCCAAAAACATATCGTCATTGTACCAACAATGGGAAATCTTCATGAAGGCCACTTAAGCTTAATAAAAAAGGCTCGTTCACTGGCTGGCAAAAACGGCGTGGTTATTGTTACGGTTTTCGTAAACAAAATCCAATTTGGACCAAAAGAAGATTTCAAGAAATATCCAAGAACATTAAAGTCCGACCTCAATCAGTGCCGACATTTAAATGTCGACATTTTCTTCACACCTAAAGATCATTCAATGTACAATATAAAACACAGTACATTTGTGACGGAAGAAATACTTAGTCAAAGAATGGAAGGAAATTCCCGCCCTAGTCATTTTCGAGGAGTCACCACAGTCGTTGCAAAACTATTCAACATTATCCAACCAAATACCGCTGTATTCGGAGCAAAGGACTTTCAACAAGCTGCTATTATTACTCGAATGGTCAACGATCTCAATTTCCCTGTTAAAATCGTTGTAGCACCGATAATCCGAGAGAAAGATGGTCTAGCGATGAGCTCACGCAATCGCTACCTTAACTCAAGTGAACGCACCGAAGCCACCATACTTATCGAATCAATTCAATTAGCAAAACGTATTGTTAGTAGTAGAAAAACTCCGATCGCAAGCAATTCACTTGTAAAAAAACTTAAAAAACACATAGCCACAAAACACTTAGTAAAACTCGACTATATTGAATTTTTTGATTCAAAAACATTAGAACCCGTAAAACATGTGAAACGCGGTACTCACATGTCACTTGCAATTTATTTAGGAAAAACACGACTAATTGACAATAGCCGATTATAATCAAAAAATTATTTAAACTGATGGATAATTCCTCAAAAAAATTTGATTTCATTGTTCTTGGAAGTGGAATTGCCGGATTAACATTTGCACTTAAAGTTGCACATAAAGGCAAAGTCGCAATCATAACAAAGAAAAGCCGCACTGAATCAAACACAAATTACGCCCAAGGAGGAATCGCTGCTGTAACCGGCAAAGATGATTCTTTTGATAGTCATGTAAAAGATACTGTTATTGCCGGCGCAGGGCTTTGCAAAGAAGATATCGTTCGAGGCATCGTCGAAGAAGGGCCTGAGCGAGTAAAAGAACTAATTGAGATCGGAATGAAGTTCTCTCATAAAGCAACCGAAAATGGAGATTCCGAGCTCGATCTAGGGAAAGAAGGAGGACACTCTAATAGACGAATTCTTCACGCCAAAGATGTCACCGGAAGAGAAATCGAACGCGCTCTGCTTGATTCAGTTGCTTCTAGTAGAAATATTAGCGTTTTTGAAAACCACTTTGCGATCGATCTTATTACCACGCAAAAATTGGGACAACCCGGCATAAACCGATGCGTCGGTGTGTACGTATTAAACAATGAAACCAATTTTGTTGAAACCTATTCGGCGAAAACTATTGTACTTGCTACGGGGGGATGCGGCAAAGTTTACCTATACACATCAAATCCTGATATTGCCACTGGAGACGGAACTGCAATGTCATACAGAGCTGGAGCTACAATAGCAAATATGGAGTTTATCCAGTTTCACCCTACATGCCTATACCACCCAAAGGCTAAATCATTTTTGATTAGCGAAGCCGTCAGAGGTGAAGGCGGAGAACTAACGAATCTAAGTGGCCAGCAATTTATGGAAAAAGTTCATCCATTAAAATCGCTTGCCCCAAGAGATGTAGTTGCCCAGGCAATTGACAGCGAGATGAAGCGAACTGGCGATGATCACGTATTATTAGACATTACAAATAAATCAGCACGCTACATTATTGACCGATTCCCTAATATCTATCAAACATGCTTAAGTTTTGGATTAGATATTACTAAAGAACCAATTCCAGTCGTGCCCGCAGCACACTATCAATGTGGAGGCGTACAAGTCAGTCGCAATGGAGAAACTTGTATTAACGGGCTTTACGCAATAGGCGAGGTTTCCTGCACCGGCCTACATGGAGCGAATCGACTTGCTAGTAACTCATTACTCGAAGCACTTGTATACGCACACCGCGCTGCCAAGCATTCTTTAGACAACCCAAATATACAACTTAACACTGACATCCCAGATTGGCATTCTGGCGATGCTATTAATGCTGACGAAATGGTTGTCGTCTCGCATAACTGGGATGAACTTCGCCGCACAATGTGGGACTATGTCGGCATTGTTAGAACTACAAAAAGGCTTAAGCGAGCACTCACAAGAGTCAAAAATTTACAGGAAGAAATTTCAGATTATTATTGGGATTTTACTGTTACTAGCGATTTATTGGAACTTCGAAATCTAGCTACCGTAGCGGAACTCATAGTTAAGAGCGCCCTAAAACGCGAGGAAAGCCGAGGTCTACACTATACACTAGACTACCCTAAAACTGTCGAAGACTTCGCAAAAAAAGATACTTTGATTAAGTCTTAATAAAAAAAACAATAAAATACTTCAAAATAGGACTTAAAATATTCGGCCAATTGAATTATATTGCTCCTCCAATTTTGTAGCCAGATCAGTATTACATAATGGAAGACCAACTTTTACTAATTTGCGGAATTGCATTTGCTGCCGTACTAACAATTCTCTCCTTACTTGCAGGCATAATCGCTACTATTTGCAGGCTTTTTCCAGTACGAGCTGCCGACCTGCCTGACCCTGCAGCTGAAGAAGCTGTTAGAAAGGCTTTGACCAAAGTATTTCCGGGCTGCCGAATTTCGGAAGTTCGAGAAATAAAATCTTAGAAAATTTAATATATTAATTTTCAATGATCTTTACTGAAAATAAAAAAGAAATACGGGTAATGTTTACCCCTTTCCGTGACGGACTGCAAAGCGTCTTCGGAGGTAAAACCCGACTTAAAGATATACTCCCAGCCATTGAAGCATCAGCCGATGCTGGAATTCGACACTTTGAATTTGGCGGCGGCGCCCGTTTTCAAGCTCCGTTCTTTTATGTAGGTGAAGACCCCTTCTACTGCATGTCTGAAATCCGAAAAACCGTTGGACCGGATGCTGATCTCCAAATTCTAACTCGATCGGTATCAGGTGTGACACTGACTACTCAACGTACATCGACTCTAGCATTACAAGCCAAGCTAATGCAAAAACACGGTACAACGATTGATCGTAATTTCGATTTCATGAATGACGTCGACAACCTGGTAAAGACCGGGCAACCAATAGTTGACTCAGGAATGCATCACCAAGTTTGTGTAGCCCTAATGGGATTGCCATTTAAGTCTGAGCAAGCACACACTCCAAATTTTTATATCAATATTGTACGCGAACTTCTCAAGCGAGATATTCAATTCGATTCAGTATGCCTTAAGGACGCATCTGGGACTACTAGTCCAAGTACATGCTATGAAACAGCAAAAGGAATCAAACAAATTTTACCACCAGAAATACCGCTGGTACAGCACACACATGACACTGCCTCAACTGCTGTAGCCTGCTATATGGCTGGAATAGCAGGAGGGGTAGATGGAATCGACTTAGCAGTCCGCCCGCTGGCCTCAGGCACATCACAACCAGATGTTCGCTCTATGGCTCACTCTCTTAAAGGCACTGGATACAGTCTTGATATAGATCCAGATAAAATGGATGAAATAGAGTCTTTGCTTAATAAAAGTTTGAGCAATTACGAATTCAATCCAGTTACTACATCCGCAGATGCTCGTGTTGTTGGCTTTCCGATGCCAGGCGGTGCTATCGGACCAAACGTTCATATGATGAAGTCAGCAGGAATTCTCGATAAATATAGTGAGGTTCTAGCTGAATTCCCGGAAGTGGTTCGTGCTGGTGGTGGCTGGACAAGCGTTACACCAGGCAGCCAGCAATATTGGTTACAGGCTTTTAATAATGTTCTTCACGGCCGCTGGGAAAAAATTGACGCTGGCTATGGTAAATCAATACTAGGCTACTTCGGACGCCCTCCACTTCAACCTGATCAAGAAGTCGTAAAAATTGCAGCTGAAAAACTAGAATTATCTCCTTTTGATGGGGATCCATTAGAAGAAGCCCCAGACACACTAATTGAAGCCGAAGCCGCCCTCAAAGAACGTGGAATTGAAATAACTGATGAAAACAAATTCCTTGTAGCCGCAGCAATAGTTCCTGGGAAAAATATGGAACTAAATGAGGGAATTCGATTACTCGAAAATCGCTCTAAAATCACACTGCCACTCAAGAAGGAGAACAACGATAACTCATCAATCAAATCTATAACTTCTCCAACCAAGACATCAGTAACCGTCTCAGAAGGAGGGAATACTCGGACATACGAAGTCGTTATAGAGCCCCCAGCAACAGCAACTCCAGTAGCAGCCACCCAAAACGCAGCAGCGGCAGTCAGCAGCTCTACTACTGACGTATTTTCTCCGTTTGAAGGCAATGTTGAGCTAGTTGAAGTTAACGTAAAAACAGGTGATACTGTTAAACAAGGTCAGGTCGTTGCTGCCGTTGAAGCAATGAAAGCAAAACACGATGTAAAGGCGCCCTGCTCCGGCCGTGTATCAGCTGTCCACGCCTCGATCGGCAATGAAGTTTCAGCCGGAAACCCAATCCTGAGTATCGAAGCCTAAAATGGATATTCTCGAAAAACTGATCGAAAGTTCGGGCTTTGGTGGAGACGTAAGCTTAGCTTGGCAAAATATAGTTATGTTCTTCGTCGGAGGCACCCTGATCACCTTGGCCGTAAAGAAAAACTTCGAGCCATTGCTTCTCATTCCAATCGGCTTTGGAGCGATTATGGCCAACCTACCCGGTGCAGATATGAGTGCCTATGCAGCTCCTGAGGCAGGAGGAAAGTGGCCCTTGCTTGCATTCGTTTATAAAAACGCCATCTCAAAGGCAGAATTATTGCCTCCAATTATTTTCATGGGAGTGGGGGCTTTGACAGATTTCCGGCCACTTTTAAGTCGTCCCATTACCTTTCTACTAGGTGCGGCGGCACAAATTGGAATTTTCTTCGCTGCTCTTGGAGCGACATACTTCTTTGGTTTCACAATCAAAGAAGCTGCTTCTATTGGGATTATCGGCGGCGCAGACGGGCCAACAACAATCTTTCTGACCGCCAAACTAGCTCCACACCTATTGGGAGCTGTAGCCGTAGCAGCATACAGCTACATGGCCCTTGTCCCGGTGATTCAACCTCCAATAATAAAGGCATTGACCACTCAAAAAGAGCGCGAAATCGACATGCCTCAGGCACGCCCTGTTTCCAAAACTGCAGTGCTAATTTTCCCTATTGCAACTTGCCTAATCACCGTATTGTTCATACCGGCTAGTGGCCCGTTATTGGGAATGCTAATGTTCGGAAACCTGCTCAGAGAATCCGGGGTAACACAGCGCCTAAGTTCCACAGCTAGCGGCCCGCTCATTAACATCGTCACCATATTTCTTGGACTCGTTGTAGGCGCTACTATGGAAGGTACTGGTTTCCTTAAAGGCAGCACTCTGGCCATTCTTGCACTTGGCATGGTAGCTTTCTGCCTAAGCACTGCAGGAGGTGTAGTTTTCGCTAAACTACTGAACCTCCTACTTCCAGAAGATAAAAAAATCAATCCTTGTATCGGGGCGGCTGGTGTTTCCGCCGTACCGATGGCAGCCCGCGTTGTTCAAACATTCGTATCCAGTAAAACCGATGGGCGTGTCAACCCTCTCATGGCAGCAATGGGACCTAATGTTGCTGGCGTGGTTGGTTCGGCAGTGACGGCGGGTGTTTTCCTAACCCTGATCGAGGCCTTCTCAAAGTAATATTTCGCCATGAACCGCGGCGAAGTACACGCATGGAACATCCTCGATCGCCAGCCTATTATTGTTAAGTGGGATGACGGAGCATTTACAGAAATTTCTGCCACCAATAAAAAGCCAGAACAAGACAAATGGATTGGCCCTCCACTTGTTGACCTGCAAATCAATGGCTTTGCCGGAATAGATTTCCAACAAGACAACCTAAGTGTCGATCAACTAATACATGCAACTTCTGGGCTTGAAGATGCCGGCTGTAGTAAATTTTTCTTTACGCTCATAACAAGTGAATGGGACTTGATGACTGAACGCTTAGCTAAAGCCAAACAGTTGCGAGACAAACACACAAAACTGCAAAAATCTATCGCTGGATGGCATATTGAAGGTCCATTCCTATCAGCCGAAACTGGTTACTGCGGGGCTCACCCTCCAAATTTAATGCTCGAGCCAACCGAAGCACTACTAACTAAAATTAGAGATATTACTGGTAGCGATCCGGTTATGCTTACAATGGCCCCGGAGATTGAAGGTGGATTGTCTGCATTTTCAACAGCACGAGAACTAGGTTTTCAGGTGTCAATTGGACATACAAATGCTCCTGACAATATAATAAGGCGTGTAACCGCAAGTGGATCGACCGGGTTCACCCATCTGGGCAATGGATGTCCTGCCGAATTACGGCGAGATGACAATATCTTATGGCGAGCACTTGACAGCCCAAACCTGAAATACAGCTTAATCCCTGATCGTTGGCATGTTAGCCCATCTCTATTCCGTATTCTGCATAGATTAATTAATAAAAACTCAATTTACTATACAACTGATTCCATGGCAGCTGCAGGTTCCGGACCAGGGAAATATCAATTCGGCCATCTTGAACTTGAAGTTGGGGAAGAGGAAATCGTTCGATTGCCCGGGACTGCCAATCTCGCAGGTTCTGCGCTAACACCAATCAATTGTATTCGCTACGCATCAGAAATGCTCCGGTGTGACTGGCAAGACACATGGAAAAACTACAGTATCATACCAGCTGAATTCATGAACTTAATAACTGGATTTAAAATTGGTGCGCCAGCTGAATTTGTCGAAGTCGAAACCAATTCTAATAATACTATAAAGGCAATTAACCTTCATAGATACTAATTTAAATCCATTTGAAGCGCATTTAGTTCTCTAACGATATCATTTAGCGTTATCTTTGATAATTGATTATTGCTATTCAATATTCTTACTCTTTCGCCTAGAGGCCTCCACACCGCCTCGCAACTTGGCCCCCAAAGAACTAAAGTAGGCAGCCCAAGGGCAGAAGCAATATGCGTAACCCCAGAGTCATGCCCAATATATCCACAACACCTAACAAGGCGCTTAGCAAGAATACTCAAAGGTATATTTTGCAGGATCTCCAACCTATCTATAGGTAAATCCTGAGCCAGTCGTTGCAACTTCTCCCCTTCTGCTTCACCCCCTATTAACAATAATTGAAGCGATGTATTATTTAGTAAATATTCAATCAATTCTTTCCATTTTTTTTCTGACAAATTCTTACTATCACTACCACTCCCCGGATGTAAAGCCAGGCAACTCATTAAAGGTAATTCAGCCTCGATCGAAAGCCTTGCAACAGGATCCCCGTCAAAAATCGTTAACATCTCTAAAGGCTTTAAAAATAGTTCACTTGCATGAATCATTTTTGTTTCATCCGGGCGATACTGTGCAGCAATGAACTGCTGTACACCGCATGATTTCACATTAGTCTCAAATATTTTATCAGGATCATATAGATAGGAAATTATTATTGAAAATTCAGCAAAAAACTCCTTCCACTCTTGGGCAACAAAAGCATGCTTGGAAAAAAACATAGCCAACTCTGGAGACTCAATCGGATGAACCGCTTTAACTAACCCTCCATCTAACGCCAATGATGCAATTCTCGGATAGCCAAGAATTTCCAAATCAACTTTAGGGAAACGTAGTTTAAGAGCTGATAAAACCGGAAGTGTAAGAATAAAGTCCCCTATCGCCCCACCACGAATAATTAATATTCGAGGCTCTTTATTCGAACTTAGCTCAATCATTTCACCACCATATTAGTCATTATAATCACCCCGACAACGGCAATGATCGAGCCGATTAAAGATCTAACAGTTGGCCTCTCCCCTTCAAATTTCATAGAAAAAGGAATAATTACAAGTGGCGACAACGCTACAACTGATAACACAATCCCCGCCGGCAAATCATTGACATTGAGAGCCCATTGATAAGCGCCTACACCCAGCGTTGGTCCGCATAACGCATTCGCCAATACCAGAAGAAATATCCACTTTATACTGACAGAATCTAAACCTGCTCTTGAATTATAATTATTATGCTTATAGGTAATAATTTTTTGCCCAATAAAAAGAACCAGCATTACAGCCAATCCACCTAGCACGCGCTGATATGCAGCAGACAACCCATCAATTGAAACTCCAGCATCAACCATCATTCCGGCTTTTCGGCTTAACACTGCCCCAAGCCCTTGCCCGAAAGCCGACAATAAACCCCAAAAAACACCATTCTTCCAACGTTTCTTATCTATCTGCATTGTATCATTAGGCGCCAATGCCAAACTCACACCAACAAGTATTCCCACCCCAGCCAAAACTTGCCCTAAAGACAATGAGGAACCCAGCCAGAGCCACTCAACCGACGCAGCAAATGGAGCAGCTAGACATTGAGTCATAACCATTGTTAACCGTGAACCAATAATCTTATAAGCTCGAAACAAACCGTAGTCGCCGACTCCAAATCCAATGATCCCACTAATAAAAAACATTCCAAATGCACCTCCTCCTAATCCAATCCCATAATAATTCGAATAGATTCCAAGAAGTAACGCTGAAATGATAAAGCGAATCATATTCGCCTCAATCGCTGTCAGATAATGTGATAAGCGTTTACCGGAAACAGCCGATAAAGAAAATAGGATGGTCGCAAGAATTGCGGCGCTCATTAGTTGAAAAAATTAGAGATCAAGAAAACCAGCATTACGCCACCCTTCAAGAATGTTCTGCAGTTCTTTCCTCTCAGTTTCAGATACCTCTACTAACGGAGGTCTTACGACTCCTCCGCACAACCCAAGCATATTTAGCATTGCCTTCATTGCGGATACCTCATACCCCTTTCGTTTGGTTCGTAATGCATAAAGTGGAACCACGTGTTCTGCAATAATATGGTTTAATTCATCACCAGCTTGCGCTACACCTAAATTATGTAGTTTTACAGACAATTTCGGAGCAACTGCTGAAATACTCGAAGTATAGGCACGAACTCCAATTCCGTAGTACGCCGGAACCATATCATCTCCAGCACCACCGACCCAATGCAGTTTGTCACCGAGTCGTTCACGAATCATTTGATACCGACGGATATCTGCAGATCCATCCTTCCACGCAACAATATTAGGTATTTCAGCTAACTGTTCGGCTTGAGCTGGTGTGAAATGGGCCCAGTCCCGACTATAGACTAAAACACCCAATCCGCTCGCCTCAGCAATGCTTGCGTAGTAATCCACTAAACCTTTCATGTCTGCATTTGGATAATAAGGAGGGAAAGCAAGCACCCCATCAGCTCCACAATCTGCCGCCTGACTAGCTAATAGTTTAGTTAAACCTCCTGCAAACCCAACACCAGCAATCACCGGCACACTCCCCCCTACTACCTCAATTGTCACCTCAACAACACGCCTTACTTCATCTGGGGTCAACGAATACAATTCACCCGTTCCGCCTGCAGCAACAATGGCACACATCGGTTGTTCCAGCATATAGCTGAGATTCTTTCGGTATCCTTCAAGATCAAGTGAATTATCCTCTTTAAAAGGAGTAACCGGAAATCCAATTACTCCTTTAAGATTTGAAC
>Ga0115011_10000951_pt1 | contig 21594 bp, 22 predicted proteins | sample TroAtlMetagenome_2_FD_88705 | JGI IMG/M metagenome (GOLD analysis project Ga0115011, IMG submission 88705) | Marine eukaryotic phytoplankton communities from Atlantic Ocean - Tropical Atlantic ANT8 Metagenome | ecosystem: Environmental > Aquatic > Marine > Oceanic | place: Tropical Atlantic...
TATTTACATGTTGGAGGTGTACTATCGCCATTTACCTGTTTACAAACATAATTTGAAATAAATACTAAAAGCGAATTTGTCTGTTTCTTCTTGGGATTTGTAAATGGGTTTTTCCTTCAACGTGCGTGGAAAGATTAGGGCTTGGCTGGGGTTTCTACGCCAAGCTCCGCGCCAAGTTCTAAGAGTTTGTTCCAGTTACTTTGGTCGAAGTCAATTCCCGTCATCAGCATCTTTGCCGTGTTAACCTTTTCCGGGTCGCCGGGGAGAATGATCTCCTCGACTCCTTCTCTGGTTGGGCAACTACGAACGAAATCTACGAGGTTAGTCACCTCGTGGGCAAAAGCATCGCCTCCGCCGAGATGGGTGGGATCAATCAGGAGAAGGAAGACACAATTTCCTTTTGGAGTGATGGGGGTTTCTCTGGCACACAGTCCGCCGCTAAGGGCGCCGGTGAAAATGTCAATCATCAGTGCCAGTCCGAACCCCTTGTAGGCCTGTTGCCCGCCCATAGGGAGGATTGTTCCTGGGGGATCTCCGTAAAGGGTGGAGGGGTCATTGGTGGGTAGCCCGTCTTTGTCAATGAGCCAGCCGTCGGGAACAGCTTCCCCAGCAATATTCTTTACACGCACCTTGCCTTCTGCAGTAGCACTTGTACTGAAGTCGAGAATTACTGGACCGTCGTCATTGGGAACGCCCATGGCGAGAGGGTTGGTTCCGAGTCGTGGCCGTATTCCACCGGGTGGGGCTACACGACGAGCGGCACCGTGTGTATTTACCATTGCCATGGATACCAGACCGTGGTCGTTGGCAGCTATTTCACAGTATTCACCAAGGCGTCCGGCATGTGCACAATTCCGAATGGTGCCCACGGCAACGCCATGGGCTTTGGATTTCACAACAAGTTGGTTTAGTAAACGTCCCGTCTGAAGCCGACCGAAACCCCAATTCGCATCGGTTGCTAGCGATGATTCCGTCTCGGAAATCACATCTAAGGCCACATTCGATTTGATATCACCTTGTTTCAACATATCCAAATAAAACGGAATCCGCATCACACCGTGTGAACTATAACCCCGTAGGTTTGCGGTCGCCAAGCTGGGGCCCACTATGGCAGCCTCTTCATCAGTGGCTCCGCCGGCAGATAGCAGTGATATGGCAAAGGTCGATAAGGTTTCGAAGGAGATGTTGGGCACGGTGGTGCTTTCATGTAAAAAAGTGAATAACGGAAGGTAATAAGAACCAGAGTATTGTACTAAATAGAGACTAAAGGGACTTGGCGATTAAATTCGTACATCGCGATACCAGCGGCTGTTGCAAGGTTGATTGAGCGAACTTCCGAATTCATGGGGATTCGTAAATGACGGTCTGGATAAGCTTGATGTACAAATGCTGGTAAACCGGAGCTTTCACTTCCAAAGACGAGCGTATCGCCCTCACGATACGCGGCTTCAGTATGTGATTTGTTTCCATGTTTGGTAAATAGCCAGGGATTCAATTGGGGTTTGCGTTCCAGTAGACTGTCCCAACTAGGGATTACTTCCAGATCAAGATGTTTCCAATAATCCATCCCCGATCGCCTGATCGCTTTTTCCCCCAGATCGAATCCCAAAGGCTCGATTAACCACAACTTAGCACCGAGCGCGACGCAAGTTCGACCAATATTTCCGGTATTTGGGGGGATTTCCGGCGTATACAGAACGATATTCAATTTAGGGTTTGTCATTTGTCTTTTCAAATTGATTTTCACCAGCGGAATGCTGGAAACTATTCTATTAGGCATATTGCGTACAAGTTCGATGCGATTGACAATAGTATAGCGTTAACTGCAGGAGAGATGGCTTGACGATAGAACGTAACCCAACACGTAGCGTAAAAATTGGCTCAATCCAAATCGGACAAAAACATCCGATTGCCGTACAGAGTATGACTGCCACGCATACTTCAGATATTGATGCCACAGTCGAGCAGGTGCAGGCGTTAGCAACAGCGGGGGCGGATGTCGTACGAATTGCTGTGGACAGTAAAAAAGACGCAGAGGCTCTCGTTGAAATCCGCCGCCAAACGAGTGTTAACCTGTCGGTGGATTTGCAGGAGAACTATAGATTGGCGGCAGTTGTGGCGGAGAGTGTCGACAAGATTAGATATAATCCGGGGCATCTCTACCACCATGAACGAGAAAAACCCTGGCAAGACAAAGTTCGTTTTCTAGCCTCTGTAGCCCGAGACGAGGGGTGTGCAATCAGGGTCGGAGTTAATTGTGGCAGCGTCGATCCGGAGCAAAAGCAAATGTTCGATGAGCATGATTCACTCGGGCCGATGCTGGCTAGCGCCTGGGAACATTGTGATTTGTTGGACGGTGAGGGCTTTCTTAATTACTGTGTTTCTCTGAAGGATTCCGATCCTCTTAAAGTAATTGCAGTAAACAGAGCGTTTGCGGAGAAGAGACCAGACGTGCCGTTGCATCTTGGTGTTACGGAAGCCGGCATACCACCCGATGGAGTTGTCAAAACAAGGGTAGCATTTGAACAACTCATTAGTCGCGGAATCGGAGACACGATTCGCGTTTCATTAACGGTTTCCAACGATCGAAAGGGTGAAGAAATTGTTGCCGGACGTGACATTCTTAATGATATCTCTAATGGCCGCGTACGGAGTGTTGTTAACTTTAATACAGACGGACTGAATATAATTTCCTGTCCCAGCTGTTCACGAGTTGAAAACGAAGCGTTCGTTCAGCTGGCGGAAGATGTTAAGGCTATGACAGAGTACGCCAAAGAGCATTCTGTCACGATTGCTGTAATGGGTTGTCGCGTGAACGGTCCTGGGGAAACAGATGACGCGGATCTGGGCTTATGGTGTGGCCCAAAATATGTGAACCTGAAAAAAGGCCCTGTGGAACTTGGCCGATACGGCTACGATATAATTCTCCACCAGTTAAAAGTGGAATTAGATGCCGTCATTGCCAGCAAAAAAGAGAATTAGGATGCGTCCTCTCTCGTGGCGTCTAGGGACTCGGCCCTCTATAACACGAATTCCTTTTCGTTATGGAAGGGCATGTCTTACGGAATGTCCACAGGCCCTGCTTGAAATAAAACTGGAAATCGATGGCTGCATGGTTAATGGCTACGCCTCAGATTGCCTCCCTCCCCTGTGGTTTGATAAATCTGGCAAACGTACATTTGCTGAACAAATTGAGGATATGCTCAATGCAATTAGCGCTTCTGCCAACGTTCTTAACAGTAACAGCTCAATTCAATCTCTAGGAGCTGCAGTTCGATTGTTATGGGGTAGCACCGAAGGCGCTGAACATCCTCAATTACTGCATAGCTTTGGCCATAGTATGGTGGAACGTTGCATTATAGATGCCTCCTGCCGTCACCGAGGTCAAACCTTTAGAAACATGTTGTCATCCGGCGATTTATACCGAGGGTATTCAACGGAACTGGACGCCTGGGGAACCAAAACAACCGTGCACCCTTGGCAGCGGGACATGTCTTCCGGAAGCATCTCTGTGAGGCATACCGTTGGCTTGGGGGATCCGCTTACAAAGGGCGATATTACCGGGGATAAAATCCTAGACGATGGCCTTCCGGAGACGTTGGAAGACCATCTATTACAGAACGGCATACGCTACTTAAAAGTTAAGGTTGGCAATCGCGGTTCAGAGGACGTGGATCGGCTTAAAGAAATAAATCGGGTCGTATCAACGATAGGCAAGCAGGATGTTCGATATACCCTCGACGGTAATGAACAGTACTCTTCGATCGCAGAGTTTATAGGCTTTTGGCAGGAATTGTTAAGGTGTCCTGAACTAAAGTCCCTTACAAACAATGTTCTGGCGGTGGAGCAGCCTTTGCAACGGACGCGGGCCTTCGACGAAGCGGCGACCGAAGGATTAATCGAATTTAGTCAACAAATGCCTGTAATTATCGACGAGTCGGATGCTCGTAAAAACGATTGTTGGAAAGCCATCAGTCTTGGTTACTCGGGTACCAGTTCGAAGGCCTGTAAAGGAGTCACCAAGGCGTTGGTGAATAGACAGTTGATCGAAGAGGTGCGGCATGGGCAGCCTAACCGAAGGTTTGTGATGACCGGGGAGGACTTGTGTTGTGTAGGTGTTGTTGGCTTGCAGTCTGATTTGGCGCTCGTTTCGGCTATGGGGCTCAAGCACGTCGAGCGTAATGGTCATCACTATCATTCAGGGTTGAAATATCTTGATGAAAACTATTACGACGAGATCCTTTCTTGTCATGGTGATCTATACCAGGAAGTCCAAGGCGTACCTGCCTTGAAAATTCGAAGGGGTAAAATCTCGTTGGAATCTGTAAATGGTGATGGTTTTGGTTTTAGGGTCGACCCTCACTTTGAAACCTATCAGGTGGTCCGTCAGGGTGGTGATGGTTAAATCAAATACTCGACATGGGAAGAAGTGATAATCCGCTCGAAACCGATAGCCTCGGCTATTTGCAAGCGTTGGGTGTCTTTAGCATCGACATGAAGACGGAGTGGAGAGAGCCCCGTTTGCGGGAGTTGCCTTAGGATTTCACATAGTAAGAATTCATAGTGTGACAAGTCGAGATTTGTCCTGGATGTGTACCTTATGATATCGACACCCCCGGTTGGCCAATTTGGGTAACTTTGGGCAAGGCAGGCAAATGTGATTGAGGCCTCAGTCTCGCCTGTTTGGCGGTGTGTTAAGTCGAGTTGGCTTGTAGCCAAATGAGAATAAACTGCATTTAGCAATTGGTCTTTAAAGTCCGGATCGGTCAACTGGTCTAGTACATGGGTTCTTCGTAAGGACATTTGGTTCCGTGTAAAGGGGATTTGGCTATTGTGGACGTCAAATTGAAGGCAATGCCAGGAATCGATGGACTTAAACCCAAGTGTTTCAAGGATGGGAAGAATTGAGTGTGTTTGAGGTACTCCGACATTTAGAAAATGGGTGGAAATTCCGTTGTAATATTCGGCCTTATCTGGAGGGGTACCGATTCTCAAACGTTTTATGCCGCGTTTTTCTGCGTAAGCGACAGTGTAGTCTAGAAGCGCTTTGGCAGTGGCCATATCCGAATTGGATACAAGAAAATTAGAAATAGTTAGAGTGCCTGGGTGTAAGTCATCCTGGGAGGCGCTGCCAAGATGTACAAAACCAAGTAATTCGTCTGCGATGGTAGCCACAAAGAGATGGTCTCGTCGAAAATAGGTCTTTGCGAAAACGGCAAACTCGAGAAGATTTGTGGAGACGACTGCTTCTAGATTACAACAAGTATTAATCACTTTGGCGATCGCGGGCGGATCATGGTTGAGAAAAGGTCTAACATGGATCATGGAATTTGTACCTCGACGCGACCGTCAACGATTCGGGCTTCGAAGGTATCAATACATACCGCAGGGATCGATTGATGTTGTCCTGTATGGACATCGTATTCCCAGCCGTGCCATGGACATCGAATAATGCAGCCGTGGAGGCTGCCTTTGGCCAGAGAGCCACCTTGGTGAGGGCAAATTCCGTCAACTGCCTGGATAATTCCATCAACGGCAAATAAGGCAATGATTCGTCCATCGATAACGCATTCGGCTATTCCGTTTTGCGGTATTTCGGATAGTCCAATAGCGTGTTTCCATTCAGCTGTCATCGGTAAGTTTAACTGCCTTATGTTTGCGTGGATCCTTCCAACGTCGATGTAACCACCAGTACTGGGCTGGAGAAAGTTTAATAGCCTCCTCAAGTCGCGTATTATACCACGCGGTAACATGACTTATTGTTTGCTCAGGTTCCGCCAACTTGGAAGTACGTAAGAGACCGCGGCAATCTAACGTTAGGTCGAACATCCTCCAGTTGTGACGAGCTGCAACGACAACGACTTCGGCATCGGTAGTAAGTGCGTATAAAGCCAACGCCTTATGGCATGAAGCAAGACGGCCCATGAAATCCATCCAGATTCCTTTTTTTCCAGCTGCCTGATCCGCAAGAACAGTTAGCGTCTCCCCCTTTCGAAGTAAGCTATCAACCGTACTAGCGATCCCTTTTTTAGGAAGGATGAATTGTCCGTAACGACTTCGGAAGGTGTTGATGTAGTCATTCATCAATGGGTTGTCGAGTGGCCTGGCGATGGTGAAGCTCGGGAAGCCAAAAAGTCCCGCTATAAACCCCGCCAACTCGAAATTCCCATAATGCCCAGAGAGTAACATGGTGGGCTGTTTCGATAAAAGCCCTGTAAGCAGTACGTGTTGATCCTGAATCGCAATATGATCGCGCCAGTTATAACGATTTATACTCCGAGGGGCTTGGGCGACTTCAAAAAGCATTAGAAATAGGCTTTGCCACATTTTGTATATTGTGTCGTAAAGCTGTTTGCGAGAGGCGTCGGGAAATACATACCGTAGGTTCTCTAGACAGATTCGTCGTCGAATTGGCACAAGGCGAGTCATGAACCATGCAAGTGAACGGCTTAATTGCTCCAAGTTAGCTCGGGGCATCGCCTGAATGATACAGAAAATTGTTCGCAGGAAGATATAACCGACTAAATTCACTAGTTTTTGGAGAGATAATGGTTGCTGAAGGGGACCACAAACCGGTAGTTTGCCAAATGAGCACAATTAAACCAATAGCAACCTCGCTCACTCATCGTTTTCTGCGTTTTACTCCCGTTTTACGATACGACAGAACCGGGTCACGTTTTAGGGGGAGTTGAACGGCTTTTCCTGATGCGGCGGCTTTATAAATTCCCAAAATGATCTCCACGCTACGACGGCCTTCCCTTCCGTCTATGGAATTAGACCCTTTCCCCTTGATTGATTTAATGGCATCCCGAAAAAGAGCCGCGTGAGCATGGTGCCCTATCGCCGCTGGATCGGCCGCGCCACCACCTGTTTTGGTCGTTCCGGCCATTTTTCCGATCAAGGCATTGTCGGCGCGCGTCATTTTAGAAAACTCCCACGTGACAATATCCTCTTCTTCAATTGCAGCGGAGCCGAGTGTGCCATGAATTTCGATTTTCTTTAAGGCGCCAGGATAAGCCGCGGTAGTCGCCTCCACCACCCCGAGTGCCCCATTTGCAAAACGAAGGGTAGCCACAACAACATCTTCCACATCGATCCTCTTGTGGGCAAGCATGTCCGCTTGAGCCGTGATTTCAACTACGGGACCCATTAACCAACTTAGAAGGTCTACATTGTGAATGGCTTGGTTCATCAAAGCCCCGCCGCCATCCAGTTCCCACGTTCCGCGCCAGGCGCCGCTATCGTAGTATTCTTGAGTTCGAAACCATTTTATATAGGCATCGCCTATGGTCAGACGCCCGAACTTACCGCCGGTCACAGCTTTTTTTAGTAATTGTGAGGATTGATGAAATCTGGAGGGGAAGATTGTGAAGAGTTTGACACGGTTTCTTTTACAGGCGGCGATGATGGCATCACATCTCTTCAGCGTTATTTCGAGAGGCTTCTCAACAATGACGTGTTTCTTAGCCTTGGCTGCCGCTATAGCGATTTCCATGTGGGCGCCACTCGGCGTGCAGATGGTGATCACATCCACAGCCGGATTTGATAGCAGTTTGTTGAGCGAGTCGTATGCAGTACCCCCGTGTTCGTCAGTGAAGGTCTGAGCACTCTCTAGCCTGCGGCTATATGCGCCGACGAGTTGGGCCCCACGGATATCTGCGATCGCACGGGCATGAAAATTAGCGATCATGCCACACCCTACGATTCCAAAACCTATTGCCATTGTTAGATCCTGTTTATTCTGAAAAAAACCTAAGATTGATAAATGATGAGGTAAATCAATGGGATGGTACTGATCCCGTTGAGTACCATATGGATGATAACGCATGGAATGATACTACCGGTTTTATTGCCGACGTACCCAATTCCAAACGACAAAATGAACAGCGGGATGTACGCCGCACCCTGGCCAATGTGTAAGGCAGAGAAAAGCAGACTTGTTAATAAGTTGGCTCCGTGAAGCTGAAATAAATCCGGGTTTATTTCCTGGCGCGATGGCATTTCGGTATTCCGGCAAAGGATGAAAGATTCACTCCGCCAGGTTCCACTGAAGACTCGGTGTAAATAGTTGAGGATGATGCCGCGGAAGACGAATTCCTCCACGAGCGGTGCGGCAACCACGACCGTAATGACTGTGTAGATTAACGTTGTTACAGAACCCTCTGCTAAAAGGGTCTCTATAACGGGGTGGCTATAGGGCGTCACGACGATCGAAACCAAGGCATTAATAAGCATCGTGACGGGAACGAGCAATAAGGCAGCATAAAAACCGACACGGACGAGTTCAATTAGACGGTCGAATCTTAAACGCATTGCTCGGAGGTCGCCTCTTCTAAGATAAATAGCAGGTACAACAAGGAAGAGGGTGAGAAGAGTACAGAGACCGGCGGCAGAATTAAAGGGTGACAGTTGGAGGAATTGACCAGGTAAATCATTTGGGTCAGGATTTTTAACCACGATAGTTATCCCGATGACCTGAACACCAAAGTAAACTAGCAGGGTGAAGAGCATATCAAAGAGGTCGAGTCGACTTGGCGGAAAGGCCCATTGATCCAGCAAGGGGAGACCGTGTTGAACTCGACGCTGATAGAGGGTTTTCCAGGGCATTACGACGAAGACCAGGAATAGCCCCAGCATGAAAACGGCGGTAAAAACAAGTTGAGTGGGGGCCATGAATTTGATTAGTCGTCGTGAGGTGCGGACGCTTTTGTGAGCTGTGGGATTAAATTAATGGAGCCTTTGACGTAGATCGCACCTGAGTAGACAGTGCTTAAAACGGAAACCCAAACGAAGGCCGCCGTTGTATAGTTTATTAAGGGACTAATCTTTTGCCCCTGCGTTGCAAGGTGAATGATGATTAATGTCCCAACGACGGCACCACACTGGAAGACCATTTTAAGTTTGCCGGGCATGTTGGCGGAAAAATCTCCACCGTGTTGCTCAATAAAAGCTCGTAATGCCGTGACAAGTATTTCGCGTCCCACAACAATGACTGCCATCCACCCATGGATGACATAGTATACGCCGGTCTCGATTTGTCCAAGCGCCTGTAACTTCACCATCTCCACGGCTATCAGGATATACATGCCACAGATGATAATTTTATCGCAAAATGGGTCGAGGATGCGGCCGAGTTGGGTTACCTGATTATTCTTTCGTGCTAGATAACCATCGACCCAGTCGGTGCCAGCGGCAATGGCAAAGAGGATCAGGGATATGAAGTACTCACCCATTGGTAATATCACGAAAATTATCAAGGACAACACAAATCGCGCCGACGTGACAAGGTTCGGAGGGTTAATTACGCTGTTGGTTTTTTTCGAGGACATAATAAATTCCTTAATTCGCCGGTTGGAGCTAAGCTACAGTGTACACATTTTAAGGAAAATATGGTGTTGGAGAGCGAGTTAGGCTGGTATTCCCGAAAGGTCGTACCCAGCTGAGGCCGCAATTTGAACGTTCAGGATCTGGCCAGCCCTCAATCCCCGCTCGGGCGACGTGACGAACAGCAGGCAATCAATATCAGGGGCGTCGGCTTGTGTTCGGCCAATCCATACGTTTTGTTCCTGCGGATGAGGTCGGTCTATGATTGCCGGAACTACTTTACCAATCAATGATTCGTTTCTTTCGAAAACAATCTTCTGTTGGGCCTTCATTAGTCGTTGTTGTCGTTCGAGTTTGACTTCTTCGGGGAGGTGCCCATCAAATCCTGACGAAGGTGTGTATTCTTCGTAACTATAGGTAAATACCCCCACACGTTCAAATCTGGTTTGTTCCACGAACTCCAATAACTCATTGAACTGTTCGTCCGTTTCACCGGGGAAGCCGGTGATGAAAGTCGTGCGTAACGTTAGGTCGGGAATACCTTCGCGTAGTCTTTTAATTATGTCTTCGATTTGTGCACGATTGACCCGTCGCGACATGCGTTTAAGCATGTAGTCGTTGATGTGTTGTAACGGCATATCTATATAAGGGATAACCTTACGTGCGTTGGCGATCGTTTCGATTAATTCGTCAGTGATGTACATCGGGTAAAAATAAAGCAAGCGGACCCAATCGATTCCGACCAGCGAATCGATTTCAGTGATTAACTGTTTAAGTCGGGGCTCCCCGTAGAGATCCATACCGTAATAAGTCGTGTCCTGAGCGACAATGTTTAGTTCTCTCACGCCATCATTCGAGAGTTGATTTGCCTCGATGATTACCTGTTCGATCGGCTTCGTGGCATGCTTACCTCTCATCCGAGGAATATCGCAGAAAGTACATAGTCGATCGCAACCTTCGGAAATTTTAAGGTAGGCGAAATGGGGCGGCGTAATCCGGAGGCGATCGGTATCTGGAAGCGCTCTAACCGGAGCAGGGGTAAATACACTCCGCTGTTCTTCCAGATCTCCCAATAATCTATCCGCGATCTTGGTGACTTCTTCGCGACCAAAAACACCCACCAACGAGTCAATTTCAGGGCGTTGTTCTAGCAATTCTTCCTTTTGACGTTCAGCTAGACAGCCCGAAACGACCACTCCCTTAATCACACCCTGGTTTTTAAGTTCAATCATCTCGTCAATGGCACCGTAAGATTCTTTTCGCGCTTCTTCGATGAACCCGCAGGTATTAACGACTACGAAATCGGCATCGCTTGGGTCACCTACGAGTTGGTACCCGTCAAGCTGCAATAAGCCAAGCATTCTCTCGCTATCGACGGTATTCTTCGGGCATCCCAAACTAACAAAGGCGTAGTTGGCCTTGGGAGTGATTTCGGCTTCGTCTATCGTTTTTGGCATTATTTACAAGGCAGTTAGAACCATAGTGATTTGTTGACAACATTTAATAATGACTCGCCATTCGCGAAACGTCTAATATTTCCCAGTAAAACTTCAAGATGTCGCTCCGAAACTTTGGGTGTGCAGGCGGCGATATGTGGTGTGATGATGACATTAGGCATGGTCCATAAGGGATGTTTCTGCGGAAGGGGTTCGATTTCAAAAACATCCAGTGCGGCACCGGCTAGGAGGTTATCGTTCAAGGCGGTGACGAGGTCATCAAGTGGTAAAATAGCCCCCCTACCGATATTGATAAGAAACGCCGAACTCTTCATTTTCTCCAATAGTTGGAGGTTAAAAAGTCCTTCTGTTTCCGGAGTATGCGGAGCGGCAATGACAACGAAGTCACTGGTAGAAAGCATTTCATCCAAATCGGTAAGACTCCCAAAGGCATCAACGTATTCCGGGGGCTCGGAATAGGGATCGACACCTATAACCGTCATGCCCAGTTGCTTCCCGTATCGTGCTATTTCGCGGCCAATACTACCCATGCCCAAGATGCCTAGGGTTGAGTCTGCTAGTTGCTGATGTTGATGATCCATGGGGGTTACGTTACCCGGCCCTACGGAATAATCGGCTCTGCCGCTTTCTCCACCTAAAGGAGACCAGTTGGATTCGTATTGTTGCAGCATATAAACATGCATTCGCCGGGCGAACATTAAAATATAGGTAAAGACATGGTCAGCAATGACGTCATAGAAAAGACCTCGCATGTTGGTCAATTGGCAGGGATGCTGTATTAACGCGGGAAATAAATAATGCTCTAAACTGGCTGTTGGGCTTTGGACCCATTGCAACTGCCTAGCTGCCGTCAGCAACCGGGGTACCATTTTTCCGTAAAAGCCATGGGCGTCAGCTACCTCGGCTTCGGCCCGCTCTAGATTGTCACAATTGACGATGTTTAGTGGACAATTTAGATCTTCAATTTTACGAAGCCTTAGAGCGTCGATTGCGGGAAAGATTACGAGCTTTTTCATCCTAAGACCAATTTGGAAAAGAGACTTGTCCGGGTGTCCCCACCCGAGTTGTGTAGATCGTTTTTCCAGCAGTCACGTAGATTGTTTTGCCGTCCTGCCCGCCGAATGCTAGATTTGTAAGGGTGTCTTCTGGGATGGGGATACGGCCTAGCATCTCACCTTGAGGGCTGATGATATAGATTCCGGGAGGTACGGTAGCCGTTTCGTGTTGGCCTCGGGGATTGTTAATTCCAGCAGCTATATATAGATTGCCTTCCACGTCGAGTCGCATGCCATCGCCTCCGCGGCCGTTTCCGAAATCCCAAACGACCTGCTGATTGGTTGGAATACCATTTTGATCCAGATCAAAATGCCATATTTTACGATTACCCCCAACGACCGGGCAGCTGTCCACGAGATACAGATGTTTTGAGTCCTGCGTGACAGCGATCCCATTGGGACGCTGGATTTCAGGTTGAGTCAGAATTCTGTTGACCTGACCGTCCGTATTGATCCTGTAGACTCCATCGCAGTCCATCTCCATGATTGTTCGATCGTCGTAACATGGATCGGTAAAATAGATGCATCCATTCCCATCGACACAAATATCATTTGGAGAATTGTAACGCTGTCCCTGATAGCGATCCGTAATGACCTGATATTCGCCAGTCTTTAAGTCCGTTCGAGTTACCCGTCGGCCCCCCAGTTCATGCCCGAATTCAGCGCCTTCGCAGTGTAATAGACGCCCCTTCTTATCGAACGTTTGGCCATTGGTGCGATTGCTTTTGTCACGCCATACGCTGGTTACCCCCGTGGGGGCCCTCATAAGAATTCGATTGTTCGGTATATCTGAGAAATACAAGGTGCCGTCCCCCGCCACTGCAGGTCCTTCCGTAAACACGAGGAAGGAAGCCGTTGTAACATTCTCGACTCCATCTGGGAGCGGTATTTCGTGGTAATTATTTTTCATAGCTAAATCAATAAGTCCTCGATTGCGTTTAAAATAGTGACCGCGACGTCGTGTTTGGTACCCACGAATGAATTAACGATGGCACCCGCAGGATCCAGTATTTCGATACTGTTATTGGGGGAGTTCATCGCCGAAGGTCCGTTTAAGACGATGAGATTACAGCATTTGGCTTGTAGTTTGCGTAATGCTCTAAACCGATGGTCGTCGGTTTCTAGGGCAAAACCAACCACCCATTGATTTGTCTTTTTCGTGGCACCGAGGGTGGCGATGACGTCCGGTGTCTCTTTAAGATGCAGTGTTAGGCCTTCCCCCGTCTTTTTTATTTTTCGATCGGAAACAATGATTGGGGTGTAATCACACGGCGCCGCGGCCCCGATTACGCCATCAACTGCGGGAAATAGATCGACAGCAGCCTCCAGCATTTCGGCTGTCGTTACCACCGGTATGACGTTGGCCTTAGCAGGGTACTTGCTAGACACGGGACCACTGATGATCGTAACGTCGTGGCCAGAAGCCAGACAAGCGTCCGCCAGACAACTGCCCATTTGTCCGCTGGAAGCGTTGGTTAGATATCGCACTGGATCGATATACTGCCTAGTGGGACCGGAGGTGATTAAAATATGCGCCATGTTAGACTGCTCTACTTTTTAGCGGCGTCTGTTAAGGTATTTAGGATCTGGTCAATATCCATCAGCCTGCCTTGTCCCTTTTGTCTGCAACTAAGCCAGCCGTCTTCCGGTTCGAGCATTTCTACGCCGTCGTTTTTGAGTTGTGCGATATTTCTCTTGGTGGCGAGATGATTCCACATTGCTGAGTTCATCGCCGGGGCGAAAAAGACCTTGCCTTCAAACGCGAGGTAAACTGCTGATGCTATGCAGTCAGCTTGACCGTGAGCAGCTTTAGCCAGAAAGTCAGCCGTAGCGGGGACGACAGCGAGAATGTCACAGGTAGCTGCCAGTTGGATGTGTCCACCATAGGGTGCTTGCTTCCCTTGGAAAACTGATTCGGTGACTGGGTTGCCTGTGAGCGCTAAAAAAGTGGCGCTGCCAATAAATTTGGAAGCGGAGTTGGTTAAGGCGACATGGACATCGATTCCAGCCTGGGTAAGGCGAGAGGCTAAATGGGAAGCTTTGTAAGCCGCTACGCCACCTGTAACGCAAAGACAGATGCTTTTTGTCTGATCGGTGCCGGACATCAGAGATCCAGGGGATTAATGTCCGGAACGTCAGTGACGGGTTCAGCGTCAGGCGCGACTTGTATCTCATCGTTTTCGTCAAGAAAGATCTTATCCTGAAGAATTTCCTGTAACACGATACGCATTTGGTCGTCACTCCCCTTTGTATCGATGAGAACGCGCGAGCCCTGTTTAAGTTGAACAATTCGCTTTTGAATCAAAGTTGATAGCTTAAAACGTCCACCAACCTTATTGATGATTTCTTCTTCCTTTAGTTCTTCAAGCATTTAATGATTCTCCAAAGCTTGTAATATTTGGCTGACCTCACTGGTAGCCACGTCAACGTCTTTATTGATGACCTGATATTCGTATTGATGGCGATTTGCCATCTCCTGAGTCGCGACTTCGAGGCGACGTACGATGGCCTCCTCATTGTCTGTTTGGCGATTACGCAACCTACGTTCGAGCTCCTGCATCGAACCAGGGTGTATAAATATTGTAATCGCATCTGGAATCCGGTCTATGACCGACATGGCTCCGGCGACATCAATTTCCAAAATAACCCATTTGCCTAATTGGAGGCCATGGTTGATGTTCGCTAGCAGGGTACCGTACCAGTAGCCTTGTCCAAAGACTTCCTTGTATTCGAGGAACTCGCCGGCCAGTCGTTTTTCCTCAAATTCCTCAGCGGATAAGAAGTGGTAGGCGATACCGTTCAATTCGTCAGGACGAGCGGGGCGGGTTGTCGCAGAGATGCTGAGTTCCAAGGGCAAAGAGCAGGTTTGCAGAAGGCGACGAACCAATGTCGACTTGCCAGCGCCTGAAGGGCCGGAAATGATTACTACCTTGCCTTGCTTAGTCGACATAGCGAAGTTGCCTATTCGATATTTTGGACTTGTTCCCGTACCCGCTCGATCACGGTTTTGGCTTCAACAACATAACTTGAAATAGTTGAATCATTAGCCTTCGAGCCGATTGTGTTGATTTCCCGAAATAATTCCTGAGTGATGAAGTCAAGTTTTCGGCCCTGACTTGTATCCCCGTTCATTACCTCAAGGAATTGCGATATATGGCTATCTAGTCGAACCACTTCCTCGGTAATGTCACAACGATCCGCAAAGACACCAATTTCGCGTGTTAAGTCGGCGTCGCTGAGCGTCACGTCATGCTTTTCGAGTAATTGGTTGAGTTTGTCAGTTAACCGTTCCGAGTAGTTTATGATGACGGCCGGCGCTCGTTCACGAATTGATTGAATGAGAATTGTCAGTTTTTGTAATTGGTTATCCAGATCGTTGGCTAAGGCTTCGCCTTCGGTCATTCGCATGCGGTTGAATTGCTCGAGGGCATCTGCCACTGTGTTTACGATCAACTCTGAGTGAGCAACATGGGGCGATAAGGCATCAGACGATCTTACAACACCCGGTAAATTCAAAAGTGCCTCTAGGGGTATTTCGCCCCCCGATTCGGTTTCGAGTTGCATGCGATACGAATGTAAGAGCGCAGTGTCGATTGCATAATCGTCAGCTCGAGAGGCTTTTTGCACTTTAATATTGACGTTGACGGTTCCACGTCCGACTGCCGCTCGAATTTGCTTTTCGACGATGGATTCAAGTGTTATTAGTGAATCCGGTGAACGCAGGTTGATTTTTAGATGTCGATTATTCACTGCACGCATCTCGACAGTGACGGTCGCGCCATTGTCGGTTGCATTTGCAACGCCTTGTCCGGTCATACTCATTAGCATGATACTTCCCTTTCTCAGTGAAGGAAGAGATGAAATAAATCTGAGCGAATGGTGTAACTCCGCGCAACCAGGGCGCTATGGAGTGGGGTCATCCTTTGGCGCTATATCGTCGTCGGACGATGCATCATTCAACGGTTCGGGAGGAGCTGAGGAATTAGCGGCATCGTCGGCACCGACGTCTGGCTGAGCGTCGGACGGAGTCGCCTCTTGGGTCGGTTGTTCATCCACGTCGGTGCTATTGATTGAAGATTGCGATGCGTTATCAATCGCCGGAGTATCGGTTTCGATTACACCACCTTTTTCGTCCAGTTCAGTGCTGTCACTGGGGCTACTATAAATGAAAATAGTAATTCCAGATAAGAGAATCCAGACTCCAGTAAGGGCAATAGTCACCCACATAAGAAGGTCACCTCCGCGGGCGCCGAAGGCACTCTGTGCGGTGCCCGTTAAGGATCCGGCAATACCACCACCTTTCCCACGTTGAATCATAATGATGAATACGAGGAATAGGGATAACAAAAATAGGAGTACGGCTAATGTGCCTAAAAAGAAATCGCTCATGGAGGTGCTGATCCAACCAAATAGGAAGTTCTATTCTGTAATCCTTCAATTTTGCACGGATAGCCAGCGTTGTAAATGCCCAATTAGTGGTAAATCGAAGGGTAGCTCTTTGGAATGTTCGTTAACCGTGTTCTATGATTCCTGCAAAAGATATGGCATCCAGGGACGCTCCGCCGACTAAGGCACCATCGATGTTAGGTTGGGCTAGTAATTCCTCAGCATTTCCGGGTTTCACGCTACCACCATATTGGATGCGTGTTTGTTGAGCGACTACTTCACCAAATTGCTGCAGTAAGATACCCCGAAGATGGGAGTGTACTTCTTCCGCCTGTTCAGGAGTGGCGACTTTGCCGGTTCCGATCGCCCATATTGGCTCGTATGCGAGGGTAATATTCGACATTTGTTCCGTGGTGATATCAGCCAGAGACCCGAGCACTTGCTCTCCAACGATTCGGTTGGTATTTCCAGCTTCACGCTGTTCGAGAGTTTCACCTACACAAAGGATCACGTGAAGTCCGTGGTTTAAGCCAGCCTTCAGCTTTCGGTTGACCAGTTCGTCGCATTCAGCAAACAGTTCCCTTCGTTCGCTGTGACCGACTATGACGAGGCCGCATCCGAGTTCACGTAGCATGGGGCCGCTTATTTCGCCAGTAAAGGCTCCTGAATCGTTGGCGTTAAGGTTTTGTGCACCCAATTGAACGGGAGAGTCTCCTAACGCCGTTGCCACGGCGTCCAGGTATCCGAAGGATGGACAGACAGCAACGTCTACGTTGGTATCGGTGCCAAGGGAGGCAGCGATGGCGACAGCTAGATCTGTCGCCTCTTGTTTTGAAAGGTTCATCTTCCAATTGCCGGCAATAAAGGTCTTGCGCATTGTTCTACTTTCTTTTAATTAGCTGAAAATCTTCCCGAAGACCTTCGCTACTTTCTCTAATTGCTGAAACGTTTCATGGAACTGCTCCGGAAGCAGTGCCTGAGGACCGTCGGAAAAGGCCTTCTCGGGACAATCATGGACTTCAATATGTACACCATCGGCGCCGGCAGCGATGCCCGCATAAGCGCAAGGTGGTATGAGATCCGGGCGCCCCGTTGCATGACTCGGATCGACGATGACTGGCAGGTGCGTCAAGGTTTTTAACGCGGCTACGGCGGCGATATCATAAAGATTGCGGGTAATAGAATCGAAACCCTTAATTCCTCGTTCACAAAGAACAACGTTCTGATTGCCATGGGCAAGGATATATTCCGCACTCATCAGCAGGTCCTGCACCGTAGCACTCATTCCTCGCTTTAAGATGACTGGTTTATTGGCTTTTCCGACCTCCGTTAACAAGACAAAGTTTTGCATGTTTCGTGCCCCTACCTGCAGCATGTCAGTGTATTCGCAAATGACGTCCAGGTTCCGAACGTCAGTAACCTCTGTGACGACGGGGATTTCATATTTGTCGCCAACGGCTCGAAGTATTTTTAATCCATCAACACCCATCCCCTGGAAGGAATATGGACTTGTACGAGGCTTGTAAGCGCCTCCGCGGAGAATATTTGCTCCACTCGATTTGACCGCCTTAGCAATAGTATCCATGCCTTCTTCAGACTCGATCGAGCAGGGGCCAGCAACCATGGCGAGATTCCCGCCACCGATTTTTGTGGTCCCTACCTCCACCACACTTGATTGAGGGTGGGCTTCCAGGCTGGCCAGTTTGTAAGGTGGTAAAACACGCACGACATCACATACCCCGGGGAAAGATTTGATCTGGTCTGAATCGATACTCGCTTCGTCACCAATCACTCCAACAATGGTGCGAAATGTTCCCCGGCTGACATGCGCCTTCATGTCCAGTGAGGCGATATGATCGGTAACAGCAGTGATTTGTTCTTCGTTGGTTTCGGACTTGAGAATTATAATCACATCGGGTTCCTTGTGCTCAATTGCACTTACGGAGTAATAGAATGTTCGGTTAGCCGGGGCCGTATCGGACCCTTAGCGGAAGTACGAAGTTTACCACAGCAGAGCGACATCCGTACATACCAGAGCGAAGGCTAAAAATGCCAGCGTTAACCATGTTTTGGGAAGGACCCCAGCACGGAGATGCGTTGGGTGTTGCGTTCCAGGGTGTGGAGCGCTGCGCTGACGTCCGGATCGTCGCGGTGCCCTTCCAACTCCATGAAAAAGAAATACTCAGAAGGCCGGTTTGGCTTGGGAAATGACTCGATCCATGTAAGATTGAGCTGCTGTTTCTTGAACGCGATCATGGCGTCAGCTAAAGCACCAGGGGCGTGTTTCAGTTCCACGATTAGGGTCGTTTTGTCGCTGCCCGTTGGACGGGGAATTTCGTTTCCAAGAACCGCAAATCGGGTGAGATTCCCCTGTCGATCTTCGATTTTGGATGCGACGGCAATTAAACCGTAATGTTCTCCGGCTAGAACGCTAGCAATCGCGGCTGTCCCTGGGGTTTCAGAAGCGATCTTAGCAGCCGCTGTCGTACTGGGCGTGTCGATGAGTTGGGCATTAGGCAGATTTTCAGCAAGCCATTTTCGACATTGAGACAATGCCTGCGGCTTACTGTAAACTGTTTTGATTGAGTTCATCTCTTCGAGGCTAAGAAGCGTGTGATGAATTGGTAAATTTATTTCACCGCAGATGGATAACGTAGACCGGGATAAAACGTTGAGCGTGTCAACGATTCTTCCATCGGTGGAATTTTCGATTGGTACAACACCAAAATCTGCTGATTCCTTGCTCACATCAACAAAGACCTGCTCGATCGTAGCGACGGGACGCGGGGTAAAGTTCTCGCCGAAATAGCGGGAGGTGGCGAGGTGACTATAGCTATAGAGCGGGCCCAGGAAGGCCACGTTGGCGGCTCGGTGGTTGTTATATTCACATTCCGCCAAGCCTTTTACAAGGGGATGGATTGCGGCGCGCAACCCGTTATATTGTTTTTCCGATAATGCCGTTGTCAGAGTTGCGTTCACGAAGCGGTGTAAAGCATCGGTGTCATTACCGGCATTGGCAGCATTGGCGAAGCTCTTTAGATGCTGGGCGACAGATCGGATCAGTTGCTTCGTTTTAAGTCCCAACGCCTTTTTGGTCTGAGCCGGATTTGTTTTCGCGGATCGTGGTTTGGCGCACATTGGTCACAAAGTTCCTTGCATGATTAGGTTCCGTGGCATGAATCTAGGCACAGTCCCTGTTTGTTGAACGATAACACGCCAGAAAACATTCGCCTAGACAGATATTCCCCTGTCAAAATGGCAGGTCTAGACGCTTTCATTCGGTTTTATATAGAAGGCGCTTGTAAGTTGTCACGATATCCTCGAAGGAAAACTAGTGCTTTAACGAATCTTCTTTGCCGAAAAAGACCGTGTTATCGAGTTTTGGCACGCCGCTTGCATTACCTGTGATTGGAAAGTTTTTCTACGATCCGTGCCATATTGGGCATGAATCATAGGAACGGAGAATTTAGAGTTGAGAGGAGCGAAGTGAATATTATGGCTGAAGGCGAAAAAATCATTGGCATCGACCTAGGGACCACTAATTCAGTAGTAGCCGTAGTTGAAGGATCAGATTCTAAAGTGATTCCGAATCCCGAAGGGAGTCGGCTGACACCTAGTGTTGTGGCTTACTCTGATGGTGGTGAAACGCACGTCGGCGAACCGGCTCGTCGACAGGCCGTTACCAACCCCCAGCGAACCGTTTACTCAGTAAAACGGTTTATGGGTCGTCGCTTTGCAGAAACCACTGACGCGGACAAGATGGTGCCCTATGAAGTGAGTAAGGGTGAAAATGGATACACACAAATTCGTATTGATGGTCAGGACTACACTCCCCAGGAGGTTTCGGCTAAGACACTTCGTAAATTAAAGGAAGCTGCTGAGTCCTATCTTGGACACAAGGTAAACAAGGCGGTCATCACGGTACCTGCCTATTTCAATGATGCTCAACGGCAAGCGACGAAAGATGCGGGACAGATTGCTGGTCTTGAAGTGGCGCGAATCATCAATGAGCCCACAGCCGCAGCGTTAGCGTATGGATTAGATAAAAAGTCAGACGAACGGATCGTCGTATTTGATCTTGGCGGCGGCACCTTTGACGTTTCGGTGTTAGAGGTTGCTGATACGGACAGTGACGATGGCCAGAGTCGGGTTTTTCAGGTTGTTTCCACGTCTGGCGATACTCAACTCGGGGGTGACGATTTCGACGAGGCACTAATCAACTATGTTGCAGACCAGTTCAAAGCGGAGAATGGAGTCGATCTACGTAAAGACACCATGGCCCTGCAACGCTTGCAGGAAGCGTGTGAAAAAGCCAAGAAAGAACTGAGTAGCGTCCCGTCGACAGATCTGAATTTGCCTTTTATTACCGCGGATGCGAACGGCCCAAAACATCTGCAGGTGACGATTACAAAAGCCAAATTCGAGGAACTGATCGATGACCTGGTCACGCGTTGTCGCAAGCCGGTTGAGCAGGCGTTGTCTGATGCAGGGTTCAGCCCATCAGACATTGATGAAGTTGTATTAGTTGGAGGTTCGACGCGGGTTCCTAAAGTGAGGGAAATGGTACAGTCTATCTTCGGCAAGGCGCCGCATCAGGGTGTAAATCCTGATGAGGTTGTAGCTCTGGGGGCGGCAATTCAGGGTAGTGTATTAGCTGGAGATCGTACCGATGTGCTGCTTCTAGATGTGACGCCTTTGACGCTAGGTATAGAAACAGAGGGTGGTGTTTTAACGCCGATCGTTGAAAGAAATACGACGATTCCGGTGGAGAAGACGCAGGTGTTTAGTACGGCAGCTGACAATCAACCTGCGGTCACCGTTAAAGTCTTTCAGGGTGAACGGAAGATGGCGGCTAACAACAAAGTACTCGGAGAATTTAATTTAGAGGGTATTCCACCCGCACCCCGTGGCGTACCTCAAATTGAAGTTAAGTTTGACATTGACCAAAATGGTATTTTGAATGTTTCTGCAAAAGACCTCGGGACTCAGAAGGAAGCCAGCGTAAGAATTGAAGACTCGGCTGGTTTGGATGATTCCGAAATCGAGCGAATGAGACAGGACGCTGAGGACCATGCGGAAGAGGACAAGAAGCAGTTCGAATTAGTTGAAGCTCGAAATAAGGCAGACCAGTTGGTCTATCAGATGGAAAAGCTGATCGAAGAAAATGCCGAAAAATTATCGGAAGACGATTTGGCTCCTGTGAAGACCTCGATTGATAAAGTCAAAGAGTCCGCCAAAGGTGAAGATAAGGATGTAATTAATAGTGCGGTTTCAGAGTTGGAGCAAACGTCTCAGGCGTTGTCTCAGGTGCTATATCAGGCAAGTCAGTCCGACGCCGGTTCTGATGAGAGTGCCGAGGATGTGAAGGACGA
>Ga0115011_10000952_pt1 | contig 21589 bp, 13 predicted proteins | sample TroAtlMetagenome_2_FD_88705 | JGI IMG/M metagenome (GOLD analysis project Ga0115011, IMG submission 88705) | Marine eukaryotic phytoplankton communities from Atlantic Ocean - Tropical Atlantic ANT8 Metagenome | ecosystem: Environmental > Aquatic > Marine > Oceanic | place: Tropical Atlantic...
GTCGAACTCGCCGAAGTCGGTGGGCATCTGGACGATCTCCTCGCAGGCGACGAGCTTTTCGCGCTTCCGGCGAAACTCGATGAGTTGCTCGATGGAGCAGAGCCTAAGTTTGTGTTTTTTCGAGAAGCGGCGGAGCTCTGGGAGACGTGCCATCGAGCCGTCGTCGTTCATGATCTCGCAGATTACGCCCATCGGGCGGCAGCCGGCAAGTCGTGCGAGGTCGACCGCCGCCTCGGTGTGGCCTGCGCGTTGCAGGACGCCGCCGGTCTTGGCTCGTAGCGGGAAGATGTGGCCCGGCTGCACTAGGTCGGAGGCGAGCGATGTGGGGTTAGCCAGAGTTTTGATTGTCCGGGCGCGGTCGCCGGCACTGATGCCGGTAGTGATGCCATGCGAGGCATCGACGCTGATCTGGAAATCGGTGTGGTGGCCTTCGCGGTTGTTGAGCACCATGCGCTCGATGCCGAGTTGCTGGAGTCGCTCCGGCGCTGTGGGAACGCAGATGAGACCGCGACCAAAACGGGCCATGAAGTTGACCGCTTTGGCTGTCGTCTTCTCGGCGGCCATGATCAGGTCGCCCTCGTTTTCGCGATCGGCGTCATCGACGACGACGACCATTTTTCCGCACGCGATGTCGCGCAATACATCCTCGATGGAGTCAAATTTCCCGGTGATTTTCTTTGCTGCCATTTTACTCGTCCGCTCAGAAGGCTACCCAAGCTTGGCCAAGCGGTCGAGAATTGAGGGCTTTTCGGCTTAGAGACATGCTGGTTCTTTCTTGAAATTGGCCAAGCGTGAGGCACATTCCCCGTTGCCCATTGGCGGGCGTGTTTTTAATTACCTCCATCCAGGACCGCTTTTTATCATGAAAAAACAGACCATAAACATCTTTGTTGCGTTTGGCCTTGTGACGGCCGCCGCATTTGCACAGACCCCACCCCCGGCCAAGCCGGTCGCCAAGCCGCCGACTGTTAAGCCGGACTTCCCATCGTACACGACGGTGCTCAAGGGCTACGAACAAGTCATATCCAGCATGGACAAGAAGTCCAGCTTGCTGTCCATCTACATGCGAAAGAAGGATCAGCAGATGCTCGGCGTGCTGCCAGCGGGATTTGAGTCGAAGCGTTTTTTCATCGCGACCACCGTGGCCAGTGGCGAGACATACGCTGGGCTACAGGCGGGCGAGAAGTACGTTTACTTCAAGCGACTCGACAAGCGGCTGCTGATCATCGAGCCCAACCTAAAGGTGCGATCCTCCGGGGATCCCGAGTCGAAGGCCTCCGTGAAGCGGCTCTTCACTGACCGCGTGATTGTCGATGTGCCGATCATCACACTGTTGCCGAAGAACCGTCCGGTGATCGACTTGGACTCACTGCTCGTCGGCCAGGCATCGAAGTTTTTCGGCAGCCGGGGTAGCGGCTTCAATACAAAGCTCGCGCAAATCCGCACCGCCAAGGCGTTCCCGAGTAACGTTGAACTGGCCTTCACCACGCCGGCATCCAACGGCGTACTCAAGACGCTGCACTACTCAATCAGCTTGATTATCCCGAGTAAAACCTACAAGCCACGAGTCGCAGACCAGCGCGTGGGCTACTTTACGACAAGTTACTCCGACCTCGGCAAGTACACCAACGAGCAGAAGAAGATTCGCTACATCAACCGCTGGCATCTCGAGAAGGCCGATCCCAAGCTCAGAGTCAGCCCAGTGAAGAACCCGATTATTTTCTACATCGAGCACACCACACCTGTGCGCTACCGCCGCTGGGTTCGCGAGGGCATCCTGATGTGGAATAAGGCCTACGAGAAGATCGGCTTAGCCAACGCCATCGAGGTTTACTATCAGGACGCCGCCACTGGCTCGCACATGGAGAAGGATCCTGAGGACGCGCGGTACAATTTTGTGCGATGGCTTAATAACGACGTCGGCACTGCCATTGGGCCAAGCCGAGTAAACCCGCTGACTGGCCAGATTCTCGACGCCGACATTATTTTAACAGACGGCTGGATTCGTCATTACTGGATGCAATTCAACGAAATTCTCCCGAGCATTGCAATGGAGGGTTTCACACCGGAAACACTAGCTTGGCTCAAGGAGCATCCAGAGTGGGATCCGCGTGTGCGACTGGCCCATCCATCGATGCGTGCCGCCATCAAGGCCGACTTGGCCGCCCATGGCGCGGAAGCCTACGGCGGGCATCCCTTAGCTAAGGTGGATGGCGAATTGATTGGCGACAACGAGTTTGATGGCCTCTACGGGCGCACCAGCCAGGTGAACGGCCTTTGTCGTGCTGCGGAGTGCAAGTCGCTCGACTTGGCCGCCATGCGGTTTTCACTCGAGTTGGATGTCGAGTTGGCCAAGGAGGAAGGAGAAAAGGATGACAAGGGCGGCGATAAGCCCAAGCCAAAAAAAACCGAGGTCACACTCGACGGTGTGCCGGAGTGGTTCATTGGGCCGCTAATCGCTGAGTTGGTCGCCCACGAAGTCGGCCACACGATTGGCCTGCGCCACAACTTCAAGGCATCAAGCATTCACACGCTGGAACAAATCAATAGCGACAAGATCAAGGGTAAAGAGACACTCGCTGGCTCGGTGATGGATTATCTGCCTATCAATATGTACAAGGGCATCGGTGAAAAACAGGGAGATCACACCATGACCGGCATCGGTCCTTACGACCATTGGGCCATCGAGTACGGCTACTCCATTGTTAAAAAACCGGAGGAGTTGCAGGAAATCCTAAGCCGCGTGTCCGATCCCAAATTGCAGTTCGCCACCGATGAGGACACGATTGGCCCGGACCCGTTCGCACGCCGGTATGACTTCGCCTCAAACCCGCTCCAGTACGCCCGCAACCAGATGAACATCGTGAAGCACCATCGAGGGCAGTTGCTCGATCACTTCGTGAAGAAGGGCCAAAGCTGGGCCAAGGCGCGTTACGGTTATCAACTCACCCTCTCGCTGCAGTCGCGAGCCCTGAGCATGATGGGCAACTGGATCGGTGGCTCGTTCGTGAACCGTGACAAGAAAGGCGATCCCGGCGACCGCTATCCCATTACCCCTGTGCCGGCCAAGCGGCAGCGAGAGGCACTCGAGTTCATGCTCGAGAACGCCTTCAACGACAAGGCGTTCGGCCTCAACAACGAGTTGCTGCGGCGCATGGGAGGCGATCGCTGGATCGATAACCTGTCCAGTTCAATGAAGGACACCACCTGGCCGGTGCACGAGAAAGTCATGGGTATTCAGGCCTCCACACTCACGATGATACTCAATCCAACATCGCTGGGCCGCGTTTACGATAACGAATTCCTCGTTGAGGCCGACAAGGATGCCATCACGCTGCCGGAAATTCTGGGTAAACTCGACGACGCCATCTGGACTGAGTTGAAGGCTCCTGCCAAGGGAGAGAACACTGCTCGCAAGCCCCTGATCTCGAGCCTGCGTCGCAATCTGCAGCGCGAACACCTAGAGCGCCTGGTCAGCCTCAGCATGCCGGGCTCGTGGCGTGGGGCCAGCTCGCGGCCGTTGGCTAATCTCGCGAGCCAGCAACTCCGCAGCTTGGCCAAGCGCATCGACACCGCTCAAAAAACCGAGGGCGTGAAGCTTGATCCCTACACCGCCGCCCACCTTTCCGAGGCTGGTGAGTTGATCAAAAAAACCCTCGACGCCGGCATCATCTACGGCAGTACGAAGCTATAAGCGGCCATTACGAGCTAAAGCCAAAAGTTTGGCTAAATTTAACCGGCGGCCCTTTACGGGGCCAGCGGTTTTATTTTGGTTTTTGGCGGGAGAATTGCCTTTGTTTCCGGCGCGGTTTTCTCCAGACTCCGCACGTTCTCTGGCCAAGCAAGCGATTGGCCAAGCGAAACTCAATCTGACTTATGAGTGACTCGAAGGATAACTTAGCCGCCGAAAAAAAACTCCTCGCGGAGGCCAGCCAAAAACCGCTCCTTTCCCGCTGGGGCACTTTCGCCAAGCTGTCTGGCCCCGGCTGGCTGCAGGGCGCGATCACCCTCGGTGGTGGTTCGCTCGCTGGCAGCCTTTACATCGGGGTGATTGGTGGCTACGAGCTGCTTTGGCTGCAGCCGTTGATGATGATTTTTGGCGTGCTGATGCTCTCGGTCATCGGTTACGTCACGCTGTCCACCGGCGAGAAACCGTTTCGCGCGATCAACAAACACATCAACCCGGTGCTCGGCTGGGGCTGGCTCACCGCCACGATGCTGGCCAACCTCGTGTGGGCCATGCCGCAGTTCTCGCTCGGCACAGCCGCCATTCAGCAAAACTTCGGCATCCTCGACGGCGACAGCGGCAAGTACTGGTGTGCGCTGCTGCTCTTTGTCATCGGTGCGGCAGTGGTGTGGTCGTACGACAGCGGCAGTAAAGGGGTGAAGATCTTCGAGATTATTCTGAAAATCATGGTGGCCATTGTGGTAGTGAGTTTCTTCGGTGTCGTCGTTGCGATGTCCGGCAGCCTTGATTGGGGGGCGATTTTCAACGGCTTCATTCCCAATTTCAGTCTACTCTCCGAGCCGGCGTCCAAGTTCACGGAAATTATCAAGGAATCGAGCGACCCGGGCTATTGGAACGATGTCATCCTCAGTTCGCAGCGCGATCGAATGGTCACTGCCGCCGCCACCGCTGTGGGCATCAATATGACTTTCCTGTTGCCGTACTCGATGCTGCGCAAGGGCTGGGGAAAAGAGCACCGCGGCTTGGCCACATTCGACCTTTCGCTTGGATTGTTCCTGCCGTTTTTTCTGGCTACGACCTGCGTGGTGATCGCTTCCGCCAGCCAGTTCCACGGGAAATACGACGAAGGACTGCTCGATCCCGCAAAGAGGACCGCGCTGACAGAAAAGCTGCAGGGCGCTTACGACAAGAATTTATCCGGTATACAGGCCAAGCTCGGTGAAGGCAAAGAACCCTACGAGACTGACAAGCAACTTGCCGCGATGCTCGTGAGTCGAGACGCCTTTCAACTGGCTGGGTCGCTGGAGAACCTCACTGGTAACAAGGAGGTATCACAGACAGTTTTCGGTATCGGCGTGCTCGGCATGGCGGTCTCGACCATTATCATTTTGATGCTGATCAACGGCTTCACCGTCACCGAGATGCTTGGAGCTGAAATCGGCGGCATGAAACACAGGATTGGGTCTATTCTTCCGGGCATCACGGGTGCGTTGGGCTTCCTGTTCCTTTGGGGTGATGGGGACGCCCGCTTTTGGCTGGCTGTGCCGACGAGTGTGTTCGGCATGGTACTGTTGCCAATCGCCTACATCACCTTTTTCCTGATGATCAACAGCAAGAGCCTCATGGGAGACGCTCTGCCGCAGGGAAACAAACGCATCGCGCTGAACGCTGCCATGCTGGTGGCCCTTGGTGCCGCCACCATCGGTGCCGGTTGGTCTATTTGGAGCAAGGTGCAGTGGGCTGGCGTGACTGCGGTGGGCGTGTTTATTCTTGCGGCAGTAGTCGCTCATTTCCTTCGGTCTGGCCGATCGACGGAAAAGTAAGCCGATGGGGCTGCTGGATATTTTTGGTGGTAAAAATCCCGAGCCGGGTGAGTCCGGGCATTTCGGGGAGTACGACCTGCAGGAAGTCGTCAACAGCGGTGGCATGGCCGACATCTGGCTGGCGACCGATCCCGACAAGCGCCCCGTCGCCGTTCGCCGTTTGCACCCAGAGTTGCGCAAAGATTCTAGATCGAAGAAGCGATTCGTAAGTGGTTGCGAGATTCTCGCCAAGGTTTGCGACCACAAATTCATCGTCAATTACATCGAGCACGGCAAAATCAAAGGGGACCATTTTCTTGCGATGGAATATTGCGAGTTCCCGAATCTCAAGATTCTCATTTCACGCTCCGACACTGTGCTCGAGAAGTTTGTCGGCAACATCCTTATCGACGTCGCCGAGGCTCTCGAGCACGTGCACAACTGCGGCTATCTGCACTACGACTTCAAGCCGGAAAACATCCTCGTCAGCCGCAACGGTAATGTAAGATTGTGCGACTTCGACCTATCCCGCCCCATCCCCGAGACGCCGACCAAGATGCCGGACAACCCTGGCACGCCGGTTTACATGGCACCAGAGCAGTTGCGCGGGCGCGAGATCGATCAGCGCGTGGATATCTTCGCTTTCGGTGTGACCATGTACGAGACGCTGACCGGCCAGAAGCCGTTCAATGGTGACACGAGCCGCGAGGTATTGCTGGCGCAGAAGAACCGCGACTCCCATTTCGCCGCGCCGCGAGACCTGAATCCCTCAATCCCGGCAGCCGTCGAGAGCATCATTATGCAGTGCATCGAGTTTGATGCCGACAAACGATACCCGCACATCAGCTACCTCACCGCTGAACTCCGCAAAGCCCTTTACGTTTAAGCCAATCCTATGCCCTACAAAATAATCGGATCAGACTCACGGGAATACGGCCCGGTGGATATCGACGAAATCCGCGAATGGATCGACGAGGGCCGAGCCGATGCCAACACGCTGGTTTGTGAGGTGGATGGCAGCCAGTGGATCAAGCTTCGTGATCTGCCTGACGTTGCGGGCGCACTTCCTAGGACAGCAGCCGCCCAGCCAAGGGGCACGCTCCAAATCAACTATCTCGTCCCGGCGATTCTCTGCACCCTCTTTTGCTGTCTGCCGTTTGGCATTGCTGGAATCCTGTTTGCCGTTCAGGCCAACTCAAAGGTGCAACAGGGCGACATCGATGGTGCAGCAGCCGCTGCGTCCAAGGCCAAGCTGATGTGCCTCCTGAGTTTCGTGCTGGGCTTGATCAGCATCATCTGGTTTTTCAGCAGTGGTGAGTTTAACCGGATATTGCAAGAGATGCAGGAAACGATGCCGCGCTGATCGCGGCTACTTGGCCAAGCCGGCCAGCCTGTTGAACAACTCCGCTTTATCGGCCAAGTGCTCGGCTGGGTGATCGTTTGACAGCCAACCGAAACCGTTGCCATAAGCGGGACCGTTGACGACGCAGCCGTTGGTCTGGTTTTCGACGATTTGCGTTTGCCCCTGGCCAAGCGCCGAGTCGCGGTCGCCATCGACCTCGTATTTCCAGCCCAGCAAAAGTGCTTCCTTAAACCACTCGCGTAGGCTGGCTATGATCTTCGGCGTCGACTTGAGTTCGAGCAGCAGGTGGCCAATGCGGCTGCTGATTTTGCCAGCATTCAGCGGCTTGAGTTGGCCGTCGTCGGCCTGTTGAAAAATCTGGCCAACGGCAAAGTCGCTAACGGCGGCGGTGTGAAACACTCCGCCTGCAACTGGCTCCGCCCTAGCCAGGCACTCCAGTTTTTCAGTCAAGTCGGCTGTGGTTGTAAATTCTTGAAATCCAATGCCTTCAGGCATCTCTTTATGGGTGGCCGCGCGGCCGCGCAGCAGTGTCACCTCGTGGCCGTCATCGGCCAGGCGCTTGGCCAGACCGGTTCCAAGTTGGCCGGTCGAGTGGTTGGTCAACCGGCGAACCTGGTCGATCGGCTCATAAGTTGGTCCGGCGGTGACGATGCAGTGCATGGGGTTGGTCGCTTGGCCAAGCGGCGTCGGTTACGGCAGCGTTTTCGAGGCCATCATTTCGCGCAGTTTGAGTGAGTCGCTCGTCGGCGGTTGGCAGGCGGTGCCGGTGCAAAGGTACACGGCCGAGACTTTTTCCTCCGGCAATGTTTTGGCGAATTCCTCCACCGGCCCGGTGACGCCGAGCACGACTTTGTTCGGTTGATAGGCGGCGTGTGCGGCGGCGATGAGGTCGCGCGCCCCGGCGGACTTGGGGTCACCGGTGATCACGGCGCGGCGCGGTTCGTGCACGAGGAAGTCGAGCGCCTGCAAAAGGTACGGCACGGCGCTTGGGCCGTTGGTCATGTTGTCGCTGAAGAGCAGCAGCGACTTTTCGGCCATATCAGTGAAGTCCTTTTGCTCGGTGATTTTCCCGAGCCGAAGCAGCGCGAGCGCGGCGACCGAGTTGCCGGAGGGCACGGCGCCGTCGTAGTCCTCCTTAACCTTCATAATGAGGTTTTTGGTGTGGACGCTCTGCCAAAAGCCGCCGTTGACCTCGTCGTAAAACTTGGCCTTCATTGTGCCGGCGAGGTCGATGGCAAACAGCAGATGTTTCGGCTCGAGCGTGGTCTCGTACAGGTGTAGCACTCCGTCCATCAGAAAAGCGTAGGCGTCGAGCAACTGCACGTCGTCGCGTTTGCCCTCGCGCCAACGATGGTAGAGCGTCTTGCTTTCGGCGTCCCACAGTTCGCGCTGCAAAAAGGCGAGGTTCGCCTCGGCGGCTTCGAGGTATTTCGGTTCGCCGAGAACGACCGCAGCGCGGGCGGTTGCGCCGAGCATGAGGCCGTTCCACGACGAGAGAATCTTGTCGTCGAGGTGCGGTCGCACGCGCTTGGCCCGGACGTCGAACATTTTTTTGGTGGCCGAGTCGAGCAGCTTTCGCTCGTCGCCGCTGAGCTTGGGATCAACGATGCTGAGGACGTTTTGGCCTTTGAGCGGATCGGGGTCGCTGTGATCCTCGAAGTTGCCATGGGCCGTGATACCGTAGCGGCGGTTGGCCAGGGCGAACTCTTCTGGAGTGAGCAATGACTTCAGTTCGGCCTCGGTCCAGCAGTAGAATTTGCCCTCTTTGCCTTCACTGTCGGCGTCCTCGGCAGAATAGAAGCCGCCGTCCTTGTGGCGCATGTCGCGCAGGATGTAGCGGAGGATATCGCGAGCAACGTCAGCGTGCTTTTTCTCGCCGCTGATGAGGTGGGCGTCGAGGTATAGGTGGAGCAGTTGCGCGTTATCGTAGAGCATTTTCTCAAAGTGCGGCACGAGCCATTTCTCATCAACCGAGTAACGCGCGAAACCGCCGCCGATTTGGTCGTACATGCCGCCGGCCGCCATTTGGTCGCACGTGTTCAGCACCATGCGGATGCCATCCTGATCGCCGGTGCGTTGGGCATGGCGCAGTAGCATTAGTGGCAGGCTGGGCCGAGGGAACTTGGGCGCGCTGCCGAAGCCGCCGAAGCGAGGGTCGTATTGTGACTTGAACTGGTCGACCGCCTTGTCGAGCCAGAGCGGATCGAGCTTGATGTTGGCTTTGGCTTTCAGCGTTATACTCTCATCAATGCTTTGGCTAATTTCGTTGGCCGAGGTCAGAATTTCTTTGCGCTGAGTTTTCCACGCCGTGCCAAGTTGTGACAGCACATCGGTGAAACTCGGCCGACCAAACTTGCTCTCCGGCGGGTAATAAGTGCCGCCGTAAAACGGCTTGAGATCTGGGGTGAGCCAGACGTTGAGCGGCCAGCCGCCGCTGCCGGTCGTAGCCTGCACGAAGGTCATGTAAATTTTGTCCACGTCCGGTCGTTCCTCGCGGTCGAGCTTGATGCAGACGAAATGCTCATTCATCACCTTCGCCGTCGCCTCGTCCTCGAACGACTCGCGCTCCATTACATGGCACCAGTGACAGGTCGAGTAGCCGATACTGAGAAAAATCGGCTTGTTCTCGTCGCGAGCTTTCTTGAATCCCTCCTCACCCCATGGGTACCAGTCCACCGGGTTGTGCTGGTGCTGCTGCAGGTAGGGCGACGCCTCGTTGGCCAAGCGGTTGGTGTGTTTCGGCTTCGTTTCTTCCTGGGGCGGCTTGGTTTCGGTCACGGTTACGGTGGTCTGGGGTGGGGCGGGCTTGGTCTCCGCCGGATCGGCGGCGGTGTCTTTCGATGCACCGCTTGGCTGGCAGCCGGTCAAGGCGAAGCCAGCCAGAGTGGCGCTTAACAGGGTCAAGGTGGATCGGTGCCTTTTCACGGGGGCAACCTTACGGTCTGTCCAGTGAGTCGCAAAGCCGGAAAAGGAGTTTCAAGTTCTGAGTGGGGATGCAGATTTTGAGGTCTCAAAAGGACCTATAGGATGAAATCCGTTTGAATCTCCAAAATCCGTGTTCCAATCTCTTTACCTCTTAATGCTCAGCTTGGCCAAGCGGGCGACGAACGACTCGGCCATACGCTCGATGTTGTGGGTTTGTACGGCGGCTTGGCGGCCGGCGGCAGCGCACTTGGCCAAGCGTTCGCGGTCGAGCAGCAACTGCCCGATCGCATCGGCCAAGGCGGCGACGCTGCCTTTTTCGCAGATTACACCGGCTTGGTTTTGCTCAACCATCTCCGGGAAACTGGCGTGGTTAGGTGCCACCACCGGCACGCCGCTGGCCATCGCCTCGACCACATACAGGCCAAACGCTTCTCCAAACATTGCAGGCACGCTGAGCGCTGTGAGTCCACGGTAAAATGCAAGCTTTGCATCTCGGTCAAGGTTTGGCAGGAAGTCTGCATCGCCCAGCAGGCCGGCGGTCCGGAGCCGTTTTTTTTGTTCCCTGACGAAATCCTCGTCACCCGGTTGGCAGCCGCCGCCGATGGCCAGCTTGAGCCCCGGCACTTGGTCGGTTTGCTTCAAACGTATGAACGCATCGACGAGTGTGTCTAGTCCCTTCTCTGGGCACATCCGGGCGAAGTAGCCCAGCACCGGCGGGTTGTCCGGTAGATCGCTTAGCTCGAAGCCGTTAAGATTAATGCCGTTGTGGATGCTTTCAATCTTGTCGGCAGGGATTCCGGCTCGCTGGGCCATGGTGTCGGCGTAATAGCGCGTCGGCGCGATGAACAGGTCGATATCAGCAGTGCGCTCACGAAGCTCGGCCCAAGTGTCCTCTCGCTGCGGGCTGGGCAGCGAGTCTAGAAACGCGTCCTCGCCCTCTAGCAGGCAGACTACTGGCACGCCAATCTCCTGCCTGATACGCTTAGCCAGGCCGGCGATCAACGCATTGGATAGGCAGATGACATCCGGTTGCTCGTGTTCCTTTAGCCAGACGATAAGCTGCTCGAGTTCGCGCGCCTGATTGCCAGCCTCGCCGCGCATCATCGAGAGCATCAGATCGCCGACGTCTGCGCCACGGGTCTTGCTGGCGAAATTACCAACCCAGTTGAGTAACCACCCGGAGGTTAACCATTTTCGCAGCCAGTTCGGTGCTTTTTGGAAACAGTTGAACTTCTGTGCGAGATAGACATTAAGCCCGCTGAAGAAGAGCGGCGTGCCCTCGCTTTGGTCCGCCTCATCAAGTGTGAGTGGGAGATACAGCGGAATCATCAGCGCATGGTGGCCCATCCGCCTGAGTTGCGTCACGAGAGCATTGTCGCGGAAGCAATTCCCGCAATACATGCCCCCTGCGCCGGGTGTGATCTGAATGATATTCAAGCCGCTGACTTGCGCTCCCTGAAGCGCAGAAAGTCTTTATGAAGACCACCCGCTTGGCCAGCAGAAACGTCGGAGTAATAGTGCAACTGAAAACTTGAAAGACGGCATGACCGGGCGCACCGTCTGCCGACTAAGCAAATGAATTGTCGCAAGCTTATGATAATGCTCGCGCTGTGCCTAACCGCCGCAGCCCAGCCCTTGGCCAAGCTGCCCGGCCAGGCGCCGGAAAAGCCAAATGTGCTTTTCATTGTAATCGACGACTTGAACGATTGGCTGGGCTGTTTTGGTGGACACCCGCAGGCGATCACGCCGAACATAGATCGTTTGGCCAAGCGCGGCGTACTATTCTCCAACGCCCACTGCGCCGCGCCGCTCTGCGGACCGTCGCGCAATGCCATCTTCACCGGGCGCCAGCCGTTCCATACCGGCATGTACAGTAATAACGACAAGGGTTGGCATAAGGAAAACCCCGGTGTTCTGCTGCTTCCTCAAGTATTTAAAAACGCCGGTTACAAAACATTTGGCACAGGCAAACTTCTGCACGGAAGCAGTCGTAGTATTTTTCAGAGTGAGTTTTTCCCCGAGCAACGTTGGAGCCCGTTCGCCGGCAAGTCAGCCAACTACACCAAGGCCGAGTTACCGGGTAAGGGCGGCGACAACCCACGCCATGTCATTCGCATGAATGGCCGTGAGTACGTGCTGCCGTTTAATCGAATGCCAAGCGACCGCAGCCCTAACGATCCCAAGGGTGAGTCGTTTGACTGGGCGTCGCTGGACGTGGCCGACGGTGACATGGGCGACGGCAAAATTACCGACTGGGCGATTCAGAATTTGCGGAGGCAATCCGCAGCCAAGCCTTTCTTTATGGCTGTCGGCTACTACCGCCCGCACATTCCATTATACGCGCCAAAAAAATATTTTGACCTGTACGACGGTATCGATATCAAACTGCCGCTAGTCCGCGAGGATGACCTTGAGGACCTCAGCCCGGTCGCGAGCAAGTGGGCCCTTGAAGCCGTTACTGCTGGCGCTCACGCCACAACGGTCAAACATGGACAATGGCAGGCGGCGGTCAGGGCCTACCTTGCCTGCGTCACCTTCATTGACGCACAGGTCGGTCGCATCCTCGATGCGCTTGACTCGACATCGCACAGCAAAAACACATGGGTAATTTTGTTTGGCGACCACGGGTGGCATCTCGGCGAAAAACAGCACTGGGGCAAATGGACCGGCTGGCAGCGTTCCACGCAGGTTCCTCTGCTCATCCTCCCGCCAAGCTTTAGCGAAGGTCGATTCGCCACAAATGCAATCTGCGACAACCCTGTGAGCCTCATCGACCTTTACCCCTCGCTCGTTGATCTGTGCGGATTGAAGCAGGTCCACCGTCTCGATGGTCAGTCACTTCGCCCCCAACTCACGAACCCAGAAGCCATCAGTAATCGTCTTGCCATCACCACGTTTGACAAAGGAAACCATGCCATTAGCGGCACAAACTGGCGCTACATCCGATACAGCGACGGCAGCGAGGAACTTTACCATCGAAAAAACGACCCCCACGAATGGACCAACCTCGCAGGCAAGCCTAACTATGCCAAAATCGTGTCCCGCTTTGCCAAGTCCCTCGACGTGAGATTGAGTAGAATCAAGTGAATCAAGGCTGGTTAATGATTAGAATCCGATTATCCCGCAACATGCCGTTTGCCGGTACGAGCAAATATGACTTGTGTTTTTTGGGGTCAATGTTTCTTTTGAGGCCTTCGGCCTGAGTAACTTTGGTGTTTTTCTAGATCGAATTCATGGGAAAAAAAGCCTTCACGTTAATTGAACTGCTGGTGGTTATTGCCATCATAGCGATTCTGGCTGCGATGCTTCTGCCGGCATTGTCGCGTGCCAAGGCCAAGGCGCAGGAGGCGTACTGCGTCAACAACAACAAGCAGATCCTCCTCGCTGGAAAGATGTACACCTCCGACAACGATGACAAAAATGTCGTGATATTCGTCCATCCGCCCTTTTCAAAAGTGTTCCACACCTGGTATGAGCTGCTCGATCCGTACCTGAACACGACCAACATCCTCGTCTGCCCGTCGCGCAAGGGTAAACGCATTAAGACCACCCATGTCGGCGGCACGCCTTTCCCTTATCCCGTGGCGACCGACTACGCTATGAACCACGTGCTCGGCGGCGAGTTGAGCCACTGGGTCAATTATGTACACACCAAGGATTCCAGCGTGAAAAATCATTCCAAGGTGGTTTATCTTGTTGACTCTGGTGTGCAGGCCAATGCCAGTAAAAACCCGAGTGTCGATGTCAGCTCACGCACCAAGCTTGGTGCATTTATGATTGGTGATCCCGCTGTCATGATCAAAGGCTCCGGTTGCCCCCCTTGCATGACCGGCACTAGCAACCCGTGGTGGGGTGGCCCGCACCTGCGTCATGGCGGGCGCAGTGTCAACTCGCTCTCCGACGGGCATGTTGAGGCGATGGATCCCTTCTGGTTTCACGCCGGGACGCCTTGGTTGAACCCAGCCTTAGGCGGCCAGTAAAAGTCGGCCCTGCGCATGGAATTTACCGCCAGCACCACGCACTTGATAATTAAAGTGGCTCTCAAGGTGTTTTATTTTTTGTAGAGGATTGCTTGCTCTTTATATGAACAGTCAGGGAACCATCTTTCTCCGCAAGCACGGCGCCAGGACGACTGAAGAATTGAAATGAAACACCTTCTACTCACAACAGTTGCAGCTGTGTTATCCGTCTCAAGTTTGGTTTTTGGAGAGCGGCCCAACATTATTTTTATCATGTCTGATGATCATGCGAGGGAGGCGATCGGGGCATATGGCTCATGGTTAAAAAAATATTGTCCCACGCCCACAATTGATCAGTTGGCTGCAGAGGGCATGCGATTTACCAATGTTTTCTGCAACAACTCCATCTGTTCACCCAGTCGTGCAAGTATTTTAACTGGACAATACAGCCACAAGAATGGGGTTCTAAATCTCAACGGTTCCATCAGTGAAGATTCACCGCAGTTGGCCGTAGGATTAAAAAAGGCCGGTTATCAGACAGCGGTGTTTGGTAAATGGCATCTTACCTCCCGCCCAACGGGTTTTGACACTTACAAGGTCACTCGTGGGCAGGGTTCATGGTTCGATCCTATTTTTTATACCCAAAATGGGCAATGGTATGGCAGCAGAAAAAAACGTGAAATAGTGCCAGGCGAAAAACACACCGGCTATTGTTCAGATATCTATACAGATCAGGCATTAGCATGGTTGAAGGCGCGTGATGCAAAGAAACCATTCTGCATGATGTTGCATTTCAAGGCACCGCACCATTCCTATGAGTACCCAGAGCGCTGGAAGGATTACCTCAAAGAAACACTCATACCGGAGCCGCCCAGCCTCCACGAGGACGTCGAAAAAACCAGTCCCCGGCTTAAGGGCGTGCACACCTGGCACATGGTCCGTAAAAACGGCTATTTTGGCCGACACGAAACGGACAAGGATCCTCCCATGTGGCCGCACGACGGTACCACTCGTGGCAAGACTTCTGCGGCATATCAGCACATGATTCACAAATATCTTCGTGCTGTGGGAGCTGTGGATGACAATATCAAGCGGGTAATGGATTTTCTTGAACAGGAGAATATCAAGGATGAAACTATGGTTATCTACACCAGTGATCAAGGGTACTGGCTTGGCCAGCACGGCCTTTATGACAAGCGGCTTATTCTGGAAGGATCCATCAAGATGCCCTTCATCGTCAGGTACCCTGGGGAGATCAAGGCGGGCTCAATCAATGATTCTTTGTGCAGTAATGTGGATTTTGCACCCACACTGCTTGGTGTTGCCGGGATTCCGATTCCCAAGGCTATGCAGGGAGTGAGTCTGCGTCCACTTTTACAGGGACGCCACCCGACCAATTGGCGCAAGGGAATCTGGTATGCCTACTGGGCGACCGGACATTTCCACTGGGGCGTTCGTACCCGCCAACACAAACTAGTACGATTTCCTGGCACAACAGACTATGAGTTCTATGATTTGGGCAAAGATCCGAATGAAATGAACAATCTTGCCGGCCAGCCCAGTTATGCCAGAGCCACTGCACAAACCGAAAAAATTCTTGAGAAACTAATCAAGGAAGTTGATATCAAACCAAGCCAAATGCCGGGAGCCAACAGGTAATGAAACACCTCCCACTAACAACAATTGCAACTGTGCTTTTGGTGGGGCTGGCTTCCACACGGCCCATGGCGGACGAGGCCCTGAAATACTGGCCGCAGTGGCGGGGGCCAACCTGGAACGGCGTAGCGTTGCAAGCTGACCCTCCAGTCACTTGGAGCGAGACGGAAAACTTGCTCTGGAAGACTCCTGTCGATGGCAAAGGGTGGGGGACTCCGATTATTTGGGGCGAACGGATTTTTCTGCTGACCGCGATTGCCCTCGACAAGAAGATGGCCATTCCGGACGTCATTCCCGCCGGCACGCCAAACATAAATCTGCATCCCCAGGTGGTCGATTCGTGGAAACCACAGAAGTTTGCGATCGTGTGCATCGACCGGATCACCGGCAAGCTGCTCTGGAGTCAGACCGTTCACGAGGCGATGCCGCACCAGGGGCATCACCGCAAGGGCGGGTTTGCTTCGGCGTCACCTGTGACCGACGGCCAGCATATTTACGCCTATTTCGGTTCGTTCGGCCTCTATTGTTACGACTTCGAGGGACGGTTCGTCTGGAAAAAATATTTTGAACCGCAAGCGATGGAAGACTCGTTGGGCGAAGGCAGTTCGCCGGCTCTTTTCGGGGACACGCTCGTGATTGTCGTCGATACGGAACGGCAGTCGTACGTGGTGGCGATCGACAAGAGGTCCGGCGAGGAAATCTGGAAGCAGGATCGTGACGAGACCTCGAACTGGACCACGCCGTGCATCTTCACCCACGCGGGTCGTCGCCAGGTGGTGGTCAACGGAAAGACAGTACGATCCTACGACTTGGCCACGGGCGAGCTGATCTGGCGATGTGGCGGTCATACCGCGAGCGCGATCCCCATGCCTGCGGTCGGCCACGGCTTGGTTTTCACTGCCAGCGGTTGGAAGAAAGATACGCTTCAGGCGATCGCATTGGGCAAGCGCGGTGACTTGACCGGTAGCGAGAGTGTGGTCTGGTCGCTCCGTCGCGGTGTACCCTACGTGCCCTGCCCGATGCTCTGGGGCGAGGAGATCTACCTGCTGGAAGACCGGAGTTTCTTCTCTTGCCTCGGCGCGACGGATGGCGCGCGTCGTTACCTGAAACACCGTTTGCCTGGGAACCTCAACTTCAGTGCCTCGCCAGTCGGAGCGGCGGACCGTATCTACCTGCTCAGCGAGGCAGGCAGAACAGTCGTTCTTCAGCGTGGCCCTGAAATTAAAGTGTTGGCGATCAACGAACTGGACGAGACGTTCTATGCGTCGCCAGCAATCGTCGGCGACGCCATCTACCTACGTGGCAATAAACATCTATTTTGCTTTGCGAAGCCTTCGCGCTGAATAGGTCGATTCTTTGAGACATTCATTCATCTTCTCGGGGCCGTTGTCAGTTGGACAGGACTCTGGGTTCACATTTCATCCCAACCCGACCCTGCTCAGAAAGGACTAAAACAACGCGGTTACCGAGGCCGAGGCAAGGAGGTTCTGGTTCATGATGTCCTGAGGGAGGGCTTTGCGCCGGGTGAGAATTACAATACACTTGTCTCAACTTTTTGGACAAACGTGAAGTGAAACGCTTACTAATTACAACAATCCTGTGCTGTTGGTGGGGTAACTATCGATTCAATCAATACAACCATTGATTTTATCAATGAATGGGTTTCATGCAATAACTGTTAACTTGCCTCCTCAGTCGCTGGATAACAGTCAACGAAAGGAAGATTGTGGTAAAAAAGATCAGCTTAAAAAGCCGTCGGTATCAGATAAGCATATCCACTAAAGAGCAAGATGAAGAATTGGCATGTCGTCGGCACGATGTTTACGCCGTTGAGTTGAGACAACATGAAACGAATCGTATTGGGCGGTTAGGGGATTCCCTCGATGACTACAATGTAAATTTTGTTGTATGCGTTGAGGGAGAATTGGCAGGATTTATAAGTTTGACGCCACCGGGCAAACGAGAGTTTTCAATAGATAAGTATTTTAAAAGAAGTGATCTTCCTTTTAGGGTTGATGAAGCTGTTTGGGAAACTCGCCTTTTAACTGTTTTCAAGAAGCATAGAGGGAGTGTTATTTCCGGGTTATTAATGTACGGAGCTCTCAGGTGGGTAGAGTCTCATGGAGGCAAGCAGATTGTAATTATTGGTCATCGCGGAATCAATGAAATGTACAAGAGATTGGGATTTCAAGCGTTGGGGCTTTCAGCCCAATCTGGTGAATTAACATATGACCTCTTGCTCGGGACTGTTGCCCAGCTTCGAGACAAGTCCGAGGGACAAGGGAAAATACTCAATAGACTTTTTGATCAAACAGATTGGCAACTCCCTGTTCCGTTTAATCCACCTGTCCCCTGTTTTCATGGGGGTGCTTTTTTTAAGGCGATTGGAGATTGCTTTGATCAGCTAGACCGGAAAGATTCTATTGTTAATGCGGATGTCCTTGATGCTTGGTTCCCGCCTTCGCCGAAAATTATTTCTTCGATAAATGAAAATCTGTCTTGGCTGTTAAGAACATCCCCCCCGACTGGTTGCGAGGGTTTTCTCTCAAAGGTGGCAAATGCGCGAGGTGTAAAACCTTGTAACGTACTTCCCGGAGCAGGTTCTTCTGATCTAATTTTCAGGGCATTTAGACAATGGTTAACACAGTCTTCAAAGGTGTTAATTCTCGACCCGACCTACGGGGAGTATTCACACGTGCTTGAAAAAGTTGTGCGATGCAGAGTAGATCGAGTTCGTTTGAAATATAAGAATGGGTTCGCGTTAGACTTAAATGATTTTGAGCAAGCCCTTGAAAAGAAATACGATTTGATTGTTCTCGTTAACCCTAACAGCCCAACCGGGAAGTTTTTGTCAAAAGAGAAGATGATTAAGATACTCAGCCAGATTCCTCTAACCACTCGGGTCTGGGTGGATGAAACCTACATGGAATACGCGGGCTTTGGTCAATCGCTAGAGCAGGTTGCTGTATCCAGCGAAAATGTTATCGTCTGCAAATCCATGTCAAAGGTATATGCGTTGAGTGGCGCTCGCGTTGCTTATCTTTGTGGTGGACAGCATCAAATGGAACCACTACGAACGATCACTCCTCCATGGGTGATTAGCATGCCAGCTCAACTTGCTGGTGTTTATGCATTAGATGACCCTAGCTACTACGAGGCCCGTTACAAAGAAACTCATATTCTGCGGGAAGCGCTTAGTTCTAAGCTGAGTGAAATTGGTTTGGAAGTTTTTCCCAGCGTAGCGAATTTCCTGCTTTGTAAACTTCCTGAGGGTGGGAAATGTGCAAAGGATGTTGTGGAAGCGTGTGTTTTGGAAGGAGTATATTTAAGGGATGTCAGTTCCATGGGAATGTCTATTGGGGCAAATTACCTGAGAGTTGCTGTGAAAGATAAACTAGACAATGAGCGAATTCTAAACGCCTTGAAAACTGCAATAAACGGTTAAGAGGTTCCTGTCATATGAAACAGCTCCTAATTACAACAATCGCAGCCGTGCTGTTGGTGGGTGTTGTGAGTGTCATTGCGGAGCCCGAACCTAAAGTACTGTTGATGCATACCCCTGATGGGATTGAGTTCGGCATTTGGGGCAACACGAAGCGTGAACAACCGGCTCCGACCTTGATCGTACTGGCTACGACAATAGAGAACACACTGAACTCAGCGTATTACCGTCACTGCGGCAACCAATTAGCCAAGCGCGGATACCTTTGCATTTCAATTAATCTGCCCTGTCACGGTGATCAACGGGTTGACGGGGAACCCGAAGGTCTACCGGGTTGGAGTCATCGCGCAGCTCGGGGTTCGGACTTCGTTGCGGAATTCAACAATCGCCTGTCGAAGGTTCTTGATCACCTCGTCAAGCAAGGGATCTCCGATCCAGAAAAAATCGCCGCTTGCGGGACATCTCGCGGTGGATTTCTTGCGCTTCACGCGGCTATTCACGATCCACGGGTGAAATGCGTTGCCGGTTTTGCCCCAGTGACGGACCTGTCCGTTCTGCGCGAATTCAAATCAACCAGCGAATGCCAACTGGTCAGGGAGTTCAACCTGATCAACCGGGCCAAGGATCTCGCCGGCCGGAAGGTTTGGATCGTCATTGGCGACCAGGATAAACGGGTGGGCACCGATCATGCCGTCCAACTGGCAAGGGGAATTTCCAAGGAATCGCGCAAACTAAAGTTACCCAGCAGGGTAACGCTGCATGTTCTGCCTGAGCCACGCGGCCACACGATTCCCGACGGGGCAGACAGACTGGCTGCCGACTGGATTTTCCAAGAGATCGGCCCAGATCAATAATTTATTGGTTGCACTCTTTAGCGCAGCGCACCTTCCGTCGAAGTAACGACTCTTCTGGGATAAAAGCTGGATTTTTTTTTGCCGTACCACGACCATCCAGAGGGTTAATCCGCTGGAGTATTGAATAGGCATAGCATAAAAAAAAATCCAATCTATCGCGTTGCTTTTAGCGTTGGCATGGCGGCTCTGCTTCTTTTAGCCATCGGAGGTGTCGCCTCGGAAGGTTGGTGGTCGTTGCAACCCCTCGCCAAGGTTGACCTGCCGTCGGATGGCTTGGCCAAGCATCCCATCGATGCCTTCGTTCAACAGCGCTTGGGCAAGGATGGGTTGACGCCGTCGCCCCCGGCGGAACCGAGAACGCTGATTCGCCGCCTTCACTTCGACCTCCTCGGGTTGTCACCGTCGCCAGAGACAGTGGCTGAGTTTGTCGGTAATCCCACCGATCCAGCTTACCATCAACTAATTGATCGCCTGTTGGCCTCGCCGCGTTACGGCGAACGGTGGGCGCGACACTGGCTCGACGTCGCACGCTACGGCGAGAGCAACGGCTTCGAGTACAACGAACCGCGCCGCAACGCCTGGCCGTATCGCGACTGGATCATTGACTCGCTTAACACTGACATGCCGTACGACGAATTCGCCCGGATGCAAATCGCTGGCGATATTTTGAGGCCCGGACGCAAGGGCGCTGCTGCTGTTGGTTTTCTCGTCGCCGGAACGCATAACACTGTGCTTGGGGCGAGCCCGCTGATGAAAAATCAGGCGAGGCAGGACGAACTCGGCGAGATCGTCGGCACGGTAACTCAGGCGTTCCTCGGGCTGACGGTGCAGTGTGCGCGTTGTCACAATCACAAGACCGATCCGATTTCCACCGAGGAATACTACTCGATGGCGGCGCTTTTTGCCGGCGTATGGCACGGCGCGCAGCATGGAGTGCATTCGGTGCGTGTAGCCAATCCCGGTGTGATGAGAGTTCACCTGCGCGGTAGCGCTGCCTCGCTTGGCCAAGAGGTCCCGCCGGCCGGTGTCTCTGCCTTGGCCGGTGTGAGCGCCGATTTCAAATTAACCTCCGCCGCGAGCGACGCCGAGCGGCGCAAAGCAGCAGCCGACTGGATGACCAATCCGGCAAATCCGCTGTTCAGTCGCGTGATCGTGAACCGCATTTGGCACCATCATTTCGGCCGGGGACTAGTCAGGGAACCAAGTGACTTCGGTACGGGTGGCGGAAAGCCCAGTCACCCCGAGCTACTCGACTGGCTAGCCAGCCGGTTTCAGCAAAACAATTACAGTCTGAAATCGCTGCATCGGCTCATCGTCACCTCGATGACGTATCGCCAATCGTCCGCTTCGCGACCGGATGCGCTTGGCCGCGACCGCGAGAATCGATTGCTTTGGCGCTTTGCGCCGAAGCGCCTTGAGGGTGAAGCGGTGCGTGACTCGTTGTTGCAAGCCGCCGGCATGCTGAACACGCAACAAAGCGGTCCGAGCTACGAGGACGTGAAGGAAATCCATTTCAACGCCGGGCGCTACTATAATCCAATAGAGGTGAAGGGGCCAAAGTTTGATCGCCGTACGATATATCGTTTCTCGCCGCGCGGGGAACGAGACGCCATCCTGGACACATTCGATTGCCCCGACCCCTCCGCCACTGCTCCTACTCGCGCCGTGACGACCACTCCGTTGCAGGCGCTAAGTTTGAGCAACAACGTGTTTGTATGGCGTATGGCTGACGACTTGGCTAATCGCATACGAAAAGAGGCCGGCGAGGCGCCGCCTTGCCAAGTACGGCGAGCTTGGCAGTTGAGCTTGGGACGGGAGCCGGACGGAACCGAACGCAGCAAAGCGACAGCAATGATTGCTAAACACGGTTTACGATCACTATGCCGGGCATTGTTTAATA
>Ga0115011_10000953_pt1 | contig 21576 bp, 18 predicted proteins | sample TroAtlMetagenome_2_FD_88705 | JGI IMG/M metagenome (GOLD analysis project Ga0115011, IMG submission 88705) | Marine eukaryotic phytoplankton communities from Atlantic Ocean - Tropical Atlantic ANT8 Metagenome | ecosystem: Environmental > Aquatic > Marine > Oceanic | place: Tropical Atlantic...
AAATTTCTTTAGTGGGACAGCAAATGTCCCATATGTCGGATAAGGCTGTTTTGTGTCACTGCTAATAGTGGCTCAATACAATAATGAAAACGACAGATAAAGAATTAATGACAGCCAGAGCGCAGATGGAGTTGCCTTTTGGAAAACTCTTCGGAGGTAGCATTCGAAGCACTCATATAGGTTCCCCACAAAAAGCTACAAAACTTGTAGCTGATTGGTGGTTCAGCCGTATGCGATTAGACTTGGGAGCTGAAGCGCAACTTTCAATCAGAAAGGTTAGGGTATGAAGTGTAGCCGTAAAAAACGTCCAAGGATTTTTCTTAATACGCGCCGTGTTGTAGCATTGTTTGGCAGGGCTAAACTGATGCGAGAGTGGGATGGTCGGTTTTGTTTGGAAGGTGGTAGTCACCACGATGAAGCTGCAGCTGTCGAGTGGGCTTCGATGTTTCTACAGGAAGCGGTTGTGGTTAGACCTAGGCAAGGCGGCTAGCTGAAAAGTGGTTTAGGTTTAAGTTGCATATTGTCGCTATTATTATTACACCTAAGCTAAAACCGATTGGTATAATACTAATAGTTTTTTGATTCGATAAAATGTTTAAAATTAAAGCCGTAAAACGTTTGAGGTATATTGGAATCATTGAAGGAGTCTCGAGTTTGTTATTATTCTTTGTTGCAATGCCTATTAAATATGTTGCCGGTTTGCCCGAATTTGTGAGTGTGGTGGGAATGGTTCATGGCATTCTTTTTACGCTATACGTAATATTTCTAATCCAGTCGGCTATGATTTTGAAACGTTCATTAGGGTGGATAGCTAAATGCTTTGTTGCATCTATTTTTCCATTTGGACCTTTCATTATCGAGCCTGGCCTTCGTCGTGAACAAAGGGCATTGATGCAAGAACCGAACGATTAGATTGTTAGTCTTGTTTGAAGCTTTTTAGTGCATCCATATTGATTTCAATGCCTAATCCTGGTTTTTGTGGAATAGCTAGTTTTCCATTGATTAGTTTAAGTTCATCTTGAACAAGTTCTTGCCGAAGTTTGGAATCTGTTAATTCTGCTGGAAGGTATTCGAAGAATGGACAGTGCGGTGTTATGGCAGCGAGGTGGGCGCTAGCTGATATACTTATTCCTGTTTTCCAGCAGTGAGGAATGATTTGTCTTTGACGTTCTGCAGCCATATCGCAAACTTTCATAGCCTCTGTGAGTCCTCCGACGCGGCCAACATCAGGTTGAGCAACGTCCACTTTTCCCATATCCATAAGGTCGCGAAATTCGTGTTTGGTCGTTTGCCATTCACCTGCTGCTATGCGAATACCGCTTTCATCGTGCATGCGAGCGTAGCCTTCTAGGTCGTCGATCCAGAGAGGGGTTTCAAGGAAGTAGATATCAAATTCTTTCCAGTCACGGGTAGTAGCGAGTGCTCTTTCAGCTGAGTCCCATGCATATTGGACATCGACCATTAAGGTGAAATTGGGTCCTACAGCCTTGCGACATTGAGCAAGTACCTCGGTGACTTTTTCGTCGCTTTCGTTCATTCCGCTATGATTGTAGGGACCGAAAAGAGTGATCTCCAATTTGGCTGCTTGAAAGCCAATGGTTTGAGCATGTAAAACCCATTCAACTAGTGAGTCCCGGTATTCCTCGAAACTGTTTCCATTAGGTTGTAGTGAAGCGTAAGGCTGTATGGCATCGCGGGGTGTGCCTCCAAGCAATTGCCAGACTGGTTTACCAGCGGCTTTACCTTTAATATCCCAAAGTGCCATATCAATGGCGCCGATGGCGTTGATAACGGCACCTCGCCGTCCATTCATGCAACTACCTACATATAGTTTCTGCCATATTTGTTCTGTGTTGATCGGATTTTCGCCGAGGAGCATTTCTTTTAAGCTGAGTCCCATAGAATGAGTGCTAGGGGCTTCAATGCAGGCTCGAGCGATCCATGGATTGACATCACTTTCGCCTATTCCGGTAATGCCTTCATCGGTATGGATGAATACAACTATATCATCCTGAGCGGAAGAGGTGGCGTCAGAACGGACATCTGGAACTAGGAGCACATGGCACTCTATGTCGGTTATCTTCATATTGGTCAGCCACCGGTAGCATTGCTAAGCTTGGGATGCAACTGGACATTCATCCTTTGCTAGTTTAATCAAACTTTTCCGCTTAAATGTTCGTATCACGATTTATTTGCTATTTGATTATCGAAGGGCTTGCAGTATGCATGGGAATACCTTTATTAGGATCCTTGGCATATGGTGCCGATGAGGTTAGTCAGCATAATGTGTTACCCATATTACATTTGCGCTGTACGGCTTGTCACGGCCGGCAGAAGAGGGAGGCAGATTTGGATTTGCGGACGGTGCAATCGATACTGAAAGGGAGCAAGAATGGTTTGGTCGTTAAGCGAGGTGAACCGCAGTTAAGCAAGTTGGTACAAAAGATTGTTGATGGCGAAATGCCGCCAAAGCGAGATCTAGTCAAAGCGAGTGTGAAACCAGTGCCGGAGGGAGAATTAAAAATAATCCAAGATTGGATCAGGGCTGGTATGCCAGTGATTAATCCTGGTGTGCCAAAGGAGCCTGTATTAAGTGAAACAGACAAAGCGTTCTGGTCATTCAATTCGCCAAAGCGCCCAGAGATACCTGCAAGGAATCAATCTGGAAATATTAATCCTATTGATGCATTTGTTGCCCAGCGTTTAAATAAGCAAGGGCTTAGTTTTGCATCGATGGCGCCACGACGAGACTTGGGGCGCAGGGTTCATTTTGGTTTAACAGGTTTGCCTCCATCTCCTATAGAGCTGAAGGAGTTTGAGTTTGATGATTCTGCGGACGCATTTGAGAAATTAATTGATCGATTGTTGATATCGCCTGCTTATGGTGAACGCTGGGCTAGATTCTGGCTCGACCTTGCCGGTTATGCGGATTCAGAGGGTATTCAGCATGCAGATCGTTTAAGGCCATGGGCATATCGATATCGAGATTATGTCATTCGCGCTTTTAATTCAGATAAGCCATACGATCGTTTTTTGATCGAACAAATCGCCGGTGATGAACTAGCAAGATATGACGACCTTGGTAGTTACAACGAGCAAGTTTACGATCAACTGGTAGCCACCGGTTTTTTGAGAATGGTTGAGGATGGAACTTATGCTGGGATTACAAATTTTGTTCCGGATAGGCAGGACACTATTGACAATGAGATGAGAGTTCTCGGTTCATCGGTTTTGGGTCTGACGTTGCACTGCGCTAGGTGTCATTCCCACAAGTTTGATCCTATTTCGCAAGCCGACTATTTTCGTTTAAGAGCAATTTTTAAGGGAGCGTTTGACGAGCATGATTGGCTGAATCCCGCAGAGCGTCGATTACCGTTTGGGCACCCTGAAGAATTGGAGCAATGGCGGGAGAATAAAACGTTGATTGATGCCGAGTTGGCTGCTTTACGTGCGAATGAGTTGATTGATGAGGCGTCATTGAAAAACGGGATTGAAGCGGTCGAAAAAAGACGCTTAGAACAGCCTATGATTCGTGCATTATGGGATCGTGGCCAGCCTTCGCCCACTTATCTTTTTAAACGCGGTGATTATCTGCAGCCACGAGATTTAGTTGAGCCGGATGTGCCGAGGATTTTAGCATCTGCTGGGGAGCTGGAAGTGAAGGCTCCTTGGGCTAATAGTGGAAAGACCGGCCGAAGACTATCATTTGCCAAGTGGTTAACACGTAAGGATCATCCTTTGACAGCAAGAGTTATGGTTAACCGTATATGGAAGCACCACTTCGGGCGTGGATTAGTTCGGACTTTAGATGATTTTGGAAAAGCAGGAGAGCGTCCAACTCACCCTGAACTGCTTGATTGGTTGGCTGTAGAATTCATGGATTCCGGCTGGAGTATAAAGCATATGCATAGACTCATATTGACCTCACGTACATATCGGCAGACTTCTCGTATCTCTCAGGAACAACTTAAGAAGGATCCGGAAAACAAACTGTGGTCTCGTATGCCGATGATGCGACTGCAAGGTGAAGCCTTACGAGATTCGATGTTGTTTTTGTCTGGGCGATTGCGTTTTGAACAGTTTGGCCCTGCTGATCAAGTAGACGTTTCATCTGATGGTCTTGTTATGGCACGGCCAAAAAATGAAACATGGAGGCGCAGTGTGTATTTACGTCAACGCCGAACCGAGGTTCCGACATTGTTAGCTAGTTTTGATCTGCCAGTAATGAGTCCGAATTGTGTTGATCGAACTGAGTCAAATGTTGTCACTCAGGTATTACATATGATGAATAATAAACTAATCCGACAATTATCTGATGCATTTGCAAAGCGAGTGGCTTATGAACGGTCGGATGGAATTAATGAGCAGTTGCTCCACGCCTTTCGTTTGGCTTTGGGTCGAGATGCTGATCAGCAAGAGATGCTTTTGATTCATCGTGAACTGGAGCCCTTAATTAATAAAAGTGAGGTGGAGGCGTTGCAGGCATTCTGCCATGCTTTGTTTAACACTGCAGAGTTTTTGTATTTAGATTAATTTTTTCCTAGATGAATTTGTCATTAGAAAAGTCGCCTTTGAACCGCCGACATTTTTTTCAGCATATGGGCGGTGGGCTTGGTCAAGCAGCGCTACTTTCTCTGCTTGGTAAAGACCTCTCGCTTCGAGGTAGCGAACAGCATGCATCAGTTACGGATGTTGTATCAGATTTAAGACCACATCAGCCTCACTTTGCTCCTAAAGCTAAGGCAGTTATTCATCTTTTTATGAACGGCGGGCCAAGTCAGATGGATTTATTTGATCCGAAACCAGAGTTGATTCGTAACCATGGTAAATCTTATTTTGATAGGATCGCTGGGGAGGTGGAAAACCCAGAGTCCGCTGGGGCATTGTTACGTAGTCCATTCCAGTTTGCGCAGTATGGCCAAAGTGGAATGTGGGTTTCCGATGCTTTACCATATTTTTCAAAGTGCGTAGATGAAGTGTCGATGATTCGCTCGATGTATACTACCAGTATTACCCACGAACCGGCGTTATATAAAATTCATAGTGGGCGATTGTTTCCGGGCCATCCTTCGTTGGGCTCTTGGGTGAGTTATGGTTTGGGAAATCAAAATCAGAGTTTGCCGGCTTATGTGGTGCTTGATGATCCCAAAGGCCCACCTATCAATCGTAATCAAAATTGGCAATCGGGATATCTGTCTCCGATGTTTCAAGGTACGAGGTTTAGGTCAAAAGGGGCTCCAATACTTGATCTGCATCCGAGTAAGGAATTATCTGAGGACGTAATTGGATTAGAGCGAGAGGTAATAGGAGCTTTAGATTTATTACATAAGTCGAGACGGTTACATCAACCTAAGTTGGGGGCAAGGATTGCTAATTATGAATTGGCTGCAAGGATGCAGCTTGAAGCTTCTGAAGCTTTGGATCTTTCTCAAGAAAATGCTGCGACTAAAGCGATGTATGGTATTGGGGAAGATAAAACTGATTCTTATGGAAAGCGTTGTCTTATTGCCCGTCGATTGGTTGAACGAGGTGTGCGTTTTGTTCAGTTGTTTATTGATGGTCAAATTTGGGATAACCATACTGGGCTCAAGAAAGGACTGCTTGGAGCGTGTGAACGAACAGATAAGCCGGTTGCTGGATTACTAATGGATCTGCGGCAGCGTGGATTGCTGGATGAGATTGTCGTGGCATGGGGTGGGGAAATGGGGCGGTTGCCGATAGCGCAACTAGATGGGAAAAAGAACGAAGCCAATTCTGGCCGAGACCATAACAAAAATGCGATGGTCACTTGGATGGCGGGTGCTGGACTTAAACAAGGATATGTGCACGGATCAACTGATGAAATTGGTATGAAGGCAGTAGAGGAAACTGTCAGTGTGTCTGATTGGCATGCGACTCTACTGCATTTACTTGGATTAGATTTTGCTAAGCTATTCGTTCATAAGAATGGATTGGAGGAACGTTTGGTGGGAGTTGAGGAGCCGGAAGTAGTATCAGGCTTGTTGGCTTAGGGGATTAACCAAAGTTTTATCACAATTTTTTAATAAATCGAAAAATAGAATGATTTATTAAGGTTTTCATTAAAAAAACTTGAATGAGATATCATCAGCCCTAAGATGCCGTCTCCATTGGATGGCGGGGTGGCCAAGTGGTAAGGCAGGGCTCTGCAAAAGCTTAATCGCCGGTTCGATTCCGGCCCTCGCCTCCATCCTTTTTAAAAGATTGTGAGATAGGGCTTAAGCTCTTTTAAATTAGCGGGAAGCGAGCGCTTGTGAAAAAATTCACAAAATCGCTTGCCGCAGTCAGCCCTCACACCTAAACTACCAATTCTTTGTTGGATGTCCGACGTTTTTCCTAAATGGACAAACCGGTTGCCTGGCCAAATTATATTTGGCCTTCTGCTCGTTGGGGGGGTAGTTACGGCCGGTGTGTCCTATTATCTTACCCCGAAATACACTCGCGTTGGCTATCAGCCAACTCAGCCTGTGCCATTTTCGCATGCGGTTCACGTTAATCAGCTCGGGTTAGATTGTCGTTATTGTCATGATGGCGTTGAAAAGTCATGGTATTCAAATGTTCCCGCTGCCGATACTTGTATCAATTGTCATAGCGGTGTTTTGCCAAACGACCCAAAACTCAAGCCAGTGCGGGAGAGTTATAAAAATCCAGATAAACCAATTGAATGGGTGCAAATTCATAAGTTGCCTGACTATGCTTATTTTAATCATTCGGTTCATGTTAATCGTGGAGTGAGTTGCGTGGAATGTCATGGTCGGGTGGATTTAATGGAGGAGGTTAGCCATGCGAAGCATTTTAGTATGACTTTTTGTTTGGATTGCCACCGTAATCCGAATGATCGGTTGCGTCCGCTAGATAAGATAACTGATTTGGCGTACGATCGTTCAAAAGATAAAGCCAATAAGAATCGTGATTTTGTTAAGGAGTGGCATATAAAAACATCAGAAAACTGCTCCGCTTGTCATCGATGAATAATTCTAAAGATTCTACTATAAAGCAGAATAATGGTCCGCGACACTGGCGGAGCCTTGGGCACAAGGCTGACACGCCAGAGTTCCGCGCATTCGTCGAGAAGGAGTTTCCATCGGGTGTTGATTTGATTGATGATCCTGTTTCACGTCGGAATTTCATGAAGATCATGTCGGCGTCTTTCGCTTTGGCTGGGCTAGGGGTGACGGGTTGTCGCCGACCTGAACACAAGATCTTACCTTTTTCCAAGATGCCGGAGAACTATGTGCATGGGGCGCCACAATATTTTGCGACGTCAATGCCTACTCGCCAATCTGCGGTGCCATTGGTGGTAAAATCCTACGATGGGCGTCCAATTAAGATTGAGGGCAACAATGAGTTCCCGGGTGGTAACGGAGGAACAGATCAGTATGCGCAGGCTTCAGTGTTGAGTCTTTACGACCCAGATCGAGGGTTGAATTTTAAACTTGCTGAAGATGGTAAGTTGAATGTTATCGCTAAGGGGAAAGTGTTGGAGCAGTTAAGTGGCTTAGCTCACGGTAAGACACATGTGCTAATGGAGCAGAGTAGTTCACCATCAAGGGCGCGCTTAGTGGCTGATCTTAAAGGCAAAGGTGTTCGGTTTTACGAATATGAGCCCATTGACTTTAGCGTTCATGCAGATGCCGCTTCAATTGCATTTGGTTCTTCTGTTAAGCCTATTTATAAATTTGAGAAGGCTAAAGCTATACTTTCTTTAGATTGCGATTTTTTGGCTACTGAAGAGGCTGCATTCCAGAATATCCGTGATTTTAGCGCAGGGCGGCGAGTGAAGGATGATCATACCCAGAATCCATCAGAGGTAATGAATCGGTTGTATGCCGTTGAAGGATTGTTAAGTTTGACGGGAACAAATTCTGATCATCGCCTTCGAATTCCAACTGGAAGCATTATTCGTGTGGCAGCTTTGTTTTTGAAAGAAGCCTTAGAGGTTTCAAATACGCAAACAGATGGATTTGTTGATGAGTTGAAAGATTTCGTTGGAGATCTAAATGAAGATTTTCCCAATAGTCATGCACTAGAGAAAGAGGGTAAATCGGATATAACAAAATGGATCAAAGAGTGTGTTTCTGATTTAGTTCGTTTATCCAGCGAGGGTAAAAAAACTTTGGTGGTGGCTGGTTATAGGCAGCCTAAAGAAGTTCATCTTGCGGCAATGGCTATGAATTCACTTTTGGGTAATGTTGGTGAAACTTTATTACTTCAGCCTATTGAGCCAAATGGAAACGGTTCCATTGAAGATTTGGCTTCAAATTTCAAAAAGGATGATAATCTGGTAGTGCTAGGAGGAGACCCTGCTTACAATGCTCCTGCGGATATTGACTGGAGCGGTATTATTGAAAAATCTAACAAGTTTATTCGTCATGGATTTTACAATGTTGATGGCACATCAAAGAAGGCCACTGCATACATACCTGCTGCGCACTATCTTGAGTCATGGGGTGATGCGAGGACTAACGATGGTGTGTTAGTTCCAGTACAGCCGCTGATCGCTCCTTTGTTTGGTGGATTGACTGAGCTTGAAGTTCTCGCGCGCATTTCTGGTGCGGATGAAGTCGATCCATATAAAATTACTCGTGCAACATTCGAGGGTATCGCCGGAGAAGGAGAAGCCAAGTGGAGCAAATTTCTGCACGATGGTTTTTTGGCTGATAGTGCATCTGAGACTTTAATTGAAGAATTTGATGGAGAGGCTGCGATGGCTGAATGGAGGAAGAATGCCAAGAAAGTCAAAGTTCCATCAAGAGGAAATCTAGAGGTTACTTTTTATCGAGATCATAGTGTAGATGACGGTCGATGGGGCAATAATGGTTGGCTTCTTGAAACCCCTAATCCTGTTACAAGAATTGCTTGGGACAATGTTCTATTAGTAAGTTTAAAAACGGCAAAAGACCTTCTTGGTGAAGCGGATAGTAAAAAATTATTGGATTTTGAAAAGGTGGATGGCAAAGACTTTGATCCTAAGAATATGGATTTGCCAGGCCGTTTTGGTTTTCATTCTGAATCAGGAAGGTTTTACCAAAAAGTATTTAAGCTAAAGGTTGGGGATCGAGAGATTGAAGGTCCGATTTGGCTTCTTCCAGGAATGGCAGATGATGTAGTAGGAGTTGCTCTGGGTTACGGACGTGGAGTTGGCCGAGTGGGTGGAGCTAAGGGTCCTCTTAACGAGCGTACTGGTGGTGGCGGATTTAGTGCCTTCGAGGCACGAACAACTGATACACAGCATGCAGCTTCTGAAGCAGTGCTTTCAGATACTGGAAGTAAATATGAAGTTGCTTGTACTCAGGAGCAGGGAGTCATGGATGGTCGACCGGTAGTCAGGGAGGCCAACGCTGACGACTTTGATTCTCATAAAGACTTTGTTAAGCATTTTGATCTAGATAGTGTTCATCATACAACGCATCTCGTTAAAGGTGATGACCGCGGTTATCCATGGGAAAAAGATCAAGAGCTAAAACTAGTTAAGGCGTCGGATGAAGACTTGCCTGCATCTCAATACAGAAACAATTTCGGTGATGATAAAGTTAATGGTCCAAAGTTGATGGATGTAGAGCGTCAACAGTGGGGAATGGTTATCGATTTGACGACTTGTGTTGGCTGTAACGCTTGTGTGGTTGCATGTCAAAGTGAGAATAATATACCGATCGTCGGTAAACATCAGGTTGCGCTAGGGCGCGAGATGAGTTGGATTAGTATACACCGATATTTTTCTGGCGATGAACATAATCCGCAAATAAATTATCAGGGAGTTTCATGTCAGCATTGTGAAGATGCACCTTGTGAAACAGTTTGTCCTGTTAATGCGACTGTCCATGATGAGGAAGGTTTAAATCTAATGGCTTACAATCGCTGTGTTGGAACTCGTTACTGTTCTAATAACTGCCCTTATAAGGTTCGTCGTTTTAATTATTACGATTATAATCGTCGCCCAATGGGGGTTGAGGATGGGGAGCGAAAACCAGGGCGATTCTTCAATGATGATAATAATTTAAACAATAGTCCTCTGCATCCAAGTAACAAAAGCTCCAACGGCGAGTGGGAATTGATTCGTTGGTATAAAGATCCATCACGCGGCAGTGTTCCTGGTTTAGATGACGGTAAGAAAGAAAGCGGAGAGTTTGATCCGGAGTGGGATCTAATTAAGCTTTCAAAGAATCCAGATGTGACTGTGCGAATGAGAGGTGTTATGGAAAAATGCACCTATTGTGTTCAAAGAATTCAAAGTGCAAAGATTGATCAAAAAACAAAAATTAAAGATTCGGTTAGTAAACTTGATAAAACAGCTAAGATAGCTGCACTAGACGTTCCTGATGGAACAATCATTCCAGCTTGCCAGCAGGCTTGTCCTGCCGATGGTGTTTCCTTTGGTGATGTTTCGGATCCAAGTAGCGAAGTATATCGATTGAAGAGGCAGAATAGGAACTATTCAGTGCTTGGTTTTCTCGATACTCGACCTAGAACAACTTACTTGGCAAAACTTCGCAATCCTAACACATCAATGCCTGATTATTTTGATATTCCGAACTCAGTCACGGAGTATAATGACAAGGCCCATGCTGATATTTTTGATTCGAAAAAAGATAAGACTAATGGAAAGGAGGCTGCTCACTAATGGCGAACAGTTTACCATCTTCTGTTAAAGTCTCTCCTCCTCCCATAGAAATGGAGCGTCCCGCTTTAGTGGAGAACAACCGCTCTATTGGTTGGATTTCTGACACTGTAGCCGGTGTTATTGAAAATAAAACGCCAGGTTGGTGGAAAATTACCATTGGTTTGAGCATGTTGGTTTCGCTTGGACTGCCAATCGGTTTGATTTACCTGATATCCACGGGTGTTGGTGTTTGGGGTTTGAATCATCCCGTTGCTTGGGGGTGGGCGATTGTTAATTTTGTTTGGTGGATTGGTATTGGGCATGCTGGAACGCTGATTTCTGCTATCTTGTTTCTTTTAAGGCAGAAATGGAGGACATCAATCAACCGTGCCTCCGAGGCTATGACTATCTTTGCGGTGATGTGTGCCGGCATCTTTCCGGCCGTTCATGTCGGCCGCATATGGTTTGATTGGTGGTTGTTTCCATTACCAAATGCCAATTCGATTTGGCCGCAATTCCGTTCACCTCTTCTATGGGACGTATTTGCGGTGTCTACTTATTTCACCGTGTCAGTATTGTTCTGGTATATGGGCTTGATTCCGGATTTGGCAACCATGCGAGATCGTTTTCGCAAGGTAGCCAGCAAAGTTATTGAACCAGCAGCAAAATTTCGAAATAAGATAGCTCAGTTTCTTTACGGTTTATTTTCATTGGGGTGGACTGGATCGAATAGGCATTGGAGGAACTACGAGAAGGCTTACTTATTGTTAGCCGGTCTTTCTACGCCACTAGTGCTATCGGTTCACTCTATTGTTTCGTTCGACTTTGCTGTTTCCCAATTGCCAGGATGGCATACAACAATTTTTCCACCTTACTTTGTTGCCGGTGCGGTCTTTGGTGGTTTTGCAATGGTGATGACGCTTATGATTCCATTAGTCTCCTTGTATAAAGGTTTGGATGAGATTGTGACTGTTCGCCATTTGGAGGTGATGTCTAAAGTTATCTTGGTAACCGGTTCTATTGTTGGATACGCCTATGGCATGGAGTTTTTCATTGCTTACTATGGAGGTAATCCATACGAACTATATGCATTTAAGAATCGTGCCTTTGGAGACATGAATTGGTCATACTGGTGGATGATTAGTTGCAATGTGCTCGCACCACAGTTTTTCTGGTTTAAGTGGTGCCGGACGACTCCTTGGTTTATTTGGGTAATTTGTGGATTTGTAAATATTGGTATGTGGATGGAACGATTTGTGATTGTGGTTACATCGCTTCATAATGATTTTATGCCAGGTAACTGGGGTTATTATTCTCCGAGTTGGGTGGATATGATGACTTATTTTGGCACGTTCGGATTTTTCATGACTTTGTTTCTGCTATTCTGCAGATTATTGCCACTGATTGCCATTTCTGAGGTTAAGGGAGTTACCCCGCAAGCAGATCCGCATCATCCAATGGGAGGAGCTAAACACTGATGGATTCATTAGACGACTACCAGATTCCATATGGAGTGATGGCCGAGTTTGATACTCCGGCAGATGCAATGCATGCAGCTGAAAAAGTTCGAGATGCAGGTTTTGAACGCTGGGATGTTCATACGCCTTTTCCCGTTCATGGAATGGACGAAGCAATGGGCTTAGGTAATTCTAAGGTTGGTTGGTTTACTTTTTGTTGCGGCTTGTGTGGTTTTTTTGGAGGAATGTTGATGATTTGGTTTATGAATGCTTATGACTATGGAATTCCTGTTGGCGGAAAACCAAATTTTAGTCCTTTTGCATCTTTTCCGGTGGCATACGAAATGACCATTCTTTCTGGAGCATTTGGCTCATTGTTTGGCATGTTATTTTTAAACCGTTTGCCGAGACTTCATCATCCATTATTAAAAAACATGAGATTTGCAGATGTTACTCATGATAAGTTTTTTGTAGTAATTGAGGCGGATGATCCAAAGTATGAGGAAGATGAAATCCGTGCACTGTTGAAAAAAGCAGGTAGCAAACATATTGAATTGGTAACAGAATAATGCGGTATTTTATTACAGGATTTGTAGCCATAGTTTTTCTGGTCATTGCTGTAGCCGGATTTCGAGGTTCGATTACGCGTAATAGGCCTATAGAAATTTTTCCTGACATGGACAGGCAGGCTAGGGTTAGACCACAGGCCCCAAATCTATTTGATGAAATTTACGGATCAAATGATGGCCGAGGATCAAGGTTAAATGTTTCAGGCACCATTGCCCGAGGTGTTCCTTTTTCTGATACATCTATAAATACCGGCAAAAAAGACGACTCTAATGATTGGGTTGAAGTTAATCCGCTTAAGGTTACGAAAGCTACCTTAGAGCGTGGTCGAGAAAGATATGATATTTTTTGTGCTCCATGTCACGGAAAGGCTGGGGATGGAAATGGTATAACATCACAATATAGTCTTGTAGCAGCTGATCTGCACCAGATGAAATTAGTCCAAATTGAGGATGGATATATTTTTGATGTTCTTAAAAACGGATATAATTTAACTACTAACTCGGTAGGTATTGTTTCCTATAGGATGCCTGCATATGATTCTAAAATGAGTAATGAGGATCTATGGCATGTTGTGAGTTATATTCGCGCTTTGCAATTTAGCCAGTTAGGTAAACTGGAGGAGGTCGAAGACGGCCATGAGGAATTAGAGAAAATTGTTGAAAGCCAATAACTGAAAAAGTTTATCGTTTAATGACCGCTAAGAAAAAAGCCAGTTCTAAGAAAGTTGCTTCCAAAAAAGCTGAGCCGGAAGCTTCCTTTCCGTCTTGGCTTGGTAAGCTTCCATTAGCTTTAATTGCAATTGGTGCGCTTTTAGGAATTGTTGGAATATTTGTGGATGCGACTCACTTTACGCATGCTTGGTTAGTTTCATTCATGTTTTATTTAAGTATTTGTCTAGGAGGTTTTTTTCTAGTCCTTTTACATTACCTTTTAGACACACATTGGATTGTACCCATTAGAAGAATTGCTGAGCATCTTTCCTGTTTATTGCCAATTTTGGCTGTTTTCTTTGTTCCCATTGCACTGTGGTCGGGGGCTGAGTTTGTTACTGTTTCATCTGGGGCAGAGAAACATGAACATGAGCAGGTTGCTAAAACTATGGAGGCCGGTGAGAATGCAGCTGCAGCTCATGGTGAAAAAGTTGATGTAAAAGGTTTGGTAGAAGATGGTCATGCTCATGGTGATGGAGGGCCGCGTGCATTCTATGCGTGGATGCAAACAGAAAAAGAATATATCGATTCAAATCCAATTCCTGAGCTAAGAAAAACTCATGACCATGCTTGGTATGCAAAAAAGGGTTATCTAAATTCTACCTTTTGGCATCTAAGGTGGGTGCTATGTTTTGTTCTATGGGGTGTAATTACTTGGTTGATGAGAAAGCATTCGTTAGCTCAGGATTTAGATGGAGCATCTAAGTGGACTGGTTACAACAGAAAGATAGCGGCCGGAGGTATTTTTGTTTTTGCTGCAACATTGACTATTGGAGCGATTGATTGGATGAAAGGATTGGAATACCAGTGGTTTTCCACGATGTATGGTGTTTATTATTTTGCGGGAAGTGTTTGGGTGTCTTTAATTACTATTTATGCCATTAGTTTGTTATTGAAGACCTATGGCCCACTCAAGGATGTTGTTCAAAAGACTACATTAAAAGATAATGCGACTCTGTTTTTTGCCTTCACTGTTTTTTATGCGTACATACATTTTTCCCAATACTTCCTGATTTGGAATGCTTCGATACCTGAAGAAACTTTTTGGTATGTTAAAAGAGAGCAGGGAACGTGGTGGAGTGTTGGTATGTTAATAATATTTGGCCATTTCTTTGTGCCGTTCCTTGCGTTGTTAAGGCAGGATGTAAAGGTAAATCCAGAGATAATGATCACGGTTACTGTCCTCGCTTGGTTTCTTCATTTTTGTGATATGAGTTACAATATTATGCCGTTGATTCACGAGTCAGATGGTTGGATGAGTTTAATTTGGATTGATTTGGGATGTATGGCATTTATGGGGGGGTGTCTGTCGATGATCTTTATACATTTTTTCAAAAAGAGCCCGCCATACCCTCAAAAAGATCCTCGAATAGCGGAAACTATGGGAGTTTACGTTCAGTTGCATTCTGAGACTAGGTCGGCAGGTAAGTTATGAGCGACGAGTATTACAACCACGATAAGGAAGGGTCAGTGTTCACAAGTCTGATTCTTTTGATTGTATTCATGTTTGGATGTTTTGTGGTGGCCCGTGTTCACGAGCCATCTCAAGCTATTGGAGCTGATAAAGCTAAAGGTAGATTGGCTACTAGAGAAAAGATTGATTCTGCTGCTGATTCAAAATTAGCTGGGAATTCTGTCATTAATAAAGAAAAGAAAATTATTAGTCTGCCCATTGCTACTGCTGTTTCTAAAGTTGCAAAGTTGGGTAAAGTTGATGCTCGTGAAGAATTGATAAAACGAAGTATTGAAAAAGATGGAAAATACGAAGCGCCTAAGGATGCTTCTAAGGTGGATCTTTCTGATCCAGCGTTAATTGCTCAAGGTAAAGTACTATTTCAGGCAAAAACCTGTTTTACCTGTCATCAGACTAATCCTGCTATACCAGCGCCGGCTGGGATGGCGATTAAAGCGCCAACTTTTATCGGTGATTTTTGGGGTAAAGAACGAGAGGTGCACATAGGTTTTCAAGGGCCAATTCAAAAAGTGGTTCGTAACGAGGAGTATTTTATCGAGTCAGTAATGCAGCCGATGGCAAAGGTTGCCAAGGGGGCGCTTGCTCCAATGATTCTTGCTCCTGGGTTAGTTAATAATGAGGAAGTTCTGGCCCTGATGGCTTATGTGAAGTCCTTAAGTAAATAGATGAGTAGCCAATCTAAAGAGGTCGAAGCAAAGTTGGATCCACGCGAGGTGGTGGATAGTTCATGTAAGGGCCCAGTTTTGTTTTTGGCATTTAGCGCCATTACTTGGCTATTGGTATACAGTATATTTTCAATGCTGGCTGGGGTGAAAGTTCATGCATCTGGCATGATGGCTGACAGTGCTTGGTTATCGTATGGCCGGATACAGCCGGCATCCCAATTGGCGCTGCAATTCGGATTTCTTGTTCAGTTAGGTTTGGCTATTTCTGCTTGGATTTTTAGCCATCGTGGTAGGACTGTATTGGTTGATGGAGGGTATCTTTATATTGGAGGGTTGATTTGGAATGCCGGAGTAACACTAGGTTTGCTTGGAATTCTTTCTGGCGGAAGTAGTGGTCTTGAAGGGTTGCAAATGCCAGCTCATATTTTGCCAATATTATTTACTGGCTTTGTTTTAGTGGGAGTCAGTTTGGTTCAGACTAATAATCGTCGTACAGATGAAGAAATGAGCCCTGCCCAGTGGTTTCTTTTTACGGCGACACTTTGGCTACCCTGGGTACTCGGAAGTGCTTTTCTTTTAATATATTATTTTAATGCAAAAGGTGTGATGGCCAATATTATTGATTGGTGGTTTATTCAGAATTTCACAAAGGTTTATCTGACATTCGTTGCGCTGGGAGTATGTAGTCATTTCTTTAGTTCGTTTACCGGTCGTGGTGTTATTGGTCGTGGTTACTCGATGTTTGCGTTTTGGGTTTTGCTGTTATTTGGTTCTATAGGCGGCGTGACTCTAGGGGCTCCAGTTCCAGCATGGTTGCCAGCGCTAAGTACTGTGACATCAGTTTTCTACTTCACTGGTATTGTTGCAATTTATTACGTATTACATCATACGCAAAACGGAGCCACTGCGGTTGATGAGTCTGATAAAGATAATTTAACTTTAATGCGCTTGGCGTTAATCATATTTGCTTTAGTTTCAGTTTTGAATTTGATTTTCGCCTTCCCGGGAATGGCGAGTACTGCTGAGTTTACAACATATGGGGCGGCAATAGATTTGCTATATAACCTTGGGTTCGTTGGCTTGCTGCTAATTGCTTCGCTGTATCACATTTTCCCTCGTTTGGCTGAGATGGGCTTATCTCCTAAAATTACAAAGGTTCAAAATATGGCATTCATTTTAGGATTCCTGGTGGCGACGCTACCGTCAGCGTTAGGGGGATTAATGTCAGGAGATGCGGTGTTGGGTTCAGGATTTTATTTCTCCAGTGTAGGTGATTTATTGTTGTTACTTGCAAGTCTGCTTTTATTTTTAAATTTTCTTGGAGCTATTATTATGGTGATTAAGCGTTGTGATTGCCTTTCAGGATTGTGTGGTAAACAGCAAAGAAAGGAGGTTAAGGCATGACAATAGGACTAAGTTTTATAATGGGTGCGGTTGCTGGTTCAGTCGCCTATTTTATGTTGGGGCTCTGGTGGCCTGTTGCTCTTGTAGTAGGAATTGTTGCCTGGCTGACTTTTGGGCTGTTTGGTTTGAAAATGGACAGCGCGTTCACATTAATGAGCGGGGCCATTCTAGTTTTCTGTATTTCTCTATCTATGATGATAATGAGATCTAGTGATCAGTTGAGCAGTTTGCAATATGCGGACACTGTTGACGAAGCTGGTACGGAATTTCGTTACCCTGTTCCGCTTTTGGGGGAAGCTCCTTATGGAGAGAATGTCTATCGATCAAATGGTTGTTCTGCCTGTCATACTCAACAGGTTTCACATGAAGGCGTTGAATTTGATATCAAGGCATTGGCTACGGAGAAGAATCATTCGGCTGTGAAAGAAGCAGTGAATCGATTTTATCGTGTGACTGGTCAGCCCGCTTCTAGTGGTGTAGCTCTTGGTTTGCCTGTCGGTGAATGGGAAACTATAGCACTTGGTGCTAGTGTTTCTGATGCGGCTAAGGCTCGTAGTTTCCTTTCTGCTGCAGGGGCTTCTGTTGACGTTCAAGTTAGGTTTCATGGGGAAGACTTGGAAAAAGATGAATTTAGTAATCCGAGGGGTCGTGGCTGGGGTAAACGTCGTTCTGTTGCACGTGATTATTTGTTTGTAGAAAGGCCAATGCTTGGGTCAGTGCGAATTGGGCCAGATCTTGCAAATGTAGGTGCTCGCCTTTCTCGATCGACTCTAATGAGAATTTTGCTGAATCCTAAATCAGTGCGACAGAACAGTAAAATGCCTCAACACTCATACCTCTTTGAATTGGTAGAAAAGAGTGAAGGTAAAGGTCTAATTGCAGTAAGGGAGGGGGAAAGAGAAATTTACTATAAGCCTACCAAGGATGCAGAGGCTTTAGTGGATTATCTATTAAATCTAAAGAGTGCTAATTATCCTTTAGAAGAGGCTCCAGTTTATCAGCCGTTTACTTCCTCTCTGCCAAAGCCAGCGACATCAGAAAAGGAAGTGGAGAAGTTAGCTGATGGCGAAGATATAGATTCTAGTAAATAATATATATAATTTAACGATTAAACATGGCAGCAAAAAAACAGGAAGAGAGCATGGAACAAACTAATTCCAATCTTGGAGGTCCTAGCCCTTGGGTGTATGTACTTATGCTGTTTTTAGTTTATTGGGGAATTAATTATTTAGATGGGCACAGTGGTGGGTTTAATGCAAAGGTTTATGCTCCGCATAAGAATGCAATGACTGTTGCTAATCTTAAGGTGCAAAAATCAGCAGAGGATTTGGCTTTTGAAGGAGGAGCACGTGTGTATAGAGGTATTTGTGCTGCATGCCACCAGCCAAATGGTAAAGGTAGTGACAATGCAGGTTATCCCCCACTTGCTGGATCTGAATGGGTTCTTAATCAATCTCCAGATAGAGTGATTGCGATAATTAATAATGGTATCCAAGGCCCTGTTGAAGTCGCAGGTCAAACTTATGGAAAAGTAGCAATGCCGGCACAAGGAGGAGCTTTAAGTGACGAGGATATTGCTAATGTTTTGAGCTATATTCGACGAAACTCTGATTGGGGCGATGAACACAACCTTAGCGTAATTACTGCAGAAGAAGTGAATCAGGTGCGTGCAGAAATTGCAGACCGAACTTCGGCTTGGACAGCTGAGGAATTGATAAATCAATTTCCTGATAGCCAGTAAACTGTCTTTGTATTCTTAAAATTATTAAAACGCCGTTATTCATGGCGTTTTTTTGTTTTATGGGTTAATTAAAATGTGGCTTGGCTGGACAGAGTGATTCAGTTTCAATCCTTTTCCACGAATGACGTCTCGCTATCTCGCTATTGACTTGGGTGCGGAGAGTGGTCGAGTGATGCTTGGCACACTTGAGAGTGGGCGTATTTCTCTAAAGGAACTTTCTCGATTTATTAATAAGCCTATCCGAGATGGTGATGGGATGTATTGGAATATCCCGGCATTACTGGATGGAATACGTGATGGATTAGTTAGAGCGGGTGCTTTAGGGCAATCAATAAGCAGTGTGAGTGCGGACGCTTGGGGGGTTGACTATGTATTGATCGATAATGAGGGTCAAATTATGGAGCCAGTTTTTCACTATCGTCATCCGCGAACTGTCGATGTAGAGAAAAAAGTTTTAGATAAAGTCGATTGGCCAACTTTATTTGATGAGAGCGGTGTTCAGTATATGTTGCTCAATACCAGTATCCAATTGTCTTCTGAAGATCCGAAGCGCTTGGTTATGGCTAAAACTATTCTAACGATTGCTGATGCTTTTAATTATCTTCTCAGTGGAGTTGCTAAAATTGAGGTGTCTATGGCTAGTACCACACAGTTGTATAATCCACGTTTGGCTCGATGGAGTGATCGTTTGATAGGCGCCCTGGGGTTCCCTAAGCGTATATTTCCTGAGGTTGTTAGTCCTGCTACAACTTTGGGACCACTTAAGCCTGACCTTTTAGAGGAAAGCGGTTTAACTAATATTAATGTTGTTGCCTCCTTGTCGCATGATACAGCATGTGCTGTTGCTGCCTGTCCAACTAATAGCGAACGGTGGGCTTATATTAGTTCGGGGACTTGGTCGTTGATGGGGCTGGAATTAACTGATCCCATTGTCACTGATGATTGTCGCGAACTAAATTTTACTAATGAGATTGGTTATGGGAATTCTACTCGTTTGCTAAAGAATATCATAGGTCTTTGGCTGGTGCAGGAGTGCCGTCGTTCATGGGCAACGCAGGGAAATGTATATAGTTATGATGAACTAACTGAAATGGCAATGAAATCCGAGCCTCACCGATCGGTTTTGAATCCTTCTGATTCACGTTTTTTAGCTCCGGATAATATGCCACAGCGTATTGTTGAGATATGTAATGAAACTAATCAGTTGGTGCCGGAAACACCTGGAGCGATTATTCGTTGTGTGCTGGAGAGCCTAGCTTTGTTGTATTCGCGAACTCTTCGTGAAGCGGAGAAGCTGGTTGGTTGGAAGGTGGAAAGGTTACATATCGTTGGAGGTGGAAGTAAAAATGTACTGTTAAACCAACTTACAGCTGACGCAGCTAACATTGATGTTATTGCAGGGCCGACGGAGGCAACAGCATCTGGTAATGTGCTGGTACAAGCTATCGCCGAAGGTGTTGTCAGTGATCTGAATGAGGCTCGGCAAATTATTAACCGATCGTTCGATACAGAAACTTTTAATCCGAAAGTTTCGTTGCAACTTGATACTATGATTACTCGATTTGATCAGCTTTGTGGTAATTCACAACTATGATGTAAAAATGTCCTCAGATTTATTTCAAGATTTCCTTGCTAAAAATGGAGCCGAGTTTGGAGAGCTTACTGGAAAGAGAGTGGTGCAGAGTTATGGGGATGTAGTTGCTGAACATCGTTCATTAACCGAATCAGTAGCCTTAATTGATCTTACTTCCCGTAGCTGCATGGCTGTACTTGGTAATGATCGAGTAAAATATATCAACGGACAGGTCACTAATGAAGTAATGGGGCTTCGCCCAGGGCAAGGTTGTTATGCAGCACTTGTTAACGTTAAAGCTAAGATGCAGTCCGATTTGAATATCTATCGGCTTGAAGATGAATTGATTCTTGATTTTGAACCGGGAATGTTTGAGATAGTCAATATGCGACTTAAGAGCAATATTGTCTCCGATCAAGTTGAGATTGTAGATGTTTCACCGCATTTTGGGTTACTTAGTTTGCAGGGCCCTAGTACTTGCGATGTTCTTGAATCACTTGGCTTGTCAATACCGGTTGAACCTTTATCACACATTAAAGTATCTCTGCCGGATATGGGGGAATGGTTCTTAATGTGTAATTCTCGTTTTGGATTCATTGGGTGCGATTTGTATATCCCTATACCCTATTTGGCTAAAGCAGCAGAACGATTATTTATAGAGACGGTTGAGCAAGGCGGTGGATTTGCTGGTTGGCAGGCTACGGAAATATCTCGGATAGAGGCTGGTATTCCACGATTTGGAAGTGAAATGGATCAGGATACATTACCGCCTGAGGTCAATATTCAGCACCGAGCTATAAGTTATTCTAAGGGATGTTATATTGGTCAGGAAATTATTGCTCGGATTCGTACTTATGGTCGAGTGAACCGCACGCTTGTTGGCTTTCGATTTGATAAGGACCTAATAGAAAGTGTAGTCTCAGGTTCATTACTTGAAGATGAATCAGGTAAGATTGTTGGTAAAATAACAAGTATTGCTCACTCGCCTAATTTTGGGCTTGTTGGATTAGGCCTAGTCAGGCGGACTCATGCTGACTTAGGTAATGTTTTGACTGCTAAAGTTCCGGCAGTTGGACGCGCTACTGTTACTGCCATTCCTTTTAATGAGTGTTGAAAGCTTGTATAATATTTTTAGTGCAATAGTCATTTAGTTTAAGGCTAACAAAAAACTTGCGCATGACGTGTGCTTCACTTAATAAAACCAGCTGCCGCTGCATTGCTTCGGTTATTGGATGCCTCGATAGCTCAATGGTAGAGCAGTTGACTCTTAATCAATTGGTTGAAGGTTCGAGTCCTTCTCGGGGTACCAAAAATTTCTAAGAAATAAGCTGGATTTAAGTTCCTCTGACTTTCTATTTTTTCCA
>Ga0115011_10000954_pt1 | contig 21567 bp, 23 predicted proteins | sample TroAtlMetagenome_2_FD_88705 | JGI IMG/M metagenome (GOLD analysis project Ga0115011, IMG submission 88705) | Marine eukaryotic phytoplankton communities from Atlantic Ocean - Tropical Atlantic ANT8 Metagenome | ecosystem: Environmental > Aquatic > Marine > Oceanic | place: Tropical Atlantic...
GGACGTTGAAAGGGCCGGGGAATTGTGGGGCGGCTATCATAGTTGGGGCCGTCAACTCAGCCGTCCTTCTCCCCTTGCGGGAGAAGGGCATGGCTGATGGCCTGCCGGGACCGATCCTCGGGTCAAGCCCGAGTATAAGGGGATGGTCCCGGCCACGAAAAAACCCGCCGGAGCGCGCTCCGGCGGGTTGATCAGTCGGCGTTGGAACGGCGGGCCCTAGTGGGCGATGCCCTTCCAGATGCGGCGGTAGCTGGCATAGGTCAGGCCGGCGAAGATGAACAGGAAGGCCAGCACGCCCATGCCCGTGCGCTTGCGCTCGGTGGCGTGGGGATCGGACGCCCAGGCGATGAAGGCGGCGACGTCCTTTGAGTACTGGTCCACCGTCTGGGGCGAGCCATCGTCATAGGTCACCTGACCATCGGCCAGCGGATTGGGCATGGCGATGAAGCCGCCCTTGGGCACGTGGTCGGGATCGCCGGTCCAGAACGGCGACAGATCGCCCGGCATATAGGGGTTGTAGTACTGGCCCGGAGCCATCTGCAGGCCTTCGGGCGCCGGCACATAGCCCGACAGCAGGGAGTAGATGTAGTCGGCACCACCGGCGCGAGCCTTGGCCATCACCGAGAGGTCGGGCGGCGCAGCCCCGCCGTTGGCCCCGGCGGCCGCCGTGGCGTTCGGATAGGGATTGGGGAAGCGGTCGGCCGGGGTGGCCGGACGCATGATCGATTCACCGGTCTCGGAGTCGATGTCCGGCACCTGGACCTCGGCCGCGAGCACGCGGACGTAGGGATTATCGGCCGGTCCGCCCTTGAAGTGCGAGTCGTAGAAGGGCCCGCCGGGCTGGCCGAGGTTGCGGAAGGACATCAGGTCCATGCCGTGGCAGGCGGCGCAGACCTCTCGGTAGACCTTGTAGCCCCGCTGCAGCTGGGCCTGGTCAAAGGTGCCGAACGGCCCCTCGAAGCTGAAGCCACCCGAGCGGGGCGCCTTGCCCCCGCCGCCGGCGGCGCCGGCCGGAGCGGCGATGGCGACCAGGCTGACGGCGGCGACAGCCGAGGCGACGATCTTGAACACGGTAGAACGGGTCCCGTTTTGAATGGTCATGACGATCAGGCCTTCTGCTCGGGGATGCCACCGTCAAGCACCGGTTCGGAGATCGAATGCGGTACCGGCAGGGGCGTCTCCTTGAGGCCGACCCAGGGCATGATGATCAGGAAGAAGGCGAAGTAGTAGGCGGTCAGCAGGCGGGTCAGCCACAGATAGCTGTTCAGCTGGCCGTCCAGCAGCATGAAGCTGGGCATGCCGGGCACCACCTGGGCGTCGGGCAGCTGGGCGCCGCACCAGCCGAGGCCGAAGCAGACCACGAGGAAGATCAGGAAGAAGACCTTCATCGTCGGGCGATAGCGCATGGAGCGCACCCGCGAGGTGTCCAGCCAGGGGATGACGAACAGCACGCCGATGGCGCCGAACATGGCCAGCACACCGCCGAACTTGTCGGGAATGGCGCGCAGGATGGCGTAGAAGGGCAGCATATACCACTCGGGCACGATGTGCGCCGGCGTCACCAGCGGGTTGGCCGGGATCGAGTTGTCCGCATGGCCCAGGGCGTTCGGCATATAGAAGACGAACAGGGCGAACAGGATCAGGAACAGGATGATGGCAAAGCCGTCCTTGACCGTGAAATAGGGGTGGAACGGCAGGGTGTCCTTGGCGGTGCGTTCCTTGGGAATGAGGATGCCCGTCGGGTTGTTCTGACCCGCCGTGTGCAGTGCCCACAGGTGCAGCACGACCACGCCGAAGATCACGAACGGCAGCAGATAGTGAAGCGAGAAGAAGCGGTTCAGCGTGGCATTGTCGATGGCCGGACCGCCGCGCAGCCAGATCAGCAGGGGCTCGCCCACCACCGGCACGGCACCGATCAGGTTGGTGATCACCTCGGCGCCCCAGAAGGACATCTGGCCCCAGGGCAGGACGTAGCCGAGGAAGGCGGTGGCGATCATCAGGAAGAAGATGATGCAGCCGAGGATCCAGATGATCTCGCGCGGCGCCTTGTAGGAGCCGTAGTACAGGCCCCGGAGCATGTGCAGATAGACGGCGATGAAGAACATCGAGGCGCCGTTGGCGTGCACATAGCGGATCAGCCAGCCGCCGTTGACGTCACGCATGATGCGCTCGACCGAGGCGAAGGCCATTTCGGTGTTGGGCACATAGTGCATGGCCAGCACGATGCCGGTGACGATCTGGATCACCAGGCAGAGCATCAGGATGCCGCCGAAGGTGTACCAGTAGTTCAGGTTCCGCGGCGTCGGCAGCGACATATAGTCGGCGCCGAAGCGGACGATCGGAAGACGGGTATCAAGCCACTTCTCGATGCCGGTCTTGGGGACGTAGGTGGATTCGTGGTCGCTCATGGTCTGTCCGTCCGTCCTCAGCCGATCCGCACGCGGGTGTCGGAGATATATTCATAGGCGGGCACGACCAGATTGGTCGGCGCGGGGCCTTTGCGGATGCGTCCCGAGGTGTCGTAGTGCGAGCCGTGGCAGGGGCAGAACCAGCCGCCGTAATCCCCGGCGTTGAAGGTCGGCACGCAGCCCAGGTGGGTGCAGGAGCCGATCACGACCAGATACTGCTCATGGCCGGCCTTGATGCGCTCGGCATCGGGCTGGGGATCCTTGAGGGCGCTCAGCGGCGTGCTGGTGGCTTCCTGGATCTCGGCCGGGGTGCGGTAGCGCACGAACACCGGCTTGCCCTGCCACTTGATGACCACCTGCATGCCCTCGGCGACCTTGGTCAGGTCGAACTCGATGGTCGACAGGGCCAGGGTGTCGGCAGCGGGGTTCATCTGGTTGACCAGGGGCCAGGCCATCATGACCCCGGCACCGACCGCGGCCGCGCCGGCAGCGACGTGAATGAAGTCGCGGCGGGTGGCGGTCTCGCCCGCACCCTGTCCGTCGTGGTTCAGCTCGACCGATTCGGTCACATCACACCTCTCATGGGCCCCGATGGACCCGGACCGGGCCATCGACGGTATCGTCCTTGTTTGACGCGAGACCTCATACACCAGCTGCGCGGCCCGGATTTGCGGCTCTTCGCCGCAAGACGGCGTATGCCTTGAGAAAGACTCGCAAAACCAGCCGCGACAAGCCCCCGGCTCGCGCGTAGAAGGGCCTTAGAATGCGTCTCGCCCTTTTTCAACCAGCCATTCCGCAGAACGTGGGCGCGTGCATCCGCCTGTCGGCCTGTTTCGGCGTGGAATTGCATGTGATCGAGCCGACCGGCTTCCGGTTTGACGACCGGGCGATGAAGCGTGCGGCGCTGGATTACGGGCCTCTGGGCCATATGACGCGGCACGCCGACTGGGACGCCTTCCAGCGGGACCGCGGGGCCGGCCGGCTGGTGCTGTTCACGACGAAGGGGGCTGACCCCCTGACGGATTTCCGGTTCCAGCGGGATGATGTGCTGCTGTTCGGCTCGGAGCCGTCCGGGGCGCCGGACCATGTGCATGAGGCCGCCGACGCGCGGGTGCTGATTCCGCTGAAGCCCGGGGCGCGGTCCCTGAACCTGGCAGTCAGCGCGGGCATCGCCTGCTGGGAGTGGACACGGCAGCTGGGCTGACAACGCCCCTGCCCTGTCCGGAAAAATCGACTAGAAGCCAGCCATGGACACCACCGCCCCTGCCCCGCAGCCCGATCTGGACACGTTGAAGATCGACACCCGCGCCTGGTTTGAGTCCTTGCGCGACCGGATCCACGCGGCGCTGGAGGCGCTGGAGGATGCCGCGGATCCGGCCCTCTATCCCGGCGAGCCCGGCCGTTTCGTGCGCACGGAGTGGCAGCGGCCCGAGGGCGGCGGCGGGGTGATGGGCATGCTGCACGGGCGGCTGTTCGAAAAGGCCGGAGTGCACTGTTCGACGGTGCACGGCACGTTTCCCGAGGACTATGCCAGACAGGTGCCGGGTGCCGCCGAGGACCCGCGCTTTTTCGCCACGGGCATCAGCCTGATCATCCATCCGCGCAATCCGCGCGTGCCCGCTGTGCACATGAACACGCGCTTCATCGCGACGACGAAGGGCTGGTTCGGTGGCGGCGGCGACCTGACCCCTGTGCTGGACGTCGACCGGCGGGAGGATGCGCCCGACACGGTCGCCTTCCACGCCGCCTACAAGGCCGCCTGTGACCGGCATGACGCGGAGTACTACCCCCGCTTCAAGGCGTGGTGCGACGAGTATTTCTGGCTGGCGCATCGCAAGGAGCCGCGCGGCACCGGCGGCATCTTCTATGACCATCTGGACAGCGGCGACCGGGCGGCGGACTTCGCCTTTACGCGGGATGTCGGCGATGCCTTCCTCGCGGCCTATCCGGACATTGTACGGGGCCGGATGGGCGAGGCCTGGACCGAGGCCGAGCGCGAGGAACAACTGATCCGGCGCGGTCGCTACGTCGAGTTCAACCTGCTGTACGACCGGGGCACGACCTTCGGCCTGAAGACCGGCGGCAATGTCGAGGCGATCCTCAGCTCCATGCCGCCCGAGGTGAAGTGGCCCTAGGGCGTAAAGGCGGCGTCACCCCGCAGGAACGTCCGCAGCCATTCGCCGACGGCATCGCGGTCGTTGGCAGTCTTGAGACTTTCCAGCGCGGGATCGACGCGGTCGGCACCGATGCGGTCGCGGCGTCCCTCGGCGAGGGCGGAGGCAAAGGCGGGCGTGAATTCCGGGTGGCACTGCATGGAGATGGCATCGTCGTCCCAGGCGAGCCCGGCGAAGGGGGTGAAGTCGCTGGACAGGATCACGCGGGCGCCCTCGGGCTTCTCGACCACCTGATCCTGATGCGAGACGGGAATGGCGATGGTCGACAGGGGCGGTTGCATCCACGCCTCGGTCGCCCGGACGTCATAGCGATGCAGGCCGACACCCCATCCGCGATCCGACTTTTCCACCCGACCGCCCAGCGCCTGGGCCATGGCCTGATGGCCGAAGCAGATGCCGACCATGCGGGTCTGGCCCTTCGCCGAGGCGACCCAGTCCAGCAGGCGACCGATCCAGGGTTCGCCGTCATAGACGCCTGCGGGCGAGCCGGTGATGATCACCCCGTCGAAGGCCCCGGGGTCGGGCGGGGCGCTGTGGCGGACGTCGATCGTGCGGGTTTCGAATCCTTGACCCAGCAGCCGCGAGACCATCTGCGGATAGCGGCCGTGTTCCGGGGACAGGTCGGAGGGCGGGGCCCCGGTCTCGAGGATGGCGATGCGGGGCTTTCTGGTCTCGGTCATGGCGTGGATATGGCCGTCGAGGCACGACTTGGTAAGGGGAATGGTCTATGAGGCGACCATGTCCACCGCCGATTCCGACGCCGTCGTCCTGATCAATGTCTACAAATGCGACCCTGCGCGTCAGGACGCCCTGATGGACGCCCTGACCGTGATGGTCGGGCGTCAGCGCGGGCTGGACGGCTTTGTGTCCGCGACCCTGCATCGGGGCGTGAACGGCAAGGTCTGTGCGGTGCATGGCGTCTGGGCCAGCCGCGAGGACTGGAAGGCCATGACGCGTGATCCGGCCATCGTCGAGGCCATGAGCCCGATCATGAACCTCGCAACCTTCGAGCCCAATCTGTACGAGCCGGGCGAGACGTTCGACTGAGGCCTCAGGCCCACCAGACCTCGGCCCTGGCGCCGGTGTCGCCGAGGGTTTCCGCCACCCAGCCGCACACTTGCTGCGCCACGGCCTCGGCCCCCTCGGGCGGGTTGAGCATGACGAGGGTGCAGCCGTTCATCTTCATCGGATTGGTCAGGGGCCGCAGACGGGCCTCGGCCACCAAGACGGGACCGGGCTTGCCGGCCGACAGGCGGCGCAGGAAGCCGTCGAAGGTCTCCATGTCCTTGAGCGGGGTCCAGATGGCGACGGTCGCCGTCGGGTCGCGCCGGACCACCGCCGCCGCCGCGTCTGCCGCCCGCTGATAGTCGTCGGCCTGTTCGAACGGCGGGTCGATCAGCACCAGCGGCCCGCGCGCGTTTGCGGTCGCTTCGGCCAGCGCCTCATAGCCATCCCCTGCCCGGCCGTTCGCCGCCGGCCAGTCGGCCAGGGCCTGATCCAGCAGATCGACCACCGGCGGGTTCATTTCAAAGCCGACATAGGCGTCGCCCTTGCCCAGCCGTCGGGCGACCAGCAGGGGCGAGCCGGGATAGAAGCGCACACCGCCATCCGGATTGAGGGCCGCGACCTCTCCGGCCAGGGCCTTGATCGCGAGCGGCAGGGCCTCGCTGGCCATCAGCCGGGCCACGCCCGCCTCGGCCTCACGCGAGCGCACGGCGTCGCCGGTCAGGTCATAGAGGCCCGCCCCCGCGTGGGTGTCGACCACCGTCAGCGGACCCCGGGCGCGCCTCCGGTCAACCAGCCACAGCAGCAGGGCGTGCTTGACCAGATCGGCGAAGTTTCCGGCGTGAAAGCTGTGACGGTAGTTCATGCCCGCTCGTCCCCCTGTCCGCCCTGCGGGTCAAGAGGAACCGTGCGGTGCGCGGCCGCGTTGCCGATCCGCCATGATCCTCTGTGTGCCGCGATGACGGCCTCCCCCCTGTCCGACACGGATCCCGAGCTGCCCGCCGGCCTGAGCTGGTGCAGCGACGACCATGCCGGATTTTCGCGCCGGCGGGCGGGCAAGGGTTTCACCTATCTGGATCGCAAGGGCGCGGTGATCCGAGACCCGAAGGTCAGGGCGCGCATCAACGCCCTGGCCATTCCGCCGGCCTGGACCGATGTCTGGATCTGCCCCCGCGCCAATGGCCATATCCAGGCGATCGGGCGGGATGCCAAGGGGCGGAAACAGTACCGCTATCACGCCGATTGGAGCCGCCACGCTTCGGAGTCGAAATTCGACCGGCTGTCGGCCTTTGCCCGCGCCCTGCCCCGGCTGCATGAGCGGGTCGAGGCCGATCTGAACAAGCGGGGGCCGTGCCGCGACAAGGTGCTGGCCACCGTTGTGCGGCTGCTGGAGCTGACCCTGATCCGCATCGGCAATGCCCGCTATGCCAAGGAGAACCGGTCCTATGGCCTGACCACGCTGAACAAGCGGCACCTGGAGGTGGACGGGGCTTCGCTGACCTTCGCCTTTCGCGGCAAGAGCGGCCAGAGCCATGAAGTGTCGCTGCGCGACCGGCGACTGGCGCGGGTCATCCGCAGCCTGCGCGAACTGCCCGGCCAGCCGGTGTTCCAGTACCGCGATCCGGAGGGGGACCTGTCGACCGTCACCTCGGACGCGGTGAACGCCTATATCCGCGATGCCATGGGTGAGGACTTTTCGGCCAAGGATTTCCGCACCTGGGCCGGGACGCTGTCGGCAGCGCGGGTGCTGCGGGAGACGGAACCGGCGACCTCGCCCACCGATGCGAAGCGCAAGATCGTCGCCTGTTGCCGGACGGTGTCGGGCCTGCTGGGCAATACGCCGACGGTGTGCCGGTCGTCCTATATCCACCCCAGGGTGCTGGAGCGGTTCGAGGCCGGAGACCTGGCCGAGGTTCTGCCCGGCCCGGACGCCAAATCCTTCGAGACGCGGCTGAGGCGGATGCTGGAGGCCTGAAGTCGCCGCCGGATCAGGCGGCCTTTGACCAGTCGAGGACGACCTTGCCCGACTTGCCCGACTTCATGACCTCGAAGCCGTCGCGGTACTGGTCGTAGGCCAGCTGGTGGGTGATGAGCGGCTGAAGGTCGAGGCCGGCCTTGAGCAGGCCCAGCATCTTGCGCCAGGTGGTGAACATCTCGCGGCCATAGACGCCCTTGATGGTCAGGGCCTTGAGGATGATGGCGCCCCAGTCGGTCTCCATCGGCTTGGACGGAATGCCCAGCAGGGCCAGGCCGCCGCCCATGATCAGGGTGTCGACGCACTGTTTGAAGGCCACCGGGCTGCCCGACATTTCCAGCGCCACGTCAAAGCCGACCTTCATGCCCAGTTCGGGGATGACGTCGTGCAGGTCTTCCTTGAGCGTGTTCACGGTGCGGACGCCCGGCGCGACCTTTTGCGCCAGCTCGAGGCGGAAGTCGTTGATGTCGGTCAGGACCACGGTGCGCGCGCCGGCGTGGCGGGCGACGGCGGCGGCCATGATGCCGATGGGACCGGCGCCGGTGACCAGCACGTCCTCGCCGAGCAGGTCGAACTGCTGGGCTGTGTGCACGGCATTGCCGAACGGGTCGAGGATGGAGCCGATCTCGTAGGGCACATCGTCCGGCAGTTCGATGACGTTGAAGGCCGGGGCCACGACAAACTCGGCAAAGGCCCCCTGACGGTTGACGCCGATGCCGCGGGTGGCCGGATCGAGGTGGAAGTGGCCCGCGCGGGCCGCTTCGGAATTCAGGTCGATGACGTGGCCCTCGGCCGAAACACGCTGACCGATCTTCAGCGGACGATCAACATCCTTGCCGATGAAGACGATCTCGCCCGAGAACTCGTGACCGGTGATCATCGGGACGGGCACATTCTTTTGCGACCACTCGTCCCAGTTCCAGATGTGGATATCGGTGCCGCAGACGGCGGTCTTGTGGACCTTGATCAGCACATCCTCCGGACCGGCCTGGGGGATGGGGGCGTCGATCAGCTCAAGGCCCTCTGCGGGCTTCATCTTGGCCAGGGCCTTCATGGTGTCGGTCATTTGATCACTCCCAATTCCTTGCCGGCGGTTCTGAACGCTTCAACGGCCTGGTCGATCTGGTCAAAGGTGTGGGCGGCGGACATCTGGGTCCGGATACGGGCCTGGCCGCGCGGCACCACGGGGAAGCTGAAGCCGATCACATAGACGCCCAGCTCCAGCATGCGGGCGGCCATGTCCTGGGCGAGGCGGGCGTCACCCAGCATCACCGGAATGATCGGATGCTCGCCGGGCAGCAGGTCGAACCCGGCCCCGGTCATGGCGGCGCGATAGCGGGCGGCATTGGCGAACAATTGCTTACGCAGGACGTCGCCCTCCTCGCCGGCGGCGATGCGAATGGCCTCGAGCGACGAGCCACACACGGCGGGGCTGAGGGCGTTCGAGAACAGATAGGGCCGGGCCCGCTGTTTCAGCAGGGCCACCACCGGGGCGGTCGCGCAGATGAAGCCGCCCATGGCCCCGCCCAGCGCCTTGCCGAAGGTGCCGGTGACGAAGTCGACCTTGATCCCGCAATGGGCGTAGGAGCCGCGGCCCTGCGGGCCCATGAAGCCGGTGGCGTGGCAGTCGTCGACCATGATCAGGGCGTCGTATGTGTCGGCCAGCGCCCGGATCTCGGCGAGCTTCGCCACATAGCCGTCCATCGAGAAGGCGCCGTCGGTAGCGATGATGATGTCGCGCGCGCCGTCGGCCCGGGCCTGCTTCAGCTGGGCCTCGAGGTCGGCCATGTCGGAGTTGGCAAAGCGGTAGCGCTTCGCCTTGCAGAGGCGCACCCCGTCAATGATCGAGGCATGGTTCAGGCTGTCGGAGACGATGGCGTCCTCAGCCCCGAACAGCGGCTCGAAGATGCCGCCATTGGCGTCGAAGGCGGCGGCGAACAGGATGGTGTCTTCAAAGCCGAGGTAGTCGGCGATGGCGCGCTCCAGCTCCTTGTGGATCTCCAGGGTGCCGCAAATGAAGCGCACGGAGGCGGTGCCCGCGCCCCAGCGTTCCTGGGCCCTGATGCCCGCCTGGACGACGCGCTCGTCCCCGGCCAGACCCAGATAGTTGTTGGCGCAGAAGTTCAGCACCTTCTGTCCCGCCACCTCGATCACAGGCCCCTGTCGCGAGGCGATGATCCGTTCGGGCTTGGTCAGGCCCTGGGCGTCGATGTCGGCCAGCTCGGCGGCGATGCGGTCGTGGAAGCTCGTCATGGGCGCTCCGCTAGACGGTTTTGACGACGGCATAAAGCCCTGCCCGATGTCACAGCTTCGGCATCAGCGCCCGGCGGAGATTTCCGCGGTCGCGCGCAGCGGGCCGACCTTGATCCGACCGCCGCAGACCGTCATCTCCTGATCGACCGTCAGGGGCGCGGTGTCGCCCGGGGCGGTGACCCGCAGGCCCTGAATGACCGGGCAGCGGGTCTCGCCCTCGCTCTCGTGAGGCACGACGTTCCAGCCGATGTCGAAAAAGGCGCTGGCGCCCGGGGACAGCTCGACCGGGCGGGGCGGCTCGTCCGGATCGCCGGTGATCCAGGGGTCGGCGCGGATGGCGACGACCGGGCGCCCCTCGCCGTCCCTCAGGGTCACGCCGGGGTAGCCGGTCACACTGCAGGTCCCGGTCCCGGCATTGCGCAGCGACAGCATCAGACCGCGATTGCCGGCCCCGGCGTCCGAACTCTCAACCTCAAGGGCCAGTTGCGGTCCGGCGCAGGCCGGGGCCGTGGCCATGGACTGCGGATTGCTGGCCGGGGTCAGGGGCTGGCCCTTGCGCACGCAGCGTTCCAGCTCGATGCCCTGGGGGCGACCTTCGGCATCGAGGCGGCTGAGGCGGCCTTCCTCGCGGCCATCCCGATTGGCCGACCACCACTCCAGTTCCTCGCCGGTATAGCGGGCCCCGCTGCCGGACGTGACCGGGCGGAGGCGATACGACCGGCCCTCATAGGTGAGGGCAGCGGTGCGGTCGGTGGCATAGATGACCGACAGGCTTCTGCCGCTGGCGCAGTCATAGGCGATCGCCACGCCCGTAGCGGGTGCCTCATCGGGCACGGGAGCCTCGACGGGCTCGGGCGGGTTCGCCTGGTCCCCGGAACAGGCCGCAAGGCCCAGGGTCCCCAACGCCAGCACGCCTCCCAGCTGCCTGATCATGTCATCGTCCCTCGCTCTGTAGCGTCACTATAGCGCATCAGGGTGCCCGGAAGTTTCGGAGACAGCTTCTTGCGAAGCGTTCTCATTTACGATAGCACGACGCGACCATTCAGGAGAGTGTCATGATCAAACCCTTCGCGCCTGTCCGCGCCCTTGCCGGGGCCTTCGCCCTGGCCCTGCTGGTTGCCGCCTGCGGCCAGTCCGAGCCGGAGGCTGAGGGGTCCACGCCGCCCGCCGATGCCGGCGTGGTCAATCTGTACACCGCGCGCCACTATGACAGCGACCTGCGGCTCTATGAGCGCTTCACCGAGCTGACCGGCATTCGCGTGAACCGGATCGAGGGCAATGCCGATACCCTGATCGCCCGCATGCAGACCGAGGGCGAGGCCAGCCCGGCCGATGTGTTCGTCTCGGCCGATGCCGGCGCCCTGTGGCGCGTGCAGGAGGCCGGCCTGTTCCAGCCCGCCAACTCAACCGTGCTGCAGGAGGCCATTCCGGCCAATCTGCGCGAGCCCGGCGGGCACTGGTTCGGCTTCAGCCGGCGCGCCCGCATCGTCGCCTATGATGCGGCCAAGGTGCGCCCGGAAGAGGTCGACACCTATGAAGAACTGGCCTCGCCCCGTTTCCGCGGCAAGCTGTGCGTGCGGCCGGCCGATCACGTCTACAACCTGTCGCTGGTGGCGGCCCTGCTCGAGGCCTGGGGGCCTGAAAAGACCGAACAATGGGTTCGCGGCATCGTCGCCAACCTGGCCCGCCAGCCGGAAGGCGGTGACCGCGACCAGATCCGGGCCGTCGGTGCCGGAATCTGCGAGATCGCCATCACCAACAGCTATTATTACATCCGACTGGCCTCGGGAGACGACGCGGGGGACCGCGAGATCACCTCGCGCGTCAAGCTGGCCTTCCCGTCGCTGGACGGACGCGGGGCCCATGTGAACATCTCGGGCGGGGGCGTCGCAGCCCATGCGCCGAACTATGACAATGCGGTCCGGCTGCTGGAATTCCTGGCCTCCCCGGAAGCCCAGATGATGGTGTCGGAACACAACAATGAGTATCCGGCCAGCCCGTCGGTGACCGTGCCGGCCCCGGTCAGCGCCTATGCGCCGTTCGAGGCCCATCCGATGTCGGTCGCCCGGTACGGGGCCCGGCAGGCCGAGGCACAGGCCCTGATGAGCCGGGCGGGCTGGCGATAGGCCCGACCCCTGCCCCGACGACGCTGAAGGCCCGCTCCGGTTTCCGGGGCGGGCTTTCGCCTTTGGTGTGGATGGGACTGGGCGCGGCGCTGGTGGCGATCCTGCCCCTGATCGGGGTGGTGACGACGGCACTGAGCGAAGGACAGGCGGACATCGCCGGAACGGACCTGGCCCGCTACGCCCTGACCTCGGTCGCCCTGTCGGCCCAGGTGGCGGTGCTGACCACCGTTCTTGGCGTGACGGCGGCCTGGCTGGTCGTGGGGCATGATTTCCCGGGGCGGCGCTGGCTGAGCTGGGCGCTGGCCCTGCCGCTGGCCGCCCCGGCCTTCGCCCTGGCCTATGGCTATGCCGATCTGTTCGATGCGGCGGGCGACCTGCGCATCTGGATGCGGGGGACACTGGGATTCGACATGCCGTTCGAAATGCGCAGTCTCGGCGGGGCGGGCCTGATCCTGTCGCTGGCCTTTTACCCCTATGTCTATCTGGCCATGCGGGCGGCGCTGCTGAACCAGTCGTCGCAGGCCGTCGAGGCGGCGCGCATGCTGGGGGCCTCGCCGCTGCGGGCCTTTCTGACCGTGGCCCTGCCGATGGCGCGTCCGGCGCTGGCCGCCGGCGTGGCGCTGGCAGTCATGGAGACTCTGGCGGACTATGGGGCAGTGCAGTTTCTGGGCGTGCAGACCCTGACCACCGGCGTGGTGCGGGCCTGGTTCGTGTTCGGCTCGGTCGAGGCCGCCGCCCGGATCGCCCTGCCCCTTCTGGCCTTTGCCGCCGTGCTGATGTGGATCGAGCGGATGGGCCGGTCGGGCGCCGATCACGACAGCGGACGCGGACGCTGGCGCCCCCTGAGCCTTCACCGGCTGTCGCCCTTCAAGGCGGCGCTGGCCACCGGGTTCTGCCTGATGCTGGTTGGTCTGGGGCTCGTCCTGCCGCTGGGATGGATGGCCCACAAGATGATCGGCATCGCGCCCGAGTGGCCGCGCCTGATCGCTGCCGCGCACTACAGCGTCAGTCTGGCGGTCATGGCGGCGCTGGTGACCGTTGCGCTTGCCGCCCTGCTGGCCCTCGGATCGGCGCGGCATCCGCTGGCAGCGCGGGTCGCCAGTCTGGGATATGCGACGCCGGGCGCGGTCATGGCCATCGGCCTGCTGATCCCCGCCGCCGTCCTGTGGCGGCTGGTGCCGGGATCGGTCGGCGGCTTCGGACTGGGCATTGCCTTGCTGATCTATGCCTATGCCGCCCGGCTGATGGCCGCCGCCTTCGAGCCGATCGAGGCCGGGCTGAACCGGGTGACGCCATCGGTGGTGCAGGCCTCACGCATGCTGGGCCGCAGCGAGACCGGCACGGCCCGGGCCGTTCAGTTGCCGCTGGCGCGCGGGGCCCTGTTCACGGCTGCCCTCGTCGTGTTCGTGGATGTGATGAAGGAGCTGCCCGCAACCCTGATGCTGCGCCCGTTCAACGTCGACACGCTGGCGGTCATGGCCGACAACTATGCGCGGGATGAGCGGCTGGCCAATGCCGGGTGGCCGACCCTGTTGCTCGTTCTGCTGGCCCTGCCCGCCGTGCTGTGGTTGACCCGCAAGATCAGCGCCTCGCGCCCCGGAGAACCATGACCGAGTCCCGCACCCTGATCGCCACCGGACTGACCCGCCGCTACGGGAACCGCGCCGGGGTGCATGGCGTCGACCTGACGCTGAAGCCGGGAGAGGTCACGGCCTTGCTGGGCCCGTCGGGCAGCGGCAAGAGCACCCTGCTGCGTCTCATCGCCGGGCTGGAAGCACCCGATGCCGGCGAGATCCGGCTGGGCGAGACGGTGCTGTCACGGCCCGGACAGACCGTGCCGCCCGAGCATCGCGGCATCGGGCTGATGTTTCAGGAACACGCCCTGTTCCCGCACAGGACGGTGCTGGGCAATGTCACTTTTGGCCTGAAGCACCTGCCCCGGGCCGAAGCCCGCGACCGGGCGATGACCTTGCTGCGCTCGCTGCGGCTTGAGGACCGGGCAAAGGCCTGGCCCTCGACCCTGTCCGGGGGGGAGCAACAGAGGGTGGCGCTGGCCCGGGCGCTGGCCCGCCAGCCCGCCGTGCTGCTGATGGATGAACCGTTCTCCGGACTGGATGCCTCGCTGCGGGCCGAGGTGCGCGACGCCCTGACCCCGGCGCTGCGGGCGGCGGGGGCCGCCGTGCTGATCGTCACTCACGATGCCGAGGATGCCCTGGCCATGGCGGACCATCTGGTGCTGCTGGATCGGGGCGAGGTGCTGCAGGGGGGCACGCCCGAGGCCTGCTACCGGCGTCCGGTCTCCCTCGCCGCAGCTCATATGCTGGGGCCGGTTCTGGCGCTGTCGGCGGCGGCGGACGGCGATGCCGTGGTAACGCCGCTGGGACGGTTTGCGCGGCCCGGGGGTGAGGCCGCAGGCTGGCAGCTGCTGGTGCGGCCGCAGGATGTACGTCTGGCGGAAACCGGGGTCCCGGCGACCGTCGTCGGTCACCGCTTCGCCGGCATCGGAACGAATGTCACCGTCGCGCTCCCGGGCGCCGGAGACGCTCGCCTGACCCTGACGCACACCGGACCGGTCCCTGCCCCCGGCGCGACAGTGTTTCTCGAACTGGAGGACGACCGGGCCGTGATCGTGCCCGGGGACTCAGGCGCCCGCGGAACCTAGACGCCCGCGCTGGCAGCGGGCCGGGCGCGGCACGCGTCCAGCCAGCGGTTCAGGTTTTCCAGCTCGGCCGGGGGGCGGTATTTGATCAGCCGGGCGAAATCCAGCCCGACGACGGCGACAATGTCGGCGATGGTGAACCGGTCGAGGGCGAGGAAGTCCCGCCCGTCGAGGTGGCGGTCCAGCGTCTTCATGAACCGCTCGGCGGCCACGCGGTTGTAGTCCGCGACCTGGGGCTGGGGCGTGGCCTCGAGGACAGCCAGCGCCGGGTGGGTGAAGCGCACCGTCAGCATGACCGGATTGGCCAGATAGAATTCGCAGCGCCGGGTCCACATCTCGACAATGGCCTGTTCACGGGCGTCGACCCCGAACAGGTTGGGCTCTGGATAGATGGACTCCAGATAGCGGCAGATGGCCACCGATTCCGAGATACAGGTGCCGTCCTCAAGCTCCAGCGCAGGAACGTGGGGCACCCCGACCCGGGCGCGGTACTCGGGCGTGCGGTGCTCACCGGCCAGCAGGTCAACCTGCACGACGTCGATGTCGGTGATACCCTTTTCGGCCATGACCCACCTTACACGGCGGGGATTGGGCGCGCGGTGACTGTCATAGAGCTTCATCGATCCGTCCCTCGGTTGCTTATCGAAACTAGGGAAGGCCGCCCGACCGGGCAAGACGCGTCAGTCGAGCTTGAGAAGGCGATCCAGACTCCAGCCGCCGGGGCCGCGCGCCAGAAGGTAGACCAGCGGTCCCGCCCAGAGCAGGTGGGTCGGCCAGCCGGTCGGCACCACGAACAGCTGGATCACCAGTGTCATGGCGATCAGGCCGAGCGCCGAAATCCGGGTCAGCAACCCGAGCACCAGCAGGACCGGCAGCAGGTGCTCCGCATAGGTGGCCAGATGCGCGGCGAGGTCGGGGGGCAGAAGAGGCACGCGGTACTCTTCTGCAAACAGGTATTCGGTCGAGGGGGACAGGGTCATCAGTCCGTCGACCTTGGTTCGTCCGGACAGGAAGAAGGGCACGGCAATGCCGACGCGCAGCAGCAAGGCGATCAGGCTTTCCGGGACGGTGGACGTGATCTGGTGATGAATGTTCGACAGGCGAGTCATGTGCGGGCCTCGGGTTCGGGGGTCTGAAACACGTTCGCCGCGATGAGATCGGCGAACAGGGTCGGGATGGACTGGTGACGGTCGAGGCGCAGGGCCTGATCGGCGGCGATGCCGAGGGGGCGCCGCTTCTGGCAGGCCTCAAGGAAGGCGAACGTGGCAGGACTGACAAGGCGCGCCCGGACCTGCCCCGCCACCCGGTGAACCATCAGGCATTCGGCCCGGGGCTCCCACACCAGCGGCTCCGGGGCAGCCCCGGGAAAGCGATGGGCCAGCCAGAGCGACGGCGCGCTCCATTCAAACCGGAACAGCCGCACCGAAGGATGCAGCCTGACGGTCAGGCCCGTCAGCGCCACACCCAGAGAGGCCGCCGCCGAGGGGGTCATGAGGGGCGCCTCGGCCGCGACATGGGCCTCGGTCCACGCCCGGTCCAGCCGCGCGCAGGGCGCCAGATACGGCATGTCGCGTGCCGGCTCAAAGGTCAGAAGCCAGTCCGGAAACCGGGCGCCGTAGGTCACCATGACGGGATCGTCGCCCGGGTGCGCCTGCGCAAACGCCCGCGCGGCCGCCCGGAACCAGTCGTCGCCGACCAGCTGGACCACGGTCGGGTAGCCGGCCTCGAGCGCGTCGATCCGCGCCTTGAGCGCGGTGTTGCGATAGACGCCGATCGCGGCCCGCGTTCGGGCGTCAGAAACAAGGTGGGGCAGGAGCGCGTCCGTATCCCCCGACAGCGCCGCCTCGAAGGCTGTGTGGAAGACGCTCATGCGGCGATCTCCAGACCAAGGAGCACCGAGGCTGCACGGGCCTGTTCTGCCAGCAGCTCTTCGAACGCGGGCACATCGCCATCGCGCTCGATCAGGGTCGGACGAGGCCCGATCCGGTCGATCAGGCGTCGGTGCAACGCCCAGACCGGCTCGGCCACCGGGGCATCGTGACTGTCGATGAGCAGGGCCTCACCGAAAGCGGCATCGGGCCGATGCCCGGCCAGATGGATTTCGCCAACCAGATCGCCGGGCACCCGGTCGATCCAGGTCTCGGCGGACAGCCCCATGTTGGCGGCGCTGACATAGACATTGTTGACGTCGACCAGCAGACCGCAACCTGTGCGGCGGGCGATCTCGACCAGGAAGTCCACCTCGTCCCACTGATGGTCGGCGAGGGCCAGATAGGCAGTCGGGTTCTCGATCAGCAGGCGCCGGCCCAGCGCCTCCTGCGCCTCGTCTATGTGGGCGCAGACCCGCGACAGCATGGCTGCATTGCGGGGAATGGGCAGCAGGTCGGGATGATAGACGCCGCCACGGCGGGACCAGGCCAGGTGCTCGGACACGACGAAGGGCTCATACCGGTCGATCAGGCTGCGGAACCGGGCGAGGTGCCCGGGGTCGGGACGTTCGTCTCCGGCCAGTGACAAGCCGACGCCATGAAGCGACAGCGGCCGGGTGGCCCGGATGGTCTCAAGCCACGCCAGACGCGGCCCGCCCTCGACCATGTAGTTTTCGGGATGGATCTCGAACCACAGGCCGGCTGCGGATCCGACCGCCGGACAGGCCGCGGCCTCGGCATAGTGCTGGGGTTTCAGACCCAGTCCGGCAGTCGGGGCCGTCACGATCAGCGGTCCGCGATCGGGGTCAGCGAACCATTGCCGCGCGGCGTCTGGATCGAGGTGCAGGTGCCCTTGGGAACGAGCTTCCAGGCATTGCCCTGATAGTCGCGGGTGGAGGTGCCGGCGCAGGAGGTGCCCGGACCGGCGGCGCAGTCGTTCTGTCCCGCCTTGGCGACGCCATAGCATTTCTCCATCTCGCGCTCCTGCGAGAGGCCGGAGGTCTGGGCCAGGGCGGTGGTGGCGCCGAGGGCCAGCAGGGCGCCGGTCCCGACAAGGATTTTGGCGGAAGTGTTCATGGTTTCATCTCCTGAAAGCGACCGTCCGCATCGGATCGGCCTGACAGGGGGAAGTTCGCCGGCCGCCCTGTGTCGGTTACCGGACAGACCCGAAAATAATTTCGCGGCCGAATTCGATGTTCCGTGTAACCTTTCGGCCTGTCCGTCGAACTGGGAGAGGCGTGATCGACAGGGAAGCCGAGCTCAGACGTCTCATGATCCGGGGGCTGGACGGTGACCCGGTGGCCTGGCGCATGCTTTTGACCGAGATACGCCCCGCCCTCGCCGGCTTTTTTCAGCGTCGGCTTGCGGGCCATGAGGCCGACACGGAGGACCTGGTGCAAGACTGCCTGATCGCCATCCACGCCAAGCGCGCGACCTATGACCGGTCGCGGCCCTTCACGGCATGGGCCTATGCGATCGCGCGCTACAAGCTGATCGATCATCTGCGCCGGCAGGGGCGCCGGCATTCTGTTCCGATCGAGGATGCGGATGTCTTGCTGGCCGAGCATACGGTCGAGGACGGTGTGGTCCGACGTGACCTTGGAAAGCTGTTGTCCATCCTGCCCCGACGCCAGCGACGGCTGGTCGAGGACGTTCGCCTCGGCGGATACAGTGTGGCCGAAGCGGCCGCCCGCAACGGGTTCACGGAAGGCGCGGCCAAGGTCAGCGTCCACCGCAGCCTGAAGACGCTGAGCGCCACGGTCCGGTCACCGGGAGTCCGTCATGAAAACTGACGATCTGATCGAAGCCCTGGCGGCGGGACTGGAGCCGGCGCGACCGGCCCGGATACACCCCCTGTGGGTCGCCGGAGCATTCGGAGCGGCGGCTGTCGGAGTGATGCTGCTGCTCGGCCTGCGACCCGACCTGCCCGCCGCCCTGACCGGGCCCGTGTTCTGGCTGAAGGCCCTCTATTCAGCCGCAATGGCCGGGGCGGCGCTGGTGCTCGTGAGCCGGCTGGGACGCCCCGCCGTGTCCGCACACCGGGCCCTGCAGGGCCTGCTGCTGGTGATCGGCGCGGCGCTGCTGTTCGCAGGGATCGAGCTGGCCCTCACGCCGGTCGCGGACTGGAGCCGATCATGGCTGGGCCTGACCTGGAGCTATTGCGCCCGGAACATCCTGCTGGTCTCCGTTTTTGCAGCGCCGCTGATCTGGCTGGGTGCGCGCCCCCTTGCGCCGACGCGCCCCATGGCATCCGGGGCCGCCCTGGGCCTGCTCACCGGCGCCATCGCCGCCACGGCCTATGGACTGCACTGCCCCGAGGCGACGGCACCGTTCGTGGTGACCTGGTATACCCTCGGCATGGCCCTGGCCGCCGGTATCGGGGCGGCCGTCGGCCGCTTCGCCCTGCGCTGGTAATCCCTAGCTGAAGACGGCTGCGGGCATGAGCCCGACCACCGAGGCGGTCATCAGCGTGGCCATAAAGCCCGCGGCCAGTGCCTTCCAGACCATGCCGAGGACCTCGGCGCGGCGTTCGGGCATCAGCACCGACAGGCCGGTGACCGTGATCCCGACCGAGCCGATGTTGGCAAAGCCGCACAGGGCATAGGTCATCAGCATGCGCGTGCGCTCGCTGATGGCATCGGGGGGCACCTGACCCAGTTCGATAAAGGCCACGAACTCGGTCAGGGTCAGCTTGACGCCCAGCAGCCGGCCGGCCTCGCCCGCATCCGCCCAGGAGACGCCCGTCAACCAGGCCACGGGCATGAACAGCCAGCCCAGCAGACGCTCGACCGACACCGGCTCGCCGAACAGCCAGAAGCCGCCGATCATGGTGTTCACAAGGGCCACGAGAGCCACAAACACGATCAGCACGGCCGAGATGTTCAGCACCACCATGAGGCCGTCGGACGTGCCCCTGACGATGGCGTCGATCGACGAGTCGTATTTCAGCGAGGCGGAATAGTCGGCGACCTCGCCCCCCTGCCCCGGCGTCTCCGGGATCATGATGCGTGCGAGCAGGACCCCGGCGGGGGCCGAAACAATCGATGCCACCAGCACGTGACCGGCCGCATTGGAGAGCACCGGGGCCAGAATGGCGGCGTAGGCGACCATGGTGGAGCCGGCGACGGTCGCCAGTCCCACCACCATCATCAGGAACAGCTCGGACCGGGTCAGCTTGTCCAGATAGGCGCGGATGACGATCGGACTCTCGATCATGCCGAGGAAGATGTTGGCCGCGACCGCGAGCGCCGAGGCCCCGCCGAGGCCCATGGTCTTCTGGAACAGCAGACCGAACCCGTAGGTGATGGCCTTGAGGATCCTCCAGTGCCACAGCAGGGCCGAAAGCGCCGAGATCACCAGAATGAGCGGCAGCACCTGAAAGGCGAAGGTGAACAGGGCAGGCTCGCTGGTGACGGCATAGGGCTGGTTACCGCCCGCCAGATAGCCGAACACGAACTGCGCGCCCTGATTGGTCGCCCGGCCCAGCGCATCCACCGACCCGGTGATGGCCGCCAGCACACCACGCGACCCCGGCAGAGCGAAAAGCGCCAGCACCAGGCCGGCCTGCACCGCTACCGCGCCCAGCGCCAGCCGCCAGGGGAACCGCCGGCGGTTCTCGGACAGAAGCCAGCAGACAAGGACAAGGACAACCAGACCCAGGGCACTCTGGGCATTCAGTGTGGTGAACATGCGCGCTTCCCTCGCCGCCCCGACTGCGGCCTCCTCTCCGGCTTGAACGCGAGGATCCGGCCTCTGGCAAGAACAAGTTGCGCCGGCAGGGTTGTCAGATTCAGACAGGCTTGCCGGACCGCATACCGTTGATAGTCTGCGCCGGTTCGGGGGAGGCACACGCCATGACGGGTAGAAGACGGCTTTTCAGCGCGTGGCACGGCGCCATGAGGGGCGGGCTTGCCGGACTGGCGGCGGCGCTGTTCGCCCTGACGGCTGTACCGGCCGCAGCGCAGGATCCGATCCGGCTGGGCGGCGAGGTGCAGGGTCGCCTGCAGGATGGCGATGCCCAGCTGACCTCAGGCGAATATGTGGATGTCTATGTGTTCGAGGGGCGCGCCGGGCAGCAGGTGACGGTCCGGATGTCGTCCGGCGACCTCGACTCCTATGTGATGATCCGGGGGCCCTCCGGCTTTGCGGAGTTCAATGACGACCGCGACGAGGGCGATGTCGATTCCCAGCTCACCGTTCGCCTGCCGGCCACCGGCCAGTACCGGATCCAGGCGACCACCTTCTCTCCGGGTGAAAGCGGGCGCTATTCGCTGTCGCTCGTTGAGGGGACCGGCCCGCAGATCGCCGCCCGGGGCGGTGGCCGGGCCGAGACGGGCACCAATGCGGGGCAGCTTTCCGGGACGGACAGCGCGATTTCCAGTGGCGAATATGCCGACAGCTGGTCTTTCTCGGGCACGCCGGGCCAGACCTATGTGGTGCGACTGAACTCGGCCGAGTTCGACCCCTATCTGATGGTCCGTGGCGACGGCGTCAGCGAGGACAATGACGACGACCAGACCGGGCGGGGCAGCCGCAACAGTCGCATCGAATTCGTCATGCCGGACACCGGCGAGGTGTCGATCATCACGACCAGCTATACGACCGGCGAGACCGGCGCCTATACGCTCGTCCTTGAGGAATCCGGCGGCGCCTCCGTGCTCGCGATGGACCCTGCCTCTTCCTCGCTGCGGCCGGGTCAGACCGTCTCGGGGCGTCTGGACAGCGGCAACCAGACCCTGCGGTCCGGCGAGTACATGACCGTCTATACGCTGAACGGCCGGGCCGGCGAACATATCGAGCTGACCCTGCGGTCCGATCAGTTCGACCCCTATCTGTTCGTGCAGGGGCCGGGCGACTTTGCCGTCGCCAATGACGACGACGAAACGGGCGAGGACGGCGTCAATAGCCGTCTGGTGCTGACGCTTCCGGCTGACGGCGAATACCAGGTGGTCGCCACCAGCTATGCCCCCGGCGAGACCGGCACCTATCGCCTGTCGGTGACCGATTCGGATGCAGAGCGCGTGCAGATGGCCACGCCC